>ENA-UOYH01000013-UOYH01000013.1-marine-metagenome-genome-assembly--contig:-NODE-13-length-76552-cov-5.624636_pt1 | contig 76552 bp, 77 predicted proteins | sample MGYA00238175_ERZ767261 | MGnify/ENA primary metagenome ERZ767261 (study PRJEB28946, sample SAMN06267185) | marine metagenome | isolation source: Columbia River Estuary | place: USA:Columbia River Estuary...
TGGTTATGATCCTGTTCCAAAAGGAACAATGACAAGCCCAATTCATCGTCCTGCTCCTAAACTTGATGAATTATCTAGTGCAGTTGAAATAATTTGGAATGAACGTTTTTTTTCAAAACTTCCATAAAGCTTATGACAACCAATTCCAAACTTTGAAATATTTTCTATTCTTATCATCTATAAATCAAATCACTTTATTTTTTAATGCTTTTTTACGTCTAATGTAATCAAATAAATCATATCCATTAAAGTATGCACTAGCAATTGGCAAAAACCAGGGCTTTCCAAAGTAGTATGGTCTTGTTTCTAGAGGCGTTTGTTCAAAAACAGACACTCTTTGATCTGGATTTAATATTTTAAGTGCGGCTTTATGGCCCAAATAGGGGGCCATTGCAACGCCATTTCCACAGTACCCAAGTGCAGAATATATGCCATTTTTTGAGCTAAGATTTGGAAGCTGACTAAAACTAAAGCCAGTAAATCCTGTCCAGCAATGACTAATGTCAACATCCTTCAAAGAGGGAAAAATTTCAGACAGCATTTTCTTAAGCGTTGGCAGAGCGTCTTCAGCACTCATTGCGTGCATTGCAGCTCGGGTACCCAGCATAATTCTTTTTCCACAAGGAGTGGCTCGATAGTAACAATAACGCTTACGAGTCTCCACCATACAATGGCCTCCTGGTAATAACGATTTCACTCTATCCTCACCAATATCAACAGTTGTAATAATAAAGCTTGGAACTGGCAACACACGCCTAGATAAATACTTTGAAAGATTAGAGCGTGTGTATCCATTTGTTGCCATTAATACGTCTCTGCATTCAATAGAGGTGTCATCAGTATTAACTGTAAACAATAGTTCATTTGATTTTGATTTTTTAATAATTTTAGTTACAGGTCTACTTCCATAAACCATTGCACCTGCATTAATTGCAAGTTTCAATAATCCATAATGAAATTTACGAGGTTGGACCGCTCCATGGTCTTCATAATACTGCCCTCCAAAATATAAATCAGTTTTAATTGACTTCTTTAGAAGATCTAAATTGATCATTTGAGAATTAAAATCTTCAATATCTTTTAATTTATTTAAATTATTAGACATATCTGTTTGGTTTTGAGGTAGCCATGAGGTTCTGAGTCTTCCACAAATTTGAAGATCACAATCAATCTGATTCTCTTTAATTAAATTAGTCGTATAAGCCAGTGAGGCATTCGCTTCTTTATGAAGATTGGATGCTACCTCTGAGCCATATTTTTGCTGCGCATGATCATTCGAAACTTTATGGCCTGAACCCAACATGCCGCCATTGCGAGTGCTGGCTCCAAATCCAATATCCTCAGCATCCAAAACAATAACTTTTTTACCATTATTTGCCAACGTTAAAGCAGCACTAAGACCTGTATAACCAGCTCCAACAATTACAACATCCGCACTTTGAGGAAGTTCGGTATTGTTTTCAAATCGTGGCTGACCTTCCCACCAATAAGGAGTAAATTTAGTCATACAAAAAAAATAATTAAAATGCAGGAGTATCTTAACCTTTTTATGTATAGATTTCTATAAGAAAGGATGTATTAGTTTTGTATATATAAGTATCATAATGAAACATCAAAAAATGTATTTACTATGAAAAACCAACTATTAAATTCTCCGATCACATTTCCAAAGAATCTGCCAGAAGGATATCAGTATCTTGAGGATGAGCCAGTTTATGATCCTAAAAAGCACCTTGCATTAGAGTATCCCAAAGACTCTATTTCATTACATGACCTTGGCTATAGTGCTGAAGAAATTTCTAAGTGTCCAACTGAGTTTGCTATTTCTGGTGTTGCCAGACTCTTATCTAATGAAGGCTCAGAAGAATTAATGAAAGTTATACAGAAACTAAAAATATTTTCCTCAAGCGGTGGATCAAGGATTCAGCACATGTTAAGAGGCTGCGTATATCGCTCCCGCTTTCTAAGAGATTTATGTTTATGCCCTGAGGTTAGCAGTTTTATGTCAAAAATTTATGGCATTCCTGTATCCCCTCACTCAATTCCATTGCACCTAGGACACTGTAATTTTGCTCCGGATGATCTAAATCGAGCAGTAGATAGATGGCATACTGATACCATTGGACTTGACTATGTCATGATAGTTTCAGATCCAACCAAGCAAGTGGGAGGTGAATTTCAATACTACATGGGCACCAAAAATGAAGTAGAAAAAATAACAAATAAAGGTGAAAAACTATCTGAAAAAAAAATAAAGAGCCCTCACTTTCCTGGTCCTGGTTACATAGTAGTAATGCAAGGAAATATGGTTGTTCACCGCGGTGCAAAACTCAAAGAGTATTTTGATCGAATCACAATGGTTAATGCGTATGTGCCTCTGGAGATTGAATCTGATGACCCTTCTAGATTCTCAGATGTAAAAAGTGTTGACCCACATCAGTTATTATTCCCGGAATGGGCAAAGCATAAGGCTTGGCTTTCAAGAGGAAAACTCAATCGATTAATTGAAGAACTTCCTTTTACTGATGACACTCATCTAATTATTAAAGAGCTCAAAGATGCAATAAAGGATGTAGAAACTGCAATCAATGATCTCAGTAGCAATGAAGATGGGCAACAAAACTATTATGTGGATCTCGACAAATGACTTTACTGAAGAAACGAAATTGAAAAATTTATAAATAATTTTTTAGAAATAAAAAAGGCGCCATAGGCGCCTTTTTAATGAAACAATATAACTTAATTAGTTACATGCATCCTTCAATGCCTTACCAGCTTTGAATGCTGCCACATTAGAAGCTTTAATTTGAATAGTAGCTCCTGTCTGAGGGTTACGGCCAGTACGAGCTGCACGACTTCTTACAACAAAACTACCAAATCCAGTAAGTTGAACACCATCACCACTTGCCATAGCAGAAGTGATAGCACCAGTAGTAGCATTTAAAGCTCTTGCAGCATCTGCTTTAGAAAGGTTAGCACCTGAAGCGATTGCGTCAATTAATTCTGATTTATTCATTTTAATTCTCTCCAATAAAAGTTTGTTAAAAAAATTAGACAGAGCGGAAGAGGTAACTTTTACACCTTTTTAGGAGGAAAGAATCAAAAGAAACCATCTGCCTCCAACGCTGTATCTAGTAGTTATTGTACTATCAAAAGAAAGTTATTTGAAAAATAATTTAAAAAAAATATTATATTTTATTGATTACTCTCTTTTAGTGCTCTAGCTTTATCCAGTTTCCAGTCCCTATCTTTAATATCTTGACGCTTGTCATGTGCTTTTTTTCCTTTTGCAACTCCGATTTCAAGCTTTACATGACCCCTTGCCCAATATAATTTTAGAGGAACAACAGTTGCTCCTTTTTGCGTAATTTTTTCCCTTAATCTATTAATTTCAAGTCTATTAAGTAGCAGTTTTCTAGTTCTAATTGGGTCACAATCTACATGGCTTGAAGCTGATCTTAATGGAGAAATATGAGCACCAAAAAGAAAGAGCTCATTATTTTTATAAATAACATAGCTTTCTTTAATTTGAACTTTATTCTCTCTAAGGCTTTTAACTTCCCAGCCTAGTAAACTTAGACCTGCCTCTAGACTTTGTTCGATAAAATAGTCATGCCTAGCTTTTTTATTTAAAGCAATAGTATTTGAATTATCTTTTTTATTTTTTGCCATGCATCGTATTTCTAAAAGTGCAATTGTTCCATACACACCTCAGCAAATGTTTGAGCTAGTTAATAATATAGATGACTATTCTCAATTTTTAAACTGGTGTGACTCTTCCTCTATTTTAAATGAATCTGGTAATCAAATCACTGCCTCAGTTCAGATTAATAAAAGTGGCTTTAAACAAGCATTTACAACGATCAATACTTTAACTCCATTTCAGTCAATAAAAATGAAACTACTGGATGGCCCTTTCGATGAGCTTTCTGGGGAATGGCGATTTGAATCGCTTGGTGAAAATGCTGCAAAGGTCCATCTAGAACTTGAATTTAGCTTTAAATCAATGCTACTCGACATGACAATCTCCCCTGTATTTAAAAGTATTGCCAACTCACAATTAGACGCTTTTGTTGATAGAGCCAAAATTGTTTATGGCTAAAGTTATAGCATTTAATAAACCATTTGGAGTGATATGCCAGTTTAGTGGTGAGGGGGATACATTGGCAAATTATGTAAATATTCCAGATATATATCCAGTGGGTAGACTCGATAAAGACTCCGAGGGCTTGGTCATACTAACTGATGACGGCTATCTTCAAAATCGCGTCTCTGATCCAAAATATAAGAAAATAAAAACCTATGTTGTACAGGTTGAAGGAGAGATAACAAATTCCGCAACTTCTGCTCTAGAAAAAGGAGTTAAGCTTAAAGATGGAATGACAAAACCAGCCAGTATTAAAAAAATTAAAGAGCCAGATTGGCTTTGGGATAGATCAAATCCAATTCGAATAAGAAAAAATATACCAACCTCCTGGATTGAAATCTCGATTAGTGAAGGAAGAAATCGTCAAGTGAGGAGGATGACTGCATGCGTTGGCTTTCCTACTCTAAGATTAATAAGAATAAGCATTGATCAATGGAAACTAGGTAATATTAAAGTGGGCTCATATGTCTCTTTTTAGACTAGCCTATGATGCTCTAATCTGCAATGATGTGAGTGAAAAAGTAATCTTAGCAAATAAACTTATTCATTATAAGGGTCTGAAAGATGCCCATCCAAAATGCAATATTAAAAAAATTTCAATTCCTGGTCGACCCCAAAAGCCAACCTTAGTTAATTTTAATGGAGCTCCAAAAAGAGATAAGTCTGAACTAGGCATGATAAAAAATATTCATGCCATTTGTCACATTGAGTTCAATGCAATCAATTTAGCGCTTGATGCAATTTACAGATTTCAAGAGATGCCAATTGAATACTATGATGACTGGATTAAAGTTGCCATTGAGGAATCCTATCACTTTACACTTCTAAGAAAATATCTTGAGAGCCTAGAATATCAATATGGAGATTTCGATGCTCATAATGGCTTATGGCAAATGACAGTTGAAACCGACTATGATGTATTGGCAAGAATGGCGCTAGTTCCAAGGGTTCTTGAAGCAAGAGGATTGGATGTCACTCCGAGCATCAAAAAAAAATTTAGCGGCTCAAAGTACAACGAAATGGTTTCAATATTAGATATTATTTTTGAAGATGAAATTGGGCATGTAAAGATTGGAAACTTTTGGTATCAATATTTATGCAAAAAGAGGAAGATTGATCCAATTAAAACTTTTGACCAGTTAATAAAAAAACATATTGGAACAAATTTACGTGGGCCATTTAATATTGAAGCAAGACTGCTCTCAGACTTCAGTCAAAGTGAATTAGATTATTTAGAGCATCCCGAACTATTAATTATTAAATGAGTTCATCCATAGCCTGATTTGCCAAAAGATCAGCCATATCATTTCCAGGGTCATCACTATGACCTTTAACCCAGTGCCAGTTCACACTGTATTTCTGATTAAGGGTATCTAGTTGCTTCCAAAGCTCAACGTTCTTTACTGGTTTTTTGCCAGATGTTTTCCATCCTTTAGATTTCCAGCCATCAATCCAATCATTTATACCTTGGATAACATACTTAGAATCTGTATATAAATCAATTGATATTTCAGATGCTTTCACTGCCTCCAATGCCTTTATGGCTGCAGTTAATTCCATTTTATTATTGGTTGTATTCAGCTCTGAACCTTTTAATTTTTTATCATGATCTCTATAACGAAGCCATACTCCCCATCCACCAACACCCGGGTTACCTCTACATCCACCATCTGTATAAATTACAATATTTTCCATTATTTATTTGTCCACATTAATTTGAAACCAATACTCAAGTAATGCTAAGTGCCAAAGTCTAGAGCCATTCAATGCAGTCATATAATCTCTTGGTGAATCAATTACTTTATTGATATATTGTTTGTCAAAAATACCTCTATTAATGCATGCGCGTGATAGAAGTATATCAGACATAAATTCCAGAAATTCACCCTGAATATACTTCAACGCTGGCATTGGAAAATAACCTTTTTTTCGATCAATAACAGAGTCTGGCAAGAGCCCCCTTGAAATATCTTTTAATGGATACTTGCCCTCTTCTCTCATCTTAAGACTTGGAGGGATAGATAGAGCCCATTCAACAAGCTCAGTATCCATAAAAGGAACTCTAGCCTCTAGCCCCCATGCCATAGTCATATTATCAACTCGTTTAACAGGATCATCGACTATCAACCGAGTCATATCAGTCCTAAACACCTTATCTATAAAAGAGTCAGCGCCAGGTTTAGAAAATTCTTTATCTAACCAATTATGTGTGTGGTTTTCTCCTTGATATTGAGATGCAACAGTTTTTAAATACTCCTTATGTGGTCTATCAACATAGTGTCTAGAAAAGCGCTCAATGTCACTACCATTTTCTTTAGCCATTCTTGGATACCAAAAATATCCAGCAAAAGCTTCATCGGCTCCTTGCCCTGAAAGTACCACCTTAGTGTGCTTTGAAACCTGTTCTGATAGGAGATAAAAAGCTACAGCATCTTGACCAACCATTGGTTCAGACATATTCATGACTGCCTCTGACAATCTTGGAAGTACCTCTTGATTACTGATCTTATACTTTTGATGCTGAGTCTTAAATCGAGAAACAATTTGATCAGAGTATTCAAATTCACTGCCAGCCTCATCATCAATATCTTCGAAACCAATCGAAAAAGTTCGAATATCTTCATGACCAGCTTCTTTAAGTAATGCCACAATAAGAGATGAATCAAGGCCACCAGAGAGTAAAACTCCAATTGGAACATCAGATGCATCCATCCTTTTTGTAACAGCTGCAGTCAAGAGCTCATGTGTTCTCTCAATATACTCTTGATCAGAAATATTCTCTGAAGGTCTCTTTGCGCTGGGGCTCCAGTATGTTTTCTCTTGAATTTGACCATCAGTATTTAAAATAATAAATGTGCCTGGTTTTAATTTCTGAATGCCATTAATAATTGTATTTGGAGCAGGCACAACACCATGCAAAGAGAGTTGCTGCTGAAGAGCAACAGGGTTTATACTTTTATCAAGATCCTGCGTGAGAAGCGCTTGAGAGTTGGAAGCAAATGTAAACGCCTTACTAGAAGCATTAAAATAGAATGGCTTAATTCCCATCCTATCTCTTGCAATAAATAGCTTTTGAGAGGCTTCATCCCAAATTGCAAAAGCAAACATACCATCTAAACGCTCAAGACATCCCACGCCCCAGCAATGGTATGCCTTTATGATCACTTCAGTATCAGAATTTGAAAAAAAAATGTAGCCAAGACTAATTAATAAAGCTCGAAGTGATTTATAGTTATAAATCGTTCCATTAAAAACAAGTGTTAATCCAAGCTTTTCATCAACCATTGGCTGAGAGCCTAAATTTGATAAATCAATAATACTGAGACGCTGATGTCCAAAACCAATTGCGCCTTCAATCCATTTACCACTAGAATCAGGTCCTCGTCGGGCAAGTTTGGACATCATCATATCTAAAGACTTTGAAGAAACTTTTTTTCCATCAAAGCGAAACTGGCCGCAAATCCCACACATAAAATTAAACCCTAAAGCGTAAAAACTAAAATAAATTTAATATCCAACATATAGACACTTTTGATTATTTCTATAATGAAGGTTATCTTAGAAATGTAAAATAGTCATTTTATCAAGTATTGTTATCAATAATGCCTCAAACACTCTACGATAAACTAATGAGCGCCCATAAAGTTTTAGAACAAGATGGTTCAACGCTTATCTATATTGATCGTCAACTAATTCATGAAGTTACTTCTCCCCAAGCTTTTGAGGGTTTAACCTTAGCAGGTAGAAAAATTTGGCGTAAAAAAGCAAATCTAGCTGTCCCAGATCACAATGTTCCCACAACTGATAGATCAAGCGGAGTGAGTAGCATTACTGATCCAATTTCTAGACTTCAGGTTGAAACTTTAGATAAAAACTGTGAGTCATTTGATATTAACGAAATTCAAATGAATGATATCCGTCAAGGCATAGTTCATGTAATTGGTCCTGAACAAGGGGCAACTCTACCTGGCATGAGTATTGTTTGCGGTGACTCTCATACGACAACCCATGGTGCACTTGGAGCTTTAGCATTTGGCATTGGAACTTCTGAAGTTGAACATGTTTTAGCGACTGGCTGTCTATGGCAAAACAAAGCAAAGAATATGAAAATAGAAATTAATGGTGACTTAGGTATTGATGTTACTGCCAAAGACATTGCACTTTATGTCATTGGAAAAATTGGAACTGCAGGTGGAACAGGATTTGCAATAGAGTTCTGTGGATCAACAATTGAAAATATGAGCATCGAAGGAAGAATGACGCTTTGTAATATGTCAATTGAAGCAGGAGCGAAGGTTGGACTGGTGGCAGTTGATAATAAAACAATTGATTATGTAGAGGGCAGACCGTTTTCACCGACAGGTGAAAACTGGCAACTAGCCCTTGAGTATTGGCAAACTCTTCATAGTGACAGTGGATCTCATTTTGATGAGTCTATATTGATTGATGCAAGTCTCATTAAACCTCAAGTCACTTGGGGAACATCTCCAGAAATGGTTGTTGATATAAACGGATCAACACCTGATCCTAAAAATGAAAAAGATGCTATAAAGGCAGACAGTATCAGAACTGCTCTTGAATATATTCACTTAAAACCAAATACTGCAATGAGTTCAGTAACCATAGATAAAGTGTTTATTGGTTCTTGCACAAATTCTAGGATAGAAGATTTAAGAATTGCTGCTTCAGTTGCGAAGGGTAAAAAAATTGCAAATAATATTAAATTAGCGCTTGTCGTTCCAGGCTCTGGACTTGTAAAAAAACAAGCTGAAGAAGAGGGTCTTGATCTAATTTTCAAAGATGCTGGATTTGAATGGCGAGAGCCAGGCTGCTCAATGTGTCTTGCAATGAATGCAGATAAATTAGAAGTTGGTGAGAGGTGTGCAAGCACATCTAATAGAAATTTTGAAGGGCGTCAAGGTCAAGGCTCTTTTACACATCTTGTAAGCCCTGCTATTGCAGCAGCTAGTGCAATTGCTGGCCATTTTTCTGGAGTAAGCTCATGAAAAAATTTAGCTCAATTAACTCAATTGCTATGCCACTTGATCGTGCTAATATTGATACAGATGCAATTATTCCAAAACAATTTCTAAAATCAATTAAAAGAAGTGGTTTTGGTCCAAATCTATTTGATGAATGGCGCTATCTTGATCATGGAGAGCCAGGCATGGATAATTCAATCCGTCCAATTAATCCAGACTTTGTTTTAAACAACCCAACCTACTCTGGTGCACAAATATTATTAACAAGGCGCAACTTTGGATGTGGCTCTTCTAGAGAACATGCACCTTGGGCTTTAGAAGATTATGGCTTTAGAGCAATTATTGCCCCCAGTTTTGCTGATATATTCTATAACAATTGTTTTAAGAATGGTGTTCTTCCAATAGTATTGAGTAGTGAAATTGTTGATAGCTTATTCAGTTATTCAGGACTTATAAATATTGACCTAGAAAAGCAAATTGTAAAGATTGATCAAAATTCGTTTGAATTTGAGGTGGACCCTGAAAGAAAGCGAAGACTAATCAATGGACTCGATGATATTGGTTTAACATTACAGAACGAAAATCAAATTCGCATATTTGAAACAGAGCATTTTGCGAAATACCCCTGGCTATGATTGGACATCTAAAAGGAACAATTATCAGTAAGAATCCACCCGAGGTAATTCTTGAGGTTGGTGGAATTGGATATGAAGTACTTTGCCCAATGTCCACATTCTATCAACTTGATAATTTATCTGAGGATGTTTTACTATTTACTCATCTCAGTATTAAAGAGGATGGGCACACTTTATTTGGCTTTATTACTAAAGACGAAAAAAATATTTTTAGAGAGTTAATACGAGTGAATGGTGTTGGCCCTAAAGTCGCTCTAGCTATTCTCTCTCATTTAACTGTCAAATCTTTAATTGAGTGTATCTCAACAGAAGATGCGGATCTTCTTGCAAAAACTCCAGGAATTGGTAAAAAAACTGCCCTTAAGCTCATCGTTGAACTACAAGACAGACTTGTTAAGTTAGAATTAGTTGGAAGCCCAGAAGCCACTAATCAGATGGATCAAAGAAATAACCCTAATTCCAAACAGGCTATAGAGGCGCTTCAATCTCTTGGCTTTAAAACAAAAGAAGCCAATAGAATGGTTTCAAAAATTGATGACCAAGATCTTTCAACTGAGCAATTGATTCGCTTAGCACTTCAAAATAAATAATTAAGCTGTAGTTTTCTTCCTAGAAAACTTAGCTCTTATCCTTCCAAGCATATTGATAAAGTCATAGTTCATCATGTACATACATGGAAGCAAGATTAAAGTTAAAACTGTTCCAAATATTAGGCCATAACCAAGAGCAAGAACCATTGGCTGCAAGAACACATCTGTACCACCAATACCATATGCAAGTGGCAATACACCAGCCATCGTCGTTAAAGTAGTTAATACTACCGCTCTAAGACGATCTCTAGAGCCTCGCGCTATCCAGACGATTTTGTCTTCAAGTTCTGCGCTCTTTGCTTTGATATAGTTTAAGTGACTTACCATTACTAAAGAGTCATTTACAATTACTCCCATTAAGGCTAATGAGCCTGTCAATGCAAAGAAACTTAGTGGCTCACCATGAAAATAAAATGCCCAAACAACTCCAATTAAAGAAAATGGAACTGCAGCTAATACAAGCATTGGCTGTGAATATGAGTTAAAGAGTATTGCCAATAAAAGATAAATGCCACATATTGCAACAACGAAAGCCCTCAGAAAATCTTGAAGCGAATCTATAGACTCTTGCGCCCCTCCAGCAGTAATAATTGAAACTTGTGGATAATCAACTGCAGCATTGAGCTCTTTTAATGCCTGCGCTAATATTATTGTCTTAGAAGGCGGTCGTCCCCCTCTTGCTTTTGGAGCTCCTTCAGGTTTTTGGTCTAGGGATTGGAGTTCACCAGTGTTTTGATTTTCACTTTGATCTTTCTGAGCACTACTCGGCCTTCCTCTAGGGCGCCCATCAGCAATACTTGCAGTAACTTTTATAGAGCGATCACCATCTAAATGGTTATAGTCAGGCTCACCAGCAATTTCTCGTAGAGTTGAAAACTGACTCATTGGGATTGAGTTGCCTTGACGATTTTTAACTGAAGTATTTTTAATAAAGTTTTCAGTGTAATCATTCTCACCAATATAAATCCTAATATCCTCATCCTTCCCAGCAATTGTTGCATCAGTCACATATGACCCTGAAAAAGCGGTCCTAAGATGACGATATACAGAAGAATAATCAACACCTAAACGCGCCATCTCATCGAAATCAAGTACTGTTTCAATTCTAGGCTTTCCGATCTCATCGTTACGATTGATATTGTCAACACCCTTAATTGTTTTTAGAATCTCTTCAAGTCTATCGGCAGCAAGAGCTCTCTGAGAATCATTATCAGATACAAGAGTTACCTCAATATCTGCGCCCTGAGGTGGTCCAGGTCTAAGTAATGAAATTTTAATTTCTTCAGCACCTTCAACACTCTTGACTAATTCTTTAAGTTTTTCTTGCATATCTTCTGCAGTTCTCTCGCGATCACTTGTAGGAGATAGAGCAATTTCAATATCCGCCTTATTTGTAAAGTAGGCACCAACTTTACTAGTGTAAGACTTGAGATCATCACCAATCTCGCTAACAATTAGATTTTCAACGTCAATAACAATATTCTCGGTGTAAGAGGCTGAGCTTCCATTGGGTGCTTCAATGTTAGCAAACATTACTGTTGCACCCCTTGAAGGAAATAAATTAAATGGGATATTTTTCATTGCAAACATTGCTGAATAAACAAGTAAGGCAATAAAAATAGGAACAATTAAGTAGCGCCATCTTAGAAAACGGTGCATGCATTTATTGTAGAAATTTTCAACAGGTATAAACCAGGTTTTTTGTTTTCCACTTTTATTTGGAGTTGCTAAATGAGCAGGCAAAGCAAAAGTGATTTCAAGAAAAGATATTCCGAGAGCAAAAATTACGACTACAGGAAGTACATAAATAAATTTTCCTAAGACTCCACCCATTAGGAAAAAAGAAGACATGACAAGCATAGTTGAAATAATCGTTGTAATTACAGGCAAAATGACTCGCTTTAAACCTGTTACTACATTTTTGTATAGACTCCCTTCTTTGGATTTGTAATGATGAATACTCTCAGCAATGACGATGCTATCATCCACAACGATACCAAGAACAAGGATAAACCCAGAAAGTGAAATAAGATTTATCGTATTACCAGTTAGACCGAGCCCAAATACTGTTCCTAGAAGTGTTACTGGAATACTCACAGCAACCCAAAATGCTGTCTTAATCGAAAGGAAGATGCCCAAAACAACTAAAACTAATGCAAGGCCAATATAACCATTTTTAATAATAATATCGAGTCTATTTTCAACTGCCTCTGACGAGTCATCTGTATAAAAAATATTGATATCATCTGGAATATTAACTTGAATCTCTGAAACTTTTTCTCTTACTCTTTTAACTGTTCTAATAATATCCGCTTGAGCCTGTTTTCTAACCTGGAGGACAAAACCTTTAGTTCCATTAACTCGCGTAATGGACATTTCTTCTTCTTGTCCTCTAAAAACCTCAGCAATATCGCCCAACCTAATAACAGGTCCATCAAAACTTGACTTTATGACTACATTTTTAATATCATCAATACTCTCAAATTCAGAGAGAATTACAATGTTTTTCTCAAGACTCTCTTGATTATTTCCACCTACAGTAAAACGTGCATTTCGACTTGAGATTGCAGCTATAACCTCATTAATAGACATGTTGAATTTATCAAGCTTAACAGGATTAACCTTTATCTGTATTTCACTTTCAAGGTAACTTGGATTATCAACTGCGGCAACACCTTTAATTCTAGACAATGAAACCTGAAGTTCGTCTGTAATTTGTCTCGCCTGATCAAAATTTCCCGATGTACTGTCAATATTGACAGTAATAACTGGAAAGTCACTGACATTAAAATCAACAACTGCAGGCAAGTCTGTTACTTCTTCAGGAAATGATTTGACACGGTTTACTGCATTCCGAACATCATTCTTAACAGTGGTGACATCTTTTAAATCTGCTTCAAGTGTAACAATAATCGATGAAAGTCCTTCTCGAGACGAAGATGTAATTTCTTTAATTCCACTGACGCCTAGTAATTCATCTTCGATAATATTTGTAACTTTTTTCTCTACATCTTCAGGGGAAGCTCCAGGATAAGCAGTAGTCACACTCAGCACTTCAAAGTCAACCGTAGGGAACTGATCTCTTTGCATCCCAACAACTGATAAAACACCAATAGCAATGAAGGCAAGTGAAAATACAATTGCAAACTTTTTTTGCTTGACTAAAAACTCTAAAAATGCTTCCATAAATTACAATATAAATAGGTCAAAAAGATTGCATTATATAGTTGTCACATGAAGAAATAGTGGAGACTTTATGAACTTCTAGAGCGTTTTCTTTGATTTTCAGTCAACAACCTTTTGCGAATTCTAATATTATGAGGAGTAACTTCTACCAACTCATCATCATCAATAAACTCCAGGGCTTGCTCTAAGTCAAGACTAATCTTTGGTGTCAAGGCAACTGCTTCATCGGTTCCAGATGCCCTCACATTAGTCAGCTGCTTACCTTTCATGACATTGATCACAAGGTCTTTATCGCGCGTGTTTATACCTACTACCATTCCTTCATAAATATCTTCTCCATGCCCTACAAAGAACTTTCCACTTTTCTGGAGGTTAAATATAGCATAAGCTACCGATTTTCCCTGATTCATTGAAATAAGTGAGCCATTCGTTCTTTGACCAATTTTTCCATCTTTTTGAGGCCTATAAGAGTCAAATGATGAATACATCAATCCCGTTCCTGTTGTTGCAGTAAGGAATTCAGTCCTAAAACCTATAAGACCTCTAGCTGGAATAATAAAGTCAAGTTTTACTCGGCCTTTACCATCAGGAGTCATATTGGTCAGTTCGGCCTTTCTTTCTCCAAGTTTTTCCATAACAGATCCCTGATGAACTGACTCAACATCTACCGTAAGGTCTTCAAAAGGTTCACAAATTGTTCCATTAACCTCTTTGAGAATAACTTGAGGTCTTCCGACTGAAAGTTCAAAGCCCTCTCTTCTCATTGTTTCTATTAGAATAGAAAGATGCAACTCTCCTCTTCCTGATACTAAGAATTCAGAAGAATCCTGCGTATTTTCAACCCTAAGCGCAACATTATAAATCAGCTCTTTATCTAACCTTTCTCTGATATTTCTAGAGGTTATATACTTACCATCTAGGCCTGCGAAAGGGGAATCATTCACTCTAAAAGCCATACTTACTGTCGGCTCATCAACACTTAGAGGCGGCAAAGCCTCAACACTTGATGAATCACAAATAGTATCAGAAATAGATATGTTTTCAATTCCCACAATGCCAACAATATCCCCTGCATTCGCAGAATTGACTTCATGCCTATCTAAACCATTAAATCCTAATAATTGAACAATTTTTACGTTACGCTTGGATCCATCTGGCGCAATCAAGACATTCTGCATATTCTTTTTTGCAATACCTCTTTCAATTCTTCCAATACCTATAGCTCCAACAAATGAAGAATAATCTAATGACGTTATTTGCATTTGAAATGGGCCATTAATATCAACTTTTGGTGCTGGTGCTTTGTCAACAATTAATTCAAACATTGGAGTCATATCTCCATCTCTAACACTATCATCTTCAGAAGCATATCCGCCAAGTGCTGAGGCATATATAACTGGAAAATCTAACTGTTCTTCAGTAGCGCCAAGCTGATCAAAAAGCTCAAATACTTGATCAATAACCCAGTCTGGTCTTGAGCTATCTCTATCAATTTTATTAATCACTACTATAGGATTAAGGCCTTGCTCAAAAGCCTTTTTTGTAACAAATCTTGTTTGTGGCATTGGGCCGTCAGTAGCATCCACTAAAAGTAGAACGCTATCAACCATTGAGAGAACTCTCTCCACCTCACCACCAAAATCAGCATGTCCGGGAGTGTCAACAATATTAATTCTATAGTCACCCCACTTAATAGCGGTGTTCTTAGAGCTAATTGTAATTCCCCTTTCTTTTTCAAGATCATTTGAATCCATCATCCTGTCAGTCGCCTGAAAACGCTCATCAAAGGTTTGAGACTGTGAAAGTAATTTATCTACAAGCGTAGTCTTTCCATGGTCTACGTGAGCAATGATTGCAATATTTCTTAAATTGACTGCCATAATATATTTTTTCAAAAAAATCGATGGCATATTATCCCGTAAAAATCAACCATACCCAACATAAATGAGAAATCAATTTAATTTAAGTTAAAGGACTTATCTTATAAAATAAAGTAATAATTACTAATTATTTTGACTGTGGCCAAAAAAGGGAGTTCTCGTCGCTGGATGCATGAACATTTAAGTGATGAGTTTGTAAAAAAAGCACAAAAAGAGGGTTATCGCTCTAGAGCTGTTTATAAACTTCTTGAAATCGTTGAAAAAAAAGCAATTATTAGAAATGGTGATAAGGTCTTAGATCTTGGAGCTGCTCCGGGTGGCTGGTCTCAGGTTGCTGCAAAACTTGTTGGCTCTCAAGGCAAAGTTATTGCAAGCGATATATTGCCCATAGAATTAATTGATGGTGTAGATTTTCTTCAAGGGGACTTTACAGAACAGTCAGTTTATGATGACTTATTAGTCATGACTGATGGTGCTAAAGTAGATGTAGTTCTTTCAGATATGGCGCCTAATATGAGTGGACAATTATCAGTTGATCAACCCAAGTCAATGTACCTTGCTGAACTTGCAATTGAGATGGCCATAAAAACCTTAAATCCAGGTGGAAGTTTTGTTGTCAAAGTGTTTCAAGGTGACGGTTTTGATGTATTTGTTCAGAATGCTAAAAAAGCATTTAAGAAAGTCTCTGTAATTAAACCAAAAGCTTCTCGACCTAGATCTAAAGAAGTATATTTATTAGCAAGTCAGTTAAAATAAATCTTTATGCAAAACTTCGCTGAAATACAAGCGCTCATGAAGAGCGAACTTGAACTAATGGATAAGATTTTAGTCAATCGGCTAGATACAAATGTTGACCTCATTAGTCAGATGAGTCATTACATAATAAATTCAGGCGGAAAACGCATACGGCCACTGCTACTTCTTTTGTGTGCTAAAGCCACAGATTATGATGGAGATTATCATTACTCGATGGCAGTGGTGATTGAGCTTATTCATACTGCAACTCTTCTCCATGACGATGTAGTTGACCAATCATCAACGCGTCGTGGTCAAGAGACTGCAAATGAGTTATGGGGAAATGCACCCAGCGTTCTTGTAGGAGACTTTCTTTATTCAAGAGCCTTTGAAATAATGGTTGAACCAAACTCAATGGCAATTATGAAAATCTTATCAAAAGCCACCAATCAGATTTCTGAGGGAGAGGTTTTACAATTATTAAATATAAAAAATGCAAAAGTTACTCAATCTGAATACTTTCAAGTCATTGAAAGAAAGACAGCGTGCTTATTCAAGGCTGCTTGCCAGATAGCTGGGATTTTATCCGGTTCAAATCAAAATATCATTGAGGCACTTGGAAGTTTTGGAATGCATCTTGGTAATGCTTTTCAAGTTATTGATGACACGTTAGATTACGAATCTAACGCACTAATCATTGGAAAAGAAATTGGGGATGACTTATCCGAAGGCAAGGTGACATTGCCCATGATTTACGCTTTAGAGAAAACTAGCGGTTCTAAAAATAAAATGCTCTCCAATGCAATAAAACAAGCTGACTCATCTAATATTGAAAGCATTGTTGAGATTCTTTTAAATGTGGACGCATTTAATTACAGTCGAAATATAGCCAGAGAGCAGTCAGCTAAAGCAATAGAATCCCTAGACCTAATACCAAGTTCAGAATATAAATCTGCTTTAAGGTTGCTTTGTGAACTCTCTCTTGAAAGGAATTCATAGCTCAATTAATGCTGACTCCAAAACTTAAACAGCAGATTCGAACCTCTTTTGATGGGGCTAAAACTCAATTGAGTAATTATAGTAATCGATCATCTCAGAATAAAATGATTGCTGAAATTTCAAAAACCTTGATGGGTGAATACCCCAATATGAACCCAATTATCTGCGTTGAAGCGCCAACTGGAACTGGAAAAACGATGGCTTATCTTGTCAGCTGTTTACCGATTGCCAAAACGCTTAAAAAGACACTAATTATTGCGTCAGCAAATGTTGCTCTTCAAGAACAAATACTTAACAAAGACATTGTTGAGGCAAAAAAATACTCTTCTGTAGATTTCGAATATGCTTTGGCAAAAGGCAGATCTAGATATGTCTGCATCAGAAATTTAATCAATCTTACAGAAGAAAATTCAAACTCTCCTGATGCGTTTGAGGATGCGCTTCTTTGGGACGAAAAACCAACTAAAAGTGATTTAGACGAACTTTCAGAGATGGCTGATAGTTATTCATCAACCAGATGGAGTGGAGAGATCGATGATTTGGAGAGCCCTCCAGATAATAGCCTTTGGCAAAAAATTGCTTGCAATAGGTTCACATGCAATTCAAAGAATTGTGAATTTTATAATGATTGCTCTTTTTTTAAAGCTAGAAAAAAGGCATCCCAGTCTGATGTAATTATTGCAAATCATGATCTTGTCCTCGCTGATATCATCAATGGCAATAATGTTCTTCCAGATGTCGAAGATTGTCTCTTTGTATTTGATGAGGCACACCATTTATCGCAAAAAGCTCTATCTCATTTTTCAGAAGGTGGAAGTACTGAATTTATGAAGACCTCGATTCGACAATGCCATAGTGCTATAGATCAAATTATTAAAATCTCAAAATCCAAATCTTCCAATAATTATATTGAGAAGGTTGATACTGCTTTAAATGAACTCTCTGATTTACTATCTGATCTAGATTACTCTGATGACGTGTCTCTATTTCCTATAACTGGGATACCCAATGAAATCGTCAATCAAACCAAACAGATATTCATTCTATTCAACTCTGCCTACAATGATTTTTATGAGCATAAAGAACAATGGGAGGAATATACCAAAGCCAACAAAATAGAACAAGCGACTACTGATAACTTAAATAACATTATTGGTCAAAACAATCAGAATTTATCCTCCATTCTGTCTCTTCTCAGTACATTTAATCGTATGCCCGATCAAGATAAACCGCCTTCAAGTAATTGGATCAGCCGTTCTCGACTTGCAAACAGGAAAAATAATTATCAACTAAATTCTGCAAAAATAGATGTCTCAAGCTCACTCGATCAGATGATATGGTCTAAGGCAGCTGGAGTGGTTCTGACATCTGCCACTTTAACAGCACTTGGCAGCTTTAATAGACTCAATCAGCAGCTTGGATTAGACGCTTCTAAAAATCAATACCTTAGGCTTGCATCGCCTTTTAACCATAATTCAGTAGAGTTTAAAATTGCTAAGATTAAAGCAAGTCCAACAAATTCATTTGATCATACTGAAGAGGTTGCACTCGCACTAAAAAATCGAATCGATACTGAATCTGCAACTCTAGTTTTGTTTGCCTCAAATAGTCAAATGCAAAGTGTCGCCGATATAATCGAAAAATCAATTGATTGTGAGCTACTAATACAAGGCGAATATAGTAAAAAAAATATCTTAGAAAGGCATATAGAAAATAGAAAAAAAGGCAAAGGAAGTATTATTTTTGGATTAGATAGCTTTGCTGAAGGGGTTGATCTTAAAGGTGACTACTTAAACCATGTATTTATAGCCAAACTTAGATTTAGCGTCCCAACCTCACCCATTGAAATGACTACCCAGTCTTATCTAGAATCTCTGAATCGAAACTCATTTATGGAAATATCACTTCCAGATGCATCGTTGAGGCTGATTCAGGCTTGTGGAAGGCTTATTAGAACTGAGACTGATACGGGAACAATTACTATTTTTGATAATAGATTGATCCAGAAATTTTACGGAAAACTACTGCTTAAGGCACTTCCTGATTTTAAAATCATTGTTGAGTGAGTTGACTTTTCTATAGGTTACTTACATTTTTTGATAAATATTCTGCAATACCATCTGCATTTTCTTTGATTCCTTCATCACCCTTGTTCCATCCAGCTGGACATACTTCTCCATTTTCAGTATGAAAATCAAGTGCATCGACCATTCTGAGCATTTCATCTACATTCCTACCTAATGGATGATCATTAACTACTTGATGACGAACAACAAAATTCTCATCTATTAAAAAAGATGCTCTTAATGCTGTCCCTTCAGGGTGTTCAATTCCATATGAGCTCATAATTGAATGATTCATATCTGAAACTAGTGGAAAGTCTATTGCTCCTATTCCACCATCATTAATGTTAGTATTTCGCCAAGCATTATGAGTATGTTTAGAATCTATTGAGACTCCAATAAGCATTGTTTCTCTCTCAGCAAAAGCTTTGACTCTTTTGTGATGGGCCAAAATCTCAGAAGGACAAACAAATGTAAAGTCTAGTGGGTAGAAAAAAAGTACTATTTTTTGACCTTTAAATTTTGATAGTTGAAAATCTTCAACAATACTTCCATCTGCAAGAATAGCGGATGAACTAAAATCTGGTGCTTCTTTAGTAACCAATACGCTCAAAGTACTCTCCTATTTAATGTTCTCGGGCTTTTGTAGTAAGATGCTAATTCTTTATTGAAGTCATTTTTTACTTCATCTAAAATAATTTGTCCAATAATTGTCTTTGGAATACCGTACTGTCTCATCGATATAAAGTTCAAACGATTCGTTTTTTTTAGTAAATATATTTTGTAGCTATACCAAAGTTTCATAATTAATTTTTTATAAAAAAAGCCCTATGGAAGGAGGAAGACATAGGGCCAATTAATTACAAATAGAGCTACTAAAGGAAGTAAATAACTTTTATAGGTAATTAAAATATCACTTATTTAAAATCTCCTTTGATATTTTGTTTCATCATAGTTCGGAGGGCTATTCTGAAACAGTTGAAATGATTAAAAAAAACATCAGATTGAGGAAGTCAGTTTTGTTAATAATCATTTCAAACTTTTTTAATTTCTTATTTAATGATAATGATACTCATTCTCATTTGTGTTTGCAACCTTTTTTTTAAAAAAAATTAATAATTTTTATTGAAGTCAATAAATACGGGCAAGATAACCTAAAATAGTTGTAATGAATCTATTAACACTGACCTAAATGCAGTCTAATAATCGAACTAAAGCTAGCCAAAAAGTAACAATTGTTGGCGCATTGATTGATTTCTTACTCTCAATCATCAAAATCATTTTGGGCTTCATCGGTCAATCTGGTGCTTTAATTGCTGATGGAGTCCATTCATTCTCTGACTTGCTAACTGATTGGGTCACCTGGTATGCTGCTAAGCTTTCTGGGGACGCACCGGATGCAGACCACCCTTATGGGCATGAAAGGTTTGAAACTGTTGCCACCTTAGGTTTAAGTATTTTTCTTGCAATTGTAGGAACTATTATTATCTTTGAGGGTTTTGGTCGATTCTCAAATCCCAATGAACTTAGACATGAAAACTGGCTTATAGCCGCTGCTGCATTGTCTGTACTTAGTAAGGAGGCACTTTACTGGTATACAGTAAAGGTTGCCAGAGATATTAATTCAGACCTACTTAAAGCAAACGCTTGGCACCATCGAACTGATGCCTTTTCCTCAATTGTGGTGGTTATTGGAATAATAGGCGCTGCAAATGGTTATTTTTTCCTTGATAGTGTTGCTGCAATTATAGTTGGAATCTTAATTATTTATATTGGATGGCAACTAGGATTTGAGGCGACCAAGGAGTTAGTTGATACATCTATTGATCAAGAGGATATAAAAGCACTTCGTGTTGCCCTATCAGAAATCAAAGGTGTTAACAGTGTTCACACACTTAGGACAAGAAAAGTTGGCCATAAAAAGTCTGCAGATGTTCACGTACAAGTTAACCCGTTTTTGTCTGTGAGTGAAGGTCACATTATCAGTGTTAGTGTTGAAAGAGTTGCAAAGGAGTGTATCGAAGAGCTCGATGATGTTACCGTCCATATAGATCCTGAAAATGATGAGGAAAAAGAAGATGCCCCATATAAAGACCTTCCAGAGCGAGCCCAAGCTTTAAAGATTATTAGTCAATCTTTAAAGCTTGAAAATGTTAATTACAACATTGAAAAAACTCAATTGCACTACCTTGAGGGGGAGATACTAGTAGATTTTTTCTTGTCAGCTGATTATCTTAAAAATCAAGAGTTAAATAATATTAAATCTGAACTCAGTGCAGCCTTAGAAAAACTTCCAGATTTTGGCGAGGTAAAAGTCTACTTTAGTTGACTTTAAAGTGCATGATAAGCATGACAAATAGCTCCCGCAAGAGCATCGCCAGCATCAGCTTGTGGAGCCTTGTTAAGCTTCAAAAGCTGCTGAACCATAAATGAAACTTGCTCTTTTGATGCATGCCCTCTTCCTACGACTGACTTTTTAATTTGGTTTGCTGTGTAATCAACAATTGGAATCCCTTTGCCGCCTGCAGCTGAAATGATTGCCCCTCGAGCATGCCCCAACTTAATTGCAGCATCTGGATTGGGTCTATCTGGTCTCATGAATACCCTCTCGACAGCAACGATATCTACTTCGTGGTTAGTGATGATTTCTTTGATGCCTTCATAGATCGTAATAATTCTCTCATTTAAATCACCTTGGGTTCTTATACATCCACTATTAATGTAAGAAAACTTTAGTTTATTAGCCTCTATTAAGCCGAAACCAGTAATTCTTGAGCCAGGATCTATGCCGAGTATTTTCATGAAGCTATTCTATCAGCTAAGTAAAAACAAGCCAGTATTTTAGTAAAAAAGTTATAATGCACTTTAATTTTTTATGAGAGAAGCTTTATGTCAGTCGTTGAACTTACTCAATCAAACTTTGATGAGACCATTAGTAATAATGAAATAGTGATTATTGATTTTTGGGCGCCTTGGTGTGGACCTTGTCTTCAATTCGCTCCAACATTCAAAGAGGCCTCTGAAAAGATTGAAGGCGTAACTTTTGCTAAAGTAAATACTGAAGAAGAGCAATCACTTGGAGCACATTTTGGCATAAGGTCAATACCTACCCTCATGATTTTTCGAGAAACTATTGGAATTTTCTCGCAGCCTGGATCAATGACTGCAAAGGATTTAGAGGATTTATTATCTAAAGCCAAATCAATTGACATGGATGAGGTCAGAAAAGAACTTGAAAATCAAGAGCAGGCTTAAAGTAAAAAATCTAAATATTTCTTTTCGTTAAAACCAACAACAACTTTATCATTTTTAATTAATACTGGCCTCTTGATAAGAGTTGGATATTTTGATATCAACTCAAAATCAATACTTTGTTTCTCTTTCTCTGATAAAGATCTGAAAGTGGTGGACCTTCTATTAACTAATTCTTCAATGCCAACAGCATCCTTAAAGTCTTCATATTGTTTTTCTGAAATTGGTCTCTCTCTGTAGTCAATAAATTGATAGGATATAGAGTGACCTGCAAGAAACTTCAAAGCCTTTTTGACAGTGTCACAGTTTTTTATTCCGTATACAGTAATTGAATTATTCATTTTAAACTTCTAGTAAGAATGTCACTGGGCCATCATTAATAAGAGAAACGCTCATGTCTGCACCAAAAATACCGCACTCAGTTTTAAGATTAAATGCTCTTGTTTTTGCAACAAAATAGTTATATAGATTCTCTGCTTCATTTGGGGGCATTGCAGTTGAAAAGCCTGCACGCGTTCCGTTCTTTGTGTCTGCAGCAAGTGTAAACTGTGACACAAGTAAAATATCACCTGAAATATCTTTGAGACTTAAATTCATCTTTTGATTTTCATCGGGAAAGACTCGATATGATAGAACCTTACTAATCATTTTATCGGCATCAAGTTCACTATCTTTTTTTTCCAGACCAAGAAAAACTAGTAGGCCCTTATCAATTTCTCCAACCACCTTTCCATTAACCTCAACATGTGAAGAACTAACTCTCTGAATTAAGGCCTTCATCTAGTTATGATGAGAGATAAGAGATATCTGCAACAGATAAAAATAATAATCTTATCTTTCTGATTAAAGCCAGTCTTGAGCTCTTTAACTTATCGTCGTCTGTGTTAACCATGACGTTATCAAAGAATGAATCAATTGAGTCTTTTAGATCTATTAGTGACTTCATGACTTCCTGATAGTCTTTACTTCCAGATAGTTTTTTAGATAATGACTCACTGGCATTAAAAAGTTTAATCTCAGAGTCATCAATTAATATCTTCGGATTCAGTGTTTCATTTTTTTCATTAGAATCTTTGAGTATATTTGCAATCCTTTTGTTTGCTTCTATCAAACTCTTTGAGTTTTCACTTTGAGTGAATTCATTTAGCGCTTCCACCCTGAGATGAAAATCAAGAGGGGATTCTGGAGAAACAGCTAAGACAGCCTCATAAACATTACTATCAATATTTGCATCTTTATAGTAAGCTTTCAGTCTATCCATCATAAAGCTGTAAATATCATCACCACAAGATCTATCGACCTCTTTTAGATGTAAGTTTAATGAATAATCAATCAGCGACTTGAGGTTTAATTCTATTTTTGCCTCGAGCAGAATTCTTAACAAACCCAGAGCAAGTCTTCTAAGCGCATAAGGGTCTTTAGAGCCAGTAGGTGCTTGTCCAATACCATAGATGCCTGAAATTGTATCTAGCTTATCGGCAATAGCAACGACAAGACCTTCGTTGGTAGATGGAACCTTGTCACCCGCAAATCTTGGCTGATAATGCTCTCGGATTGCTGCTGAAACTGCTTGAGTCTCTCCATCATTAGTGGCATAGTATCCACCCATAATTCCTTGAAGGTCTGCAAATTCACCAACCATCTCACTTAATAAGTCAGATTTTGATAACAAGCCTGCCCTTGCAGACGCTTTTTGATCAAAACCAACTAAATCAGAAATATGTGAGCTAAGGCTTTCAATACGTTTTGCTTTTTGACCCATAGAGCCTAATGACTTCATAAACATCACGCTATCTAAATCAGGTAGTCTTTCCTCAAGCTTTTTAGCCTTATCTTGATTCCAAAAAAACTCTGAATCTGCGAGTCTTGGATGAATAACCCTTTCATTACCATCAACAATTGCCTTAATATTGGTTGATTCAATATTGGCAACAGAGATAAATAATGGCAATAATTGGCCTTGAATGTCAACCAAGTGAAAATATTTTTGATGTGATTTCATTGCGGAAATAATGGCTTCTTGAGGAATATCCAAGAACTTCTTATCAAAACTGCCAGAGAACGCCCTGGGGTACTCAACTAGAGCACAAACCTCATCAAGGAGTGATTCATCAATAACTACTTCAGCATTATTTTTTTGAGCTACAGATAAAACTTGATCTCGAATAAGCTCTTTTCTCTTTGCAAAGTCAACCAAAATTTGAGCTTTATCACTCATAACTTGCTCATAATCCTTTGCATGTTTAAGCTCAATAATTGGGTCTATAAATCTTAAGCCTTTAGTTATCCTATTGCTTTCAAGCCCCATTATTTTTGCAGGCACAATATCCTTATCAAGCATAATAACTAACCAATGAACGGGTCTTACAAAGGAATAATCAGAACTTCCCCACTTCATCGCTCTAGTTATTGGAATATCTTTTATTGATTTTTCAATAGCTTCTGGTAACAGTTCGCTAACACTCTGGCCTGTCTCCTCTTTGGAGTAATAGAAATATTCTTTTCCACCCAACTCTTTTTTCTCAAGTTCGCTGACGTCTACGCCGCATGATTTAGCAAAACCATTAATGGCCATTTCAGGAGATTGAGTTGAGGGCCCTTTCTTTTCAAGGACTTGATCTTGTTGCTTACTTTGCAGTTCAGAAATTGATATTGCTAGGCGCCTTGGCGTTGCAAATGCTTTAATAGAATCTGATTTAATACTAAGCTTTTCAAGCTCTTTACTGAGGTTATCCTTAAGGGAATTAGAAAGCTTTAATAAAAGTTTGGGAGGTAATTCCTCTGTTCCTAGCTCTAATAAAAAGTCGTGCGTTTTCATGCCCAATATTTTAGCTTATTGTATTGATTGTTATATAGTTTGATTGAGAAACTTAGATACTTAGGTTAATTTACGCCAAATAGGAAAATAAGTTCCTTATCAAAGACAGCTTCATCTGGAGCGGATGGAAGCGGTGAAGCCTTATAAACTGCTCTTCTGATAGAGTCTTTAAATACTTTAGCTTTACTACTATCATCGACATTTGCATTTCGAACGTCTACTGCGACAACAGTTCCGTCTCTATCTTGAACCACATAAACTTCAGCAGTCCAGTCATCCTCAGCGCCCTGATAACGCCAGAATGATTTGACCCGTGCAGCGATGTTATTAACATAGGCAGACTTCAAGGTGTTTAATTGGTCCTCAATCTTAACCAACCTTTCTTGATCCTGCTCGGCTTGAACCTCTTCAGTCAATAAGCGATTGTATTGTTCATTTTCAAAAGCTAACTGCTGCGCTGTTCTCTCAGCTTCGAGCTCATCAAGTTTAATACGCTCTTCTTCAGTAAGTTTTGTTGCCTCATCTTTCTCTTTTTCAGCTTCTTTAGCTTTCTCTTCCTCTATCTTTCTTTTCTCTTCAGCTTCTTTTGCTTTTTCTTCTTCAGTCTTTCGCTTAGCTTCAGCCAATTTAGTTTTTTCTTCTTCAGCTTTTCTCTTTTCTTCTGCCTTCTTGACTTGCTTAGCAACTTCTTGAGCTAGAATTTCTGCTTCCTTGGCTTTTTCTTCAGCCTGCTTTTCAGCTTCCTTCACCGCATCTTTTGCTTTAAGCTCCTCCTCTATTCTTTTCTCCTCAGCCTGCTTAGCAAGAATCTCAGCTTCTTTTGCTAGAATTTCAGCTTCTTGAGCTTCTTTCGTAGCCTCTTTTGCGAGTAACTCGGCTTCCTTTGTTTTTGCTTCTTCGGCTTTACGTTTCAACTCAGCAAGTTTTGTTTTGACCTCTTCAGCTTTACGAAGTGCTTCAGCTGCTGCCTTTTGTTTTTCAGCTTCTAAGACCTGAATTTCAGCTTCCTTCGTTTTAGCCTCTTCTACAACCCTTTTCGCAGCTGCCTCTTTAGCTTTTTTCTCTTCAAGTTTTACTTTTGTTTCAGCTTCAGCAACTTTTTCGACAGCCTTGGATGCTAATTGTTCAGCCTCTTTTGCTTTAGCTTCTTCAGCCTTCCTCTTAACCTCTGCAAAAACTTTTTGCGCCTTCGCTTTTAAGGCTTCTTGCTCTGCAACTTTTTGATCTTTTTTAGCAGTTTCAGAACGCTTTTCCTCATTTTTAAGCTTTTTTTGCTTCTGTTTTTCAACATCCTTTAAGCGATCTTGCTCAGCCTCAATAATCTCCATATCAATCATCACAGCTTGAACAGGGGCCGCTTGAGATACCGCAGTTGCTTGAGGTGTATCCCATTTCTCAACGTTAGCATAAAGAAGCCCAAACAGAAGTGACGCATGCAAAATGACTGCAGCCCAAAATGCAATCGGATGTTTTTTTGAGATCTTAATCATCGGCTGCATCATCGTATTGATGAGACTTAAGACAAATAATAAAAGCCTTTTAAGATAACTGTATAAAAAGGCAGATACTTGTTTTGATACTTTTAGAAACTTAGATTCACCTGAAGTCTCAATTTCTTCTGAAGCTACAGCGACATTTTTTTGAGATGCAGGCTCAGCCTTTTTAGAAAACAGGTCTCTAATAGAGCTGACAATCTTTTTCACAAAATTCATAAATATAAATCAGTTAATTGGGGTTTTCAGTCATAAAGCCGACCTTATCAATCTTGCTATACTGCTTTAATATGGCAATGATCTCAATGACTTTTTCATATTCAACTTTTTTGTCTCCCCTAACAAATACCTGCATGTCAGGAAATATCTCTTTACGAGCAAGAATTTGATTTATAGCAACATTTAATGAGACTGGCTCTAGATCTTCAATTTCATCAACACCAGGACTGGTCATTGGATTAATAAAGTAATTACCATCAACATCCACTGAAATTATGGATGGCTGCTGATCTTGGTAGTCAACAACATTGGCTGGCGCACTAGGCAAGTCAACCTCAACTCCCTGCTCAATAATAGGTGTAGTCATCATAAAGATAACTAGCAAGACCAGCATTACATCAATATAAGGAACAATATTGATATCTGCATGAATATCGGGTCTTGAACGCTTTGGAAGTTCGATCATTTTTGTCTCTGAAGAATAACAAATATCTCTTCAACAAAGGCGGTGTATTTGTTACCAATCTCCTCTACTTGCGACACCAATCTATTGTAGGCAATGGTAGCGGGTATTGCAGCAAATAAGCCGAAAGCTGTTGCAATAAGAGCCTCAGCAATACCTGGTGCAACAACTGCAATGGTCGCTTGCTTGACTGAAGCAAGACCAATAAAGGAGTGCATAATTCCCCAGACAGTTCCAAAGAGACCAATATATGGACTCGAAGATGCAATCATAGCAAGGATAGACAGACTTGAGTCAAGTCGATCAATCTCATTGCTTGCAGAAGTATTCATTGCCCTGTAAGCCCGCTCAGAATTCATTATCAGTGACTGATTTGAAGTAGATTTCGAATGAGTAAATTCTTTGTAGCCTGAACCAAAAATATCTTCCATTGCACTCCAATCAGAGGCAAGTTTTGGGAGGTTTTTATATAAATCTGGGAGCTTTTCATTTCTCTCAAACTCTTCATGGAAGGTCTCAATATCATTTGAAGCATCCATCAAAATCTTCTTCTTGGACATAATAACTGTCCAGGAGTAGATCGACATTAAAACCAAAATAATCATCACTAGCTGAACGACAAGTCCCGCATTAAAGATTAAACTGACGATTGATAAACTATTTTCTTCCATTAAGTTTCTCCAAGATTTCTTGCGGAAAAGCGCAAGGTTTTAAATTATTTTTCATTACAGAAACAACCTTGACTTCTGCTTTAAATAATACCGTATTTTTCTCTATATTCAGAATTTTCTGAGCAAAAACAAGGCTTGCATTTTTAATTAAATCAATGCTCGTTTGAACCTCAATAACATCATCTAGATAAGCAGGCGATAGATAATCTGCACTCACCGACTTAACAACAAAAACCATACCATGTTGTTTTGCCAGAGAGCCCTGCTCAAAGCCTAGATCCCTGAGATATTCAGTTCTTCCTCTTTCAATATATTTCAGATAGTTGGCATAAAACACAACCCCGCCAGCATCTGTATCTTCGTAATAAACTCTAATCCTTTGTTGATTCATTTACCAAATAAATCTTGTGCTTGCGCCTCTCTAACTTCACCCAAATGAGAAAAAGCAAGATCTGTAGCAACTCTTCCTCTTGGGGTTCGCATTATAAAACCCTGCTGAAGGAGGTATGGCTCTATCATATCTTCCAAAGTTGTCCTTTCTTCACCCAAGGCAGTCGCCAAAGTATCTAAACCCACAGGACCTGCTGAGAATTTATTAATGATCAGACTGAGGTAATCTCTATCGAGCTGCTCAAGGCCTGCTTCATCAACCTTAAGGGTTTCAAGCGCCTCCTTTGCAATATCTACATTGATGATTCCTTTTGTTTTAACGTCTGCAAAATCGCGAACCCTTCTAAGAAGGCGATTTGCAATTCGAGGAGTTCCTCTAGAACGTTTTGCAATCTCTTTTGATCCGTGTTTTTCAATTGTAATATTTAGAATGGAGGCAGATCTTTCTATAATTTCTTGCAGCTCATTAAGCTTATAAAAAGACAGTCTATGGACAATACCAAATCTATCCCTTAGAGGTGAGGTTAGCATTCCAGCTCTAGTTGTTGCGCCTATCAGGGTGAATGGAGGTAATTCGAGCTGAACTGAGTGAGCAGCAACTCCTTCACCAACCAAGATATCTAATTTGAAATCCTCAAGAGCAGGATACAAGATTTCTTCAACAACAGGATTCAGCCTGTGTATTTCATCAATAAAGAGGATATCAAATGGCTCTAGTTTTGTGAGTATTGCAGCCAGGTCACCTGAGCGCTCAAGAACAGGCCCTGAAGTTTGTTTAATACCTGCACCCATCTGGTTGGCAATGACATTCGCTAGGGTTGTTTTTCCAAGTCCAGGAGGCCCATAAATGAGGCAATGGTCAAGAACATCTGAACGAGATTTTGCAGCTTTGATGAATAATGACATTTGTGATTTAACATCTTCTTGACCAATATAATCTGCAAAAGAATTAGGACGCACAGAGGCAGTCTTGAGATCTTCATTTGATTGATTTTCACCACCAATCAATCTGTCCTCTTCAATCATGCAAAATATTTTATTAAAAGATTATTATTTGTATTTTAGACCAATCAATAACTTGGATTATTGTTTATATAAAACTAGAATTAGATCTTGAGTCATATATTGGATTGAAATTAAAATGAAAGGTATAATTAACGGATTAACTTATTATCATTTTTTTCAATGTCAAATATTGCGGTACTGAGTGTAAATCATCAATTGGCTCCAGTTGAAATCAGGGAAAAAGTAGCGTTTGCTCAAAATGAATTGCCTTCAGCTATATCCAGTTTATTAGCTGTTCAAGACATCAAAGCATGTGTAATTTTCTCTACTTGTAATAGATCAGAGATTTATGTTTCTCATTCATCAAAAAATATTCGTGAAGTCTTAATACAATATATGGCTACAACCCATGCTATTGATCAATTATCTCTTGAACAATATATTTCCTTTTACGAATCTAATGAGGCAATAGAACATACTTGCAAAGTGGCTTGTGGTTTAGAGTCTTTAGTTTTAGGAGAGCCACAAATTTTTGGCCAACTCAAAGAGGCTTATCACTTTTCAAAGACGCAAGGTGCATTAGATAAGATTCTGGAAAAACTTTTTCAACACGTATTCAAGACGGCTAAAAAAGTTAGGACAGATACAAATATTGGATCATCTCCAATTTCAGTTGCCTATTGTGCGGTTAAGCTCAGTGAAAAAATATTTACAACCCTCGAAAATCAAACAGTGCTTTTAATTGGTGCTGGTGAGATGATTGAATTGAGCGCTCAGCATCTCAGTAAAAAGGGCGTCAAGGATATGATTTTTGCTAATAGAACACTCGAAAATGCTCAGCCTATTGCACTTAAACATAATGCTGAAGCAATCACTCTAAAAAGTTTGTCCGAAAATCTTCATAGAGCTGATATTGTCATCACTTCAACTGCAGCGCCCATTCCAATTATTGGTAAGGGCCTCATAGAAACCGTTCTTCATCAAAGAAAACATCAGCCAATGCTTTTGATCGATCTTGCCATTCCAAGAGACATCGAGCCTGAAGCAAATCAACTAGAAGACGTCTTTCTTTACACCGTTGACGACTTACAACAAATTGCAAATAGTAATCTTGAGGATAGACTCAAGGAGAAAGTAATTGCAGAAAAAATAATCCAAATAAGAAGTGTTGATTTCCTTGAGTGGATTAACAATATTCCTAATGAAGAGGTTATTAAAAACTATAGAAGTCAAGCGAACTTACTTAAAGATGAGCTCCTTCAAATTGCACTCAGAAAACTGAAGTCCGGATCTAATCCAGACTTAGTTGTTGAAGAGCTTGCAGACAAGCTAACAAATAAACTCCTTCATCAGTCCTTAGAAAATATAAAAAAACCAGCTAAATCTAAAGAAACTTCAGAAAATGTAGTTGGTAAAGATACTAAAAAGCATACCAAGATCGGAAACTAATGAACCCTTCTATCCTTGCTAAGTTAGAGCAGTTGTCAATGCGCCTTGAAGAAATCAATGCGCTTCTATCGGATCAGTCAATTGCCTCCGACCAAAATAAATTTAGAGAACTTTCAATAGAACACTCTCAGTTATCTCCCGTTAATGAAAAGTATGAGGAGTATTTATCAACCGTTGATGACATAAATGCGGCAGAAAAACTGCTTGAAGAGGAAGATGACGACATCCAAGAAATGGCTGAGGAAGAAATTCTTTCTGGTCAAAAAGCTTTAGAGCAACTCGAACTTGACCTTAAAAAGGCTCTTCTCCCAAAAGACCCTAATGACTCTAGAAATATTATTATAGAAATCAGGGCTGGAACAGGTGGCGATGAAGCCAGCATTTTCTCTGGTGATCTTTACAGAATGTACACTCGCTATGTTGAGAAATCGAAATGGCAATTAGAAATCTTAAGCTCAAACATGGGTGAGCATGGTGGATTTAAAGAAATCATAGCAAGAATTAGTGGGACTAATGTTTACTCAAAACTTAAATTTGAATCGGGTGCACATCGTGTTCAAAGAGTTCCAGAAACTGAATCTCAAGGCAGAGTTCATACTTCTGCTTGTACGGTCGCAGTGATGCCAGAAGTCTCAAGTATTGAAGAGGTTAATATCAATATGAATGATGTCAGAGTTGACACGTTTAGAGCCTCTGGAGCTGGGGGTCAGCATGTCAACAAAACCGATTCAGCTGTCAGAGTCACTCATATCCCAACCGGCACAGTAGTTGAGTGTCAAGATGGGCGCTCTCAGCATAAAAATAAAGCACAAGCTATGTCTGTATTAGCATCTAGAATTCTTGATGCACAGCAGCAAGAACAACAAAAAGAGCAGGCTTCACAAAGAAAAGAGCTAGTTGGAAGTGGTGATCGCTCTCAAAGGATTAGAACTTATAATTACCCCCAAGGGAGAGTCACTGATCATCGAATTAATTTGACTCTATATAAGTTAAATGAGGTCATGGAAGGTGAACTAGAATCAATCATTGACCCATTGATCATTGAGCAGCAAACCAATCAGCTAACAGAGCTCAATGCAACGCTTTAAATTCTTTTTGGAAAAAACTGAGCAATAAAAAAAAGTACGCCTAGCGTTATTACAATTGTAGGTCCTGTTGCCAAATCAAAATCAATCGAAAAATACAGTCCCATCAGAACTGAAGAAATGGATACAATCATGGACGTTACTATCATTGCAAGGGGTGAATTTGAAAAGACTCTAGCAATAGCAGGTGGAATGATCAATAGTGATGTGATAAGAAGCACCCCAACGATTTGGACTGAAACTGAAACCGCCAAAGCTATTAAAAACATAAATAGAAGGTCATAAAACATCTTATTAATCCCTTCTGCCTTAGCAAGCTCTTCATTAAGTGTAAGTAATAATAATTTTTTCCAGTTCATTACTAAGATTGAAATGACGATCACTGCAACAGAGAATATCCAATATATATCACTTGTTGTTATAGATAAAATATCGCCAAATAGATAAGAAAAATAATCAGTATTTTGATTTCCAATGATCCCCAAAACCACAATTCCCAGCGATAGTGAAATATGAGAGAAAATCCCCAGAACAGCATCACTTGACCAAAACTCTTTTTGTTGTAATATCACGATTAGTGTTGCAAACAGACCACCAATAAAAACTAAACCAAAGTTAATACCTAGTCCAGTTACCAGGCCCAAAGCAACACCCAATAGAGCACTGTGGGAGATTGAATCAGAAAAATATGAGAGCCTCTTCCATATAACGAAACAGCCTAAAGACCCAGCAATGACCGAAACACCTATCGCTGCAACTATAGCTCTATAAATAAAATCGTCCATTGTCTATAAAGCCTGAATGATCTTAGTGACAGTCCTTACACAAGCCATAAAGGTAAAGAGAATGATCAGTCAACTCAAAGCCGTGTTTTTTTGCAATCTGAATTTGGTGTTGCTCAATAACATCATCTTGAAACTCTATAATCTTATTACACTTCACGCAAACTAAATGGTCATGGTGTTCCAAGCCGCACAATTCATAAACCGCCTGGTTGTTCTCGAAATTAAGTTTCTGCACGATCCCTGATTCTTCAAATTGTGACAGAACACGGTAAATTGTTGCAACGCCCACCTCTTCATGTTGATCAATGAGAACTCTGTATATGTCCTCAGCACTGAGGTGATGATTTGGAGACTTCTCTAAGACCTCTAAAATTTTCAGTCTTGGCAGGGTAACTTTTAGACCAGCACTTTTTAAATCTTCAGCATCCATTAAAAAATCCTTAAGGTAAAATCTACTTTATATTTTATATGTTTATAGCTATGAAGAAATTAACTTTTATTTTGCTTATCGCTTTGATGGTTACTGGTTGTTCTAATTCTCTTCCAAAAACCCCTGAACTTCCAAAGATGCCTAAGATTTCTATGCCAGAGCTTCCAAAGATGCCTAAGCTTTCATTGCCTAGCTGGGCAAAGCCAAAGATGCCTTCAATTGATGTCTATAAGCCAACCATTATGCAGGGTTCAGTTTTAGATATGAGTGAAGTCAATAAGCTTCAATTAGGAATGTCAAAAGAGAGTGTCATGAATCTAATTGGCTCGCCTAGTATTATTGACCCATTTCACCAATATCAATGGGACTATATCAATCATTCTTCGATTGAAGGAGAAATTGAAATACAGTACCGCTTAAGATTGATTTTTAAAGACAACCTTTTGACTGAAATTGATAAAAGTGGACTGGAAAGCTTATCAAACGATAAGTAACTCCTTTAGTTATTTTTTTTGATAACTAGATTTTTCAGTGTTTATTTAGCTTATCAACTAAAATAAACGAATGTCAAAACTAATAGTAAATAACTTAAGCTGCCAAAGGGGCTACAAACTCCTCTTTGAAAATTTATCGTTTGAGTTAAATTCTGGAGAAGTATTAAAAGTCTCTGGTCCAAATGGTTCAGGCAAGACCTCATTAATGAAAATACTTGCCGGTCTTAGTTCATTTGAGACAGGCTCAATTGATTATGATGACACTAAAATTAATAGTGAGAGATACAATCTTGATTTTCTTTATCTAGGTCATTTGGCCGCTCTTAGTCCAGAGTTAAGCTGTTTAGAAAATTTAAAATATACAATGCGCCTCGGAAATGATAATCTTGATTTAGATTTTTCTGATGCCCTTAAAAAGGTTGGCTTAGAAAAATTTGAAAATGAGCTTGTAGGCAAACTGTCAGCTGGTCAGAAAAAAAGAATCGCACTTTCTCTTTTATTCATTACTCAATCCAAAGTATGGCTTTTAGATGAGCCTTTTTCAGCACTTGACTCAAAGGCAATCAAAATAATTGAAACTAGAGTTGAGGATCATTGCAACTCTGGCGGCATCTGCATCCTAACTACGCACCAGGAATGTAATATTAAAAACATGAAGGAGATTTCTCTTTGAACATCTTCGTGCAAACAATGACAAGGGATCTTAAAATGGCTTTGAGAAATCCGTCAAGTTTCTTGAACCCTCTTATGTTTTTTGTAATCTCAATCTCTTTATTTCCGATTGCAATTAGTCCAGAAGCGCAAACTTTATCAAGCATTGCACCTGGAATAATTTGGGTTATAACAATGCTTTCAGTTCTATTATCTCTCAATTCATTATTTCACTATGACTATGATAGTGGGGTTCTAGAGCAAATGGTTATTTCTCACCACTCATTGCCTTTAATCTTACTGGCTAAAACTTTAGCTCATTGGATGCTTTCAGGGCTTCCAATAATCATTTTGTCTCCTTTTCTTGGAATGGCACTCTTTATAAATACTGAAGGCATCTATATTCTCGTTTTGACTTTAATTATAGCTACGCCATGTCTAAGTCTGATTGGCTCAATTGGAGCCTCCCTGGTTGTTGGCATTAAAAACTCAGGAATGCTGTTATCTCTATTAATTCTCCCCCTTTTCATACCGATCTTGATTTTTGCAACAAGCGCAGTATCTCAATCTCAATCTAATCTTCCAATTGATGGTCAGTTATATTTTCTAGGATTTATCTTAATTCTAAGCTTACTTATAACGCCTTTTTTAAGTGCACTATCATTAAAAATAAGTCTGGAATAGACTTTACTTCTCCAAGTTAAAGATTATAATTAACTAACGCTGATTTGTTCCGATTGCTAGCGTTGTCGCATTATGTGACTAAAACAAGCTAAAGCTGGCCTCTATTTCATGAAATCCATCTTTAGTATTAAATAATTTTATAGGATTTTATTATGATATTTACTTCTGAATCTGTTTCTGCTGGCCACCCCGATAAAGTTTGTGACCAAATTTCTGATGCCATTCTTGATGCTGCACTTAATCAAGATCCTAACTCTAGAGTTGCTGTAGAGACACTTGTCAAAGACAATCAAGTCGTTTTAGCTGGAGAAATTACAACTGATGCTAATATAGATTATGAATCTATAGTCAGAAAAACAATTCTTGGAATTGGTTATAACCAAGAGGAGTATGGATTCAATGGTGAAACATGTTCAGTTACGAATTTGCTTGGCAGGCAGTCTCAAGATATTTCAATGGGTGTCACCGAAAGTGATAGTCATGAACAAGGCGCAGGTGACCAAGGCCTTATGTTTGGTTATGCAGAAAATTCAACAGAAGAGCTAATGCCAGCCCCCATTATGCTGTCACATCAATTAGTCAGGCAGCAAGCAGATTTAATGCTAGATGGCTCGATACCTTGGCTTCGTCCAGACGCTAAATCTCAAGTCTCTTGCATCTATGAGGGTAATCAAATTGTAGGTATTGACGCTGTAGTTTTATCTACTCAGCACGATGGAGACATCTCACTTGAGGAGCTTAGAGAGAGTGTTTTAGAAAATATTATTAAGCCAATCCTTCCTGAAAAGTGGCTTACAAGCGATACGCAATATCACATAAACCCAACAGGAAATTTTGAAATTGGAGGTCCGGTTGGTGATGCTGGACTAACAGGAAGAAAAATTATAGTTGATACATACGGCGGTATGGCTAGACATGGCGGTGGTGCTTTTTCAGGCAAAGATCCTTCAAAAGTAGATAGAAGTGCTGCCTATGCTACACGTTATGTTGCTAAAAATCTTGTGGCAGCTGGCATCGCTAAGCGCTGTGAAATTCAAGTTTCGTATGCAATTGGAGTTGCTGAACCAACGAGTATAAGTGTTGACACATTTGGAACTGGAGAGCTACCAAATCATGAAATTGTTGCTCTTATCAGAGAGCATTTTGATCTTCGCCCTAAAGGTTTAATTGCAATGCTAGATTTAAAACGTCCAATTTATCAGCAGACTGCGAGTTATGGTCACTTTGGGAGAAAAGAAGACTCAATTAGCTGGGAGAAAACTGATAGAGCAGATTTACTAAAATAGTTTCTTTTTTATATGTTTTTGGTATAATACGTCTCGTGCCAAGGGGCGTTGCATTGAAAATATTTTTTCAATCAGGCTTGGTAATCAAAACGACGCTCATTTTTTTAACTTAACGGGAAATAAAATGAGCGATTCTACAATAGATAATAGTGGCTTTAAAGTAGCCGATCTCAACCTTGACTACAAAGTAGCTGATATTAATTTAGCAGATTTTGGTCGTAAAGAAATTGAGCTTGCAGAAGCTGAAATGCCTGCATTAATGGCTCTTAGAGAAAAGTACAGCAAAGAGCAGCCTCTTCAAGGCGCAAGAATTATGGGCTGTATTCATATGACAATCCAAACTGCGGTCCTAATGGAAACATTAATTGATCTTGGAGCTGAAATTCGTTGGTCATCTTGCAATATTTTTTCGACACAGGATCATGCTGCTTCTGCTATGGCAGCAAGAAATATTCCTGTATTTGCCTGGAAAGGTGAGACTGAAGAAGAGTTCTTGTGGTGCATTGAGCAAACTATTCTTCATAACGGTAAGCCATGGGATGCCAACATGATTCTTGATGATGGCGGTGATCTAACGGGCATGGTCCATGATAAGTATCCAGAAATGCTCGATAAAATTCATGGCATCAGTGAAGAAACAACGACTGGTGTTCATCGCCTTTTAGAGATGATTGAGAGTGGTGAACTTAAAGTTCCTGCTATCAATGTAAACGATGCTGTTACTAAGGCAAAAAATGATAACAAGTATGGTTGTAGGCACTCTCTTAATGATGCTATTAAGCGAGGTACGGATATGCTTATGTCAGGCAAGAAGGCCTTATTGATTGGTTATGGCGATGTTGGTAAAGGATCTGCTATGTCACTTCGTCAAGAAGGAATGATTGTTAAAATTTCTGAAATTGATCCTATATGTGCTTTCCAGGCGTGCATGGATGGCTTTGAAGTGGTTTCACCTTATATTGATGGAATTAATACTGGTTCTGTAGATTGTATCAATAAAGATTTACTAGCCAACACTGATTTAATTGTCACAACGACTGGAAATACTAATGTTTGCGATGCTTCAATGCTTCAATGCCTCAAAGCAGGCTCTGTAGTGTGTAATATTGGTCACTTTGATAATGAAATTGATACAGCATACATGCGTAAAAATTGGAAATGGGATGAAGTGAAAGCGCAAGTTCATCGCATCTATCGCTCTGATGATAAAAATGATTACTTAATTCTTCTTTCAGAAGGTCGTTTAGTTAATTTAGGAAATGCAACTGGACACCCTTCTAGAATTATGGATGGCTCATTTGCAAACCAAGTTCTAGCACAAATGCATCTTTATAGTAATAAATTTGCTGACTTACCAAAAGACCAGAAACCTGCTAATGTTACTGTCGAGCTTCTCCCTAAGAAACTTGACGAAGAAGTAGCGGCTGGAATGGTAGGTGGCTTCGGTGGTGTTATGACTATCTTAACGGATACGCAAGCAAAATACATCAATACGCCTAAGGAAGGCCCTTTTAAACCAGAGGCCTATAAGTACTAAGATTTTTTTGTGATTATTAAAAAATGCGGGTTTATCCCGCATTTTTTTTAAAATTTAAATGTAAACCCTCAAAACTTTGTGGTGAGGTAAAATTTTTGTTATTTCTTAGTTGAATTTCAATGTCTAACTTAGACCTCGACACAAGCAAATCATTTCAGAATTTAATCCTCAAGTTGCAGAGTTATTGGGCTGAAAAAGGCTGCGCAATTACTCAGCCATTTGATATGGAGGTTGGTGCAGGAACTTTTCATCCTGCAACCTTTCTAAGGTCAATAGGACCCGAGCCCTGGAAAGCAGCTTATGTTCAGCCCTCAAGAAGACCCGGGGATGGTCGTTATGGTGAAAACCCTAATCGTCTTCAACACTATTATCAATTCCAAGTTTTATTAAAGCCATCGCCTGATGACATTCAAGACTTATACCTCGACTCACTCACAGCAATCGGCATTGATTTAAAAATGCATGATGTTAGATTTGTAGAGGACAACTGGGAATCGCCTACACTAGGGGCCTGGGGTCTTGGATGGGAAGTCTGGCTAAATGGAATGGAAGTGAGTCAGTTTACTTACTTCCAGCAAGTAGGTGGACTCTCATGCAAACCTATTTCAGGAGAGCTGACTTATGGTCTTGAGAGACTAGCAATGTATTTGCAAGGCGTTGATAGCGTTTATGATCTAATTTGGACAGAGGGGCTTACCTATGGTGATGTATTTCATCAAAATGAAGTTGAGCAGTCAAAATATAACTTCGAGATTGCAGATACTGAAGTTCTTTTCAGGCAGTTTGATGAAGCTGAGGCTATGAATTTAAAACTTATTGAGGAAAATCTTCCTTTCCCTGCATACGAACAAACTATGAAGGCGTCTCACATTTTTAATCTTCTTGATGCAAGAAAAGCAATCAGTGTAACTGACAGAGCAAGATTCATTCGAAGAGTAAGATCTATGAGTCAAAAGGTTGCAAAGGAATATTATGACTCAAGAGAAAGACTAGGCTTTCCAATGCTAAAAAAATAGTTTTATTGAAACTAATGAGGCCTTTTCACTCAATTTATAATAAAGTCTTAGTTTGGTCATCCAGTAGGTTTGCCATTTTATGGCTCTCTATCATAAGCTTTTTAGAGTCCATCATTCTTCCACTGCCACTTCAAGATTTATTGTTGGCATCAATGTCCTTGAGAAATAGGTCAAAGGCATTCTATTTTGCCGCTATTTGTACTTTTGCCTCTGTTTTGGGTGCAATTTTAGGGTACTTCATTGGAGTACAAGCTGAAAATTATATTTTGCCTATATTGGTTAATTTAGGTTACGAGTCAAAGTTCAATACTGCACAAATTTACTTCCAAACTTACGGCATTTATATAATCCTCATTGCAGGTTTTAGTCCAATCCCTTATAAAGTTTTTACAATTGCGGCTGGAATGATGTCGATGGCTTTATTTCCCTTTATCGTATTTTCTTTAATTGCTAGAGGTGCGAGATACTTTTTAATTTCTTTTCTAGTAAGAAAATTTGGAAAAATGGCTGATGCGTGGTTAAATAAGTATATCGACTGGCTAGGGTATTTTCTGATTATCGCTATTGCTTTATTTCTATGGTATGAATACTAAACTAATAAATCTTCTCTTATTAATTTTTCTATCAAGCTGCCTAACGAACCAGCCTGGGCAAGTTACTGTTGAAGAAAAATCATTCAACGTAATTGATGTAAAAAGCTCAAAAACTTCATCCAAATCAAGCAAAACAAATATTAAAAAGGACTGGTCATTGCCAGTTGACGCATCAATTCTTAAAAACTATTCAGAAAAGGACGGTCATTTTGGTCTAACTTATAATAATAGCTCAGGCCAAGAGGTAAGGGCAGTAAGAAAAGGTGAAGTGGTATACAGTGGAGACAGGATGGCTAGTTATGGAAAGATGATTATAATTAAACACTCTTATGGTTTTTATAGCATCTACAACCAAAATCAAGAGCTGCTTGTGAGTGAGGGTGACACAATTGAAAAGGGTCAGTTAATTGCATTAACTGGTGACAAACCTTTTTATTTCGAAATGAAAAAATACGAAGAACCTATTAATCCATTAAAATACCTCTGATGAATGACTTTATCCAAAATATAAGCCCAATTCAAACCATTGCAGTTCTTCTGGTCATTACGATTATTACGCATGTTGTTTTAGGTAGTATTTTAAAACAAATTACCAAACACTCTGGTAGCACCAAAACCCAAATCGATGATTATTTAATTGGTGCTATTTCAGCGCCCCTTAAACTTCTCATTTGGTATGGTTGGCTATATTTTTCTCTAAAAGAGTTAACATCTGAGATTCAATCATTAAATGATATTGTCGGCTATATCGCTATTGCGCCAGTATTTATTTTAACTTGGGGAATCTTAAGATTAATCTCAAGCGTTGAAAACTATCTTTTAGAATCTGAAGGCAGTGTTGACAAAGACTCTATTCGACTCTTTACGCGCTTAGTTAAAATTCTTTTTGTATTTGCTATCATCCTTGGCGTTGCCCAATTTTATGGTTATGCGGTCTCTTCCATTCTTACCCTGGGTGGTGTTGGTGGAATCGTTGTTGGCTTTGCAGCAAAAGATATGCTTGCGAATGTTTTTGGTGGTCTCATGATTCAAATGGATAAGCCATTTTCAACTGGTGACTGGATTCGAACAACTGACAAAAGTATCGAAGGCGTTGTAGAGAAAATTGGCTGGAGGATGACACGAATTAGAACGTTCACTAAAAATCCTGTCTACGTTCCAAACTCGATCTTTGCGACAATCCCAATTGAAACTCCATCGAGGATGACCAATAGACAAATACATGAAGTTATTGGAATTAGATATGACGACATTGCACAAATGGAGAGCATCATCAAAAAAGTAGAAGAGCTATTAACGAATAGCGAAAACATTGATAATGATCTACCTTGTCGAGTTAATTTTGATTTATTTAATGCGTCATCACTAGACTTTGTTATTTGGGCATCCAGCTCTCTTACAGATGCAGGCGAATTTAAGAAATTTAAAGGAAAGTTACTTCTTGATATAGCACACATCATTGCTGATCATGGAGCTGAGATTGCATACCCCACTCAAACTTTACACATTCAGAAAGCATAAATGACCATCTCCAAGCTTCATATTCGCACTTTTGGGTGTCAAATGAATGAGTACGATTCTAATAAAATGAGTGACGTCCTTAAAGCATCCCATGGCTTAGATCTAACTGAAGATATCAGCGAAGCTGACGTTTTATTAATAAACACCTGCTCTATTCGCGAAAAAGCTGAAGATAAGCTATTTCACCAATTAGGTCGCTGGAGAAAACTTAAAGAAAAAAATCCAAACTTAGTGATTGGAGTCGGTGGCTGTGTTGCTTCGCAAGAAGGTGATCTCATTCTCAAAAGGGCTCCATACGTTGATATGATATTTGGACCACAAACTCTTCATCGACTTCCAAATATGCTGAATGAAGCACTCAATGAAAATGAAATAAGTATTGATATTTCTTTCCCTGAAATTGAAAAATTTGACCACTTGCCTGAGCCTCACAGTGATGGTGCTTCTGCTTTTGTTTCGATTATGGAAGGATGCAGCAAATACTGCACATTTTGTGTCGTCCCCTACACAAGAGGTGAAGAGATATCTAGGCCATTCAATGATGTAATTCAAGAAGTCGAAATACTAGCGAATCAGGGCGTTAAAGAAGTGAATCTTTTAGGGCAAAATGTCAACTCCTATAGAGGCTTAATGGATGATGGAGAAATTGCGGATTTAGCTCTTTTAATTGCAATCGTTGCCCAAATTACCGGTATCGAGCGAATAAGATATACCACGTCACACCCTGTAGAGTTCAGTAATCGACTGATTGATGCATACGCCGAAGTGCCAGAACTGGTCTCTCATCTTCATCTTCCAGTTCAAAGTGGCTCAGACAAAATACTAGGGTTAATGAAAAGAGGACACACTGCAATTGAGTATAAATCTAAGATAAGAAATTTAAAGAAGATTAGACCTGATATATCTATTTCTTCAGATTTTATAATTGGTTTTCCTGGTGAAACAGAAAAGGACTTTAACGATACTGTCAGCTTAATTGATGAAATTGGCTTTGATAAATCTTTCAGTTTTATCTACTCTAAAAGACCTGGCACCATAGCCTCAAGTATGCCAGATGATGTAAGCCCAGAAATAAAAAAACAAAGACTTGCAATTATTCAAGATAGGCTGAATGCTAACACTGAAGAGATTTCTAAATCCATGATTGGGAGTCTTCAACAAGTTTTAGTTGAAGGTGCTTCAAAAAAAGGTGGGACCTTATCCGCTAGAACTGAAAATATGAGAACTGCTCACTTTGCTGGAAGCAATGATCTCATTGGAAAGATAGTAACAGTCAAGATTCTCGATGGAATTGGGAACTCTCTTCAGGCTAGTTTAGTAGACAATTCAGAGCCTTAGCCATAACTTTGAAAACCAATAATATCGCCCTGCCTCTTTATAGGGCATAGTGCAGTTATATCGGCTGCGTCCAATTGCTAGAGGCTCATTTGGCCATATACTTACTGACTGCAGACCATCCCATTTAAGATTAGCCTTATCCTGACCAGAGACATAGCAAGAAAAATTACTTTTTTCATAGCTGGTCAGCTCTCGAGAGAAGTTAAGATTCAATACCGGCATCAGATCTCCTGAAAAAATCATTGACCTCGGATCAGAGCTTTCAATCGGCATGGCTAGTGTTTTAACTTTGAGAGAAAAACTATTCATTTGTGCATATGGACCTGACATTGAAAATCTAGGTATATTTAAAAAGTCACTTGTTTGACTTGCAACGCCGGACTGCTGTCCAAAGGCAATGTAACCCTCTGACTTAAGGTACGAGTAAGACGAGTCATCAAACTCCCCATATGGATAAGCAAAAAACTTATCATTTGTGCTCATTTCAGTCGCTATCCTTTCCTGGGCTGAAAGGATCTCATCTTCAATAATCTGAGCGCTCTGATTAACTAAATGAAGATGATTAACGCTATGGTTATAAATATCGACCAAAGGTGCCATTTCACGAAGTTGACTCCAAGTCATCATAGATGCATATTTTTTATCAATAGGGTTAGTAGATACAAAAACTGACATCGGAAATTGATATTCAACTAACAATGGAAAAGCTTCAGTGTAGATTGATAAAAAACCATCGTCCGCTGTAAGACTTATACAATTGGATGGCAAGCTTTCTTTTGACTGAAGACTACTGATTACATTTTTTAATGGAAGAACACTGTAATTATTATTTTTTAAGTATTCTAGGTGCTGCTTAAAGATCTCTGGTGAGGTGCTCGTTGACTTAGGTCCGTCATCAGAGAAACGATGATACACAAGAAGAACGCAGTCATTCTCTAGAGCATGCGAACTAAAAGGAGTATAAATTAAAATTACAACTAAGAGCTTTAAGAGAATTTTAGATAGATTCATAAGTTAAATGATAAATTAATTATGAAGCAAAATCATGCAACTTAACATTTGTTTTCAATGGAATTCAGTAAAATATAAATCATGAAATTTACTCTCAATATAAAGCGCTCTGAACAGCTTGTTAATATTTGTGGAAGCTTAGATAAAAATCTAGAAAATTTAGCCACTAATCTTGCTGTAGATATCTCTAATAAAGGGGCTGATTTTAATATTAAGGGCGATAATGCTGACAAAGCTGTTTCTGTCCTTCAAGAGTTATTAATCTTGTCCGAAAAGAAAACGATTGATTTTAGTGATATTGATCTCAGCATCAAATCACTCAGTAGTCCAAATGGAGAGGCAAAATCAGTCACAATAAAGACCAGTAAAAAGCATATACATATTAGAAGTGACAACCAACAAAAATATGTGAACTCAATCATTGAAAATGATGCAGTTTTTGCGATTGGACCCGCAGGAACAGGAAAGACATATTTAGCTGTTGCAAGAGCTGTTGAGGCCCTTGAAAATTCAAATGTAAAAAGAATAGTTTTAGTCAGACCAGCAGTCGAGGCTGGAGAAAAATTGGGCTTTCTACCTGGCGACCTGAGTGAAAAAGTGGACCCATACCTGCGACCGATTTATGATGCTCTATACGAGTTTATTGGCTTTGAAAGAGTCAATAAATTAATAGAAAAACATGTCATAGAAGTTGCCCCATTAGCTTTCATGAGGGGCAGAACACTTAATGAGTCATATATCATTCTTGATGAAGCTCAAAACACCACAATACCCCAAATGAAAATGTTTTTAACGAGGATGGGTTTTGGCTCAAAAATGGTCATAACAGGTGACGTGACTCAGATTGATTTACCAAATCCAAGCCAATCTGGGCTAACTGACGCAATCAAAATTCTTCAAAATATTGATCAAATTGCTTTTTGTCATTTCGGTGCCCATGACGTCGTAAGACACCAGTTAGTTAAAAAAATTGTAAGTGCTTACGACAAAAACTAAATGAGTTCTCAAAAGAAAATTATAGTGGGTCTTTCTGGCGGCGTCGATTCGTCAGTCACTGCATACTTATTACTTCAACAAGGCTTTCAGGTTGAGGCCTTATTTATGAAAAATTGGGATGAGGATGATGATGATGAATATTGCAGTGCATCAGAAGATCTTGCAGATGCTCAGCAGGTCGCTGACTTATTGGGAATTAAGCTGCATACAGTCAACTTTTCTCACGAATACTGGGAAGATGTTTTTGAGCATTTTTTATCGGAACATAAAAAAGGTAGAACGCCCAATCCTGACGTATTGTGCAACCAAAGGATCAAATTTAAAGCCTTTCTAGACTACGCAAAGGACCTTGGTGCAGATAAAATTGCCACGGGCCACTACGCCAGAATTGCAAATGAAAATGGAAAATATTTCCTTAAAGCTGGAGTTGATGGAAACAAAGATCAAAGTTACTTTCTACATTTACTGAACCAGGATCAACTCTCACAAAGCTTATTTCCTTTGGGTGAAATTGATAAAAAAGAAGTGCGTGAAATTGCGAAGAATCAGCAATTTGGGAATGCAGATAAAAAAGACTCAACAGGTATATGTTTTATCGGTGAAAGACCATTTTCAGAATTTTTAACTACCTTCCTTCCTAAAGAAAAAGGCGATATCATTGACCAGGATGGTTCGTTTATTAAACACCATAATGGACTCCCCTTTTATACAATAGGCCAAAGAAAGGGTCTAGAGATCGGAGGTGGATTTGGAGAGTCTCAAGAGCCCTGGTTTGTTGCAGATAAGCTTGTTGACTCGAATAAAATTGTCGCTGTTCAAGGTAATCATCAAATGCTCTACCATAACTCACTTGTAGCAGATGATGTTCATTGGATTGATGAAGAGCCTCAGTTTCCAATCAATTGCAGCGCAAAAATACGGTATCGACAGGCCTCCCAAGAATGTAGTGTCAATATCAAAGATGATGGAACTATACAAGTTAATTTTAGTGATCCTCAAAGAGCTATTACACCAGGGCAATCAATCGTTTTTTACAATAGTGATACTTGTCTTGGAGGGAGTGTAATAAAATCAAGGGCCAATGAATAAATCAGCAAAACAAACTATTGCACTAGCAAGTATATTTCAGTCCTCAGCGCTAGTTCACCAGCTTGCCGTTTCGGGAAAATGTGATAGTCATACGAATAAAGCAAGCCTTAACAGTATTGTGAGTAATAGCGATTCAATAGATGAAATTTTTACTTCGCCTGAGGATCTTAAAATTGGCTTTGACTCCTTAAAGCTTATTCTTGAGAAGAAAACCATTGATATGCATAACGTTATGATCTATACAACAGCTCTCATTAATCTAGAAAAAAAATTAATGAAAAAACCTAAACTCTTAACTCAAATCTCAGAAGAAATTAATCTTATCAATAAGCAAGAGTTTTTTGATATTTATCATAGTAATTCGATTGCCCGACTGGCTGAGCTCTATAAAAACACTTTGGGTAGCCTCAATCCAACAATTATGGTTCGTGGAGAGCAAATATACTTATCAAATCAACATACTGCAAATCATATTAGGGCACTACTCTTAGCAGGAATCAGGGCTGTCTCTTTATGGAAAAATCAGGGCGGAAAAACTTGGCATTTGTTATTAGGTAAAAAGAAAACCCTGGAATATATTAAATCTTTGGCAAATTAAGCTAATACAAACAAATGCTTGCATAAATGAAGGTGAGACTCTATAATTCATGTTTTCTTAATTTAAGCATTAATAAATAAATATGGCCAACTCAGCAGGTTCTAAAAAACGCGCAAGACAGGCAGTTAAGCGCAACAAACACAACTCTCAAATTAGAGCAAAAGTACGTACCTTTATTAAAAAGGTTACTTATGCGATTGATGCTGGAGACAAAAAAGAAGCCACGAGTGGTTTTACAGATATGCAAAAAAATATGGATCAAGCGGTCAGCAAAGGTTTAATCCATAAAAACCAAGCTGCAAGAAAAAAATCACGTATCAGTGCCCAAATTAAGGCACTTTAATAAGTTATCCTTAAGGTTAATTTATTGATTACAAAATCATTGATATAATTAAAACCCTCTTTTGAGGGTTTTTTTATATCTAAAATTGATTAATACTATGATTGATGAAAGCGACAAATCTTTATTTAGATCAACGGTTGATTTCCAAAAACCTCTCGATAAAGATAGCCACAAAAAACAAAACCCTCGCAAAATGAGCTCGAGTGCGCCGTTTGAAAATTATAGTTTTTTATACGAAGCCAATATAACAGGATCCGAGGTGATTACTCACTTTAAAGATGGTTTATCGCCCAAAGTTCTAAAAAAAATGAAACAAGGTAATATTGGATCGACTCCATCAATTGATTTGCATGGATATAAAATTGAGCAGGCATGTCAATCAGTATCTGACTTTATACATTTCCATTCTGATAAAAGATTTATTCAAATCATTCATGGCAAGGGCTATCATTCAGATAATGGACTTTCAATTATGAAATCTCAAGTTGTGCACTACTTAAAGCAACACCCAAATGTCTTGGCTTTTTGCTCTTGCCCTCAAGAAATGGGAGGCACTGGAGCAGTCTTTGTGCACCTTAAAACTGATGTTTAATATTGATGAAATTTATAGTGTTTCACACTTTGTAAGATTGTGTAAGAATTCAATTGAAAAACACATCCCACAAAGCTTTATACAAGGTGAGATTTCAAATTTATCTAAACCATCTTCAGGTCACTGGTATTTCTCCCTTAAAGATGAAAATAGTCAAATCAGGTGCGCATTTTTTAGATTAAATCAACGCAAAATTCAGTTCACTCCTGAAAATGGTATGTCGGTTATCATTAGAGGAGTAACCACACTTTACCCTCAAAGAGGTGATTTTCAGCTTATTGTTCAGCAGATGGAGCCAGCAGGCGTTGGAAATCTGCAGTTGGCCTTTGATCAGTTAAAAAATAAGCTACGGATAGAAGGTTTATTTGATTCTGAAAACAAAAAAGAAATCCCAGAATATCCAGAGAAAATTGGCGTCATTTCTTCATCAACTGGCTCCGTCATTAGAGACATTATTGAAGTTCTTAAATCACGCTATCCGTTATCAGAGATATTACTCTATGATACGATTGTTCAAGGTGAAAATGCTCACCATAAGATTATTAAAGCACTTAAAGCAGCGGATGATCAAAAGATCTGTGATGTATTAATCCTTGCAAGAGGAGGAGGCTCTCTAGAGGACCTTTGGGCATTTAATGAAGAAGAGCTTGCAAGAGCAATATTTGATTGTTCAACGCCAATCATTAGCTCGATAGGTCATGAAACTGATACAACAATTGCAGATTTTGTTGCAGACTTGAGAGCACCAACACCTTCTGCAGCAGCTGTATCTGCAACCCCTGATGTTAATGCCATCCTTTATAATGCCGCAAAACTAAGAAAATATTTACTTGAATCAATAAAGCAATCTGTTGAATCCAACAAATACTCTCTAGCTCTCCTCAGACAAAGAATTATTGATCCAAGTCAGCAACTTCTTCTGAACGCACAAAAACTTGACGACTTGGAGCTCAGACTGATAAGAACCAATAAACGGATCATTGATGAGAACAAAAGAAAACTAAAATTGCTAATTTCTCAATTACAAAACTACTCTGAAAACTTTATAAAACTTCAAAAAAATCAGCTCTCTAATCGTGCGAGTGTTTTGAGCCTTCTCTCTCCACTTAACACTCTATCAAGGGGATATACAATTACACAAAATAAAAAAGGTGAAATTGTAACTTCGCACAACCAAATAAACTCTGAAGAATTGATTATTACTCAATTTCATGATGGAAAAGTTACTTCCAAAGTAGTCAATAAAGAGGATAATTAATTAACTCACTAAACGTTCAGTTATGAAATCAAATGTATCATTTTTTCGACGAATTGGCTCAATATCTTATGACCTCTTTCTAGTCTTTTCATTTGTTTTTTTTATTGCTGGAATCATAATCCTTATTAACAATAAAGAGCCAATTACAAATCCGTTTTTTTTCTTTCTAGTTACCTTACCAGTAATCTATTCATATTTTTCAATATCATGGGTAAAGGGCAAACAAACTCTAGGGATGAGGGCATGGAAATTTGAAATTATTCAAGAGGATGGGGGCAATATAACTTATTGGCAATCGGCTATCCGTTTTTTTCTAGCAATAATTTCATTGGCAGGAATAGGCTTTATTTTTCAATTTTTAAACAAAAATAAACTTCCATTTCATGACTATTATTCTCAAACTTATCTAATGACAATCTATAAAGAATTAGATGAGCAATAAATCACAAACTGGTTTAATTGGTTTTATTTATAAAAATAAAATCACCCTAATTCTAATCGTCATTCTTTTCGCATTAATCAAACAGAACATTATTGATAACAACTTTCCGGGAGTTGTCATTGATAAAGAGAGAGCTCTCAATCAAATAAAGCTGAATAATGAAAATTTAGAAAATGATAATGTCTCTCTTCAAAGCAAAATAGGTAGCTATACTCAGGAAGATTTAAATCTAATCGAATCAAAAGCAAGGTTTAAATATGGACTGATTAAAGAAGGTGAGTACTTTTTTAAAATAAATAGGGCCATTAAAACTGAACCATTAGCAGAAAATGATAGTGCTACTTTATAATTGACTAAACACTAAATTAAGGATGTTCTTGCGGACATGAACAAAGACAAATATTTTCTAATCGTTCCAGCAAGTGGTGTCGGCACAAGAATGGGCTCTTCAGTCCCAAAACAATATTTAAAGCTTGAAAATGGCCTGACAATTATTGATCAAAGCCTTAAAACCCTTTTGGAAATTAATCTGATTTCAGGCTTTATAGTTTCCTTATCAAGAACAGACTCTTTTTTTAAGTCTTCATCTTTTTTTAATCACTCAAAGCTTTTAGAAACTGTAGAAGGTGGCAAAGAGAGGTTCAATTCTGTACTGAACGCATTAAATTCTTTAAATGAATACGCCCAGCCCAATGACTGGGTTTTAGTTCATGACTCTGTCAGGCCATGCACAAAAAAGAGCGACATAGAAAAACTAATCCGAGAGGTTTCAAATGATTCTGTAGGAGGAATCCTCGCAACCAGGGCTATTGATACGGTTAAAGAAAAAAATGAAACTGGCCCAATATCAACTATTGATCGAAAAAAACTTTATATGGCTCAAACCCCTCAAATGTTTCGATTTGGCATCCTTAAAGAAGCAATTGAGAGCGCTATAAAACTTGATAAAAAGATTACTGATGAATCTGAAGCGATTGAAAAATTGGGTCATTCAGTCAAAATTATTGATGGCTCTTCTAGTAACATCAAAATTACTTCAAAGGATGACATTGACTTGGCAAACTACTTTTTAAAAAAATTATGATCATTAAAACGGGCTTAGGGCAAGATTCTCATCAGTTTGAAAAAAAATCTGGAAAAGACTTGGTTTTGGCAGGTATTAAATTTGACTATCCATTCGGATTAAAAGGTAATAGTGATGCAGATGTCATTTTTCATTCAATCACAAACTCCATCTCAAGCATTACAGGTAAAAATATTTTAGGTGACGTTGCAGATCAACTTGTAAAAACGGGTACAAAAGATAGCGCAAAATACCTTCAAATAGCGCTTGATGATCTAGGGGATTGGAAAATTAATCATATTGCAGTTGCTCTTGAATGCGCAAAGCCAAAAATAGCTAACTATGTCGAAGCCATGAAGGAAAGCATTGCCAATACTTGTCAAATTAATCGATCAGATGTCGGCATTACAGCTACCTCCGGTGAAGGTCTAACCTCGTTTGGAAGAGGTGAGGGAATTCAAGCAATAACTATAATCACTGTTAGTAAATCATGACTTTAATAGACAACCCTACACGATCAAAAATCAATAAAATTCATTTCATAGGTATTGGAGGCTCTGGAATGAGTGGAATTGCTGAAGTGCTTGTCAACTTGGGTTATGAAATCTCTGGTTCTGATATTCAGTCAAGCCCGATTACTGAAAAACTTGAAAAGATCGGCTGTCAAATTAGTTACTCTCAAAAGGCTGAAAATGTCACAGGTAAACAGGCGGTCGTTGTCTCTTCAGCTATTAATAAAAATAATCCCGAACTTCAGGAAGCAAGACACCAAAGACTATTGATTGTTCCTAGAGCAGAAATGCTAGGAGAGTTAATGCGATTTCGATTTGGGATAGCTGTCTCTGGAACGCATGGCAAAACAACAACAACAAGCCTTATTGTTCATATAATGAGTGAAGCTAAACTGGACCCTACTTACATTATTGGTGGAATTATTAATGCGACAGGGATGAATGCAAAACTTGGCAAAAGTGACTACCTAATCGCGGAGGCAGATGAGAGTGACGCCTCCTTTCTTCACCTTCAACCAATGTTAAGCGTCATTACAAATATAGATGAAGACCACATGTCAACTTATAACCATAACTACGATAATTTGACTGAGGCTTTCATCAGCTTTACCTCTAACCTTCCATTCTATGGCATTTGTGTTGCTTGTGTTGATGACAAAGGGGTTAAGAATATTCTTAAAAAAATTCATAGGCCAGTTTTAAGTTATGGATTTAGTGATTCAGCCGATGTAAAGGCTTCAAATGTATCGCAAAATGAAATGAAAATGTCGTTTGATGTAAGCTGTGTGAAGTATGAAAAAAGTTTTCCTATTTCACTCAACCTAATCGGCAGACATAACATCTTAAATGCACTTGCTGCAATAAGTATTGCTATTGAGCTCGATATTAAAATAGATGTTATTCAAAAAGCTCTATCCCATTTTAGTGGAGTATCTAGAAGACTAGACTATCACCAAAAACTTACTATCAACTCAAATAAGACTCCACTATTTGACGACTATGGCCATCATCCAAATGAAATATCTGAGGTAATAAGCACCTTGAGAAATACTTATCCAGACAAAAGGTTAGTTGTCATCTTTCAACCTCATAGATACTCTAGAACGAGAGATCTGTTTAATGAATTCGTTAGTAGTCTGTCTAAAGTTGATGCATTAATATTGCTCAATATATACTCAGCAAATGAAGCCCCAATAAATACAATTAGCTCATCAACACTTGCAGATTCTATAAGAAGAAGAAGTTCAATCGATCCAGTTGTTGCCAAAGATATTGCAGAAATAATTGAAATTATCCCAAATATCGTTACTGAGAATGATGTCATCCTTACCCTTGGTGCTGGTGATGTAAATAAAATTCCACATCAATTAAAAGATCATTTTTGTTAAAAGACTCTATGCTTAAATTTAATGAGCCAATGTCAAAACACTGCTCTCTAAGGTCTGGAGGCGCTACCAGTGAGTTTTTTCAACCAACAAATATTGATGAGCTTTCAGAATTTTTAAAAAATAACAAAAAGCCGGTTCTTCTGGTTGGCTTGGGCAGTAATCTTTTAGTGCGGGACAGCGGCTTTAAGGGTGTCACGATCCATACAAAAAATCTAAAAGAGCTATCGATTTCGAAAAACTTAATTGAATCTGGTGCAGGCACCTCCTTGGCTAAACTTTCTAGATTTGCTCTCGCGCAACTTAAATATGGAGCTGAATTTCTGAGCGCAATCCCTGGAACTGTAGGCGGCGCTCTAGCTATGAATGCTGGTGCTTTTGGCTCTGAAGTCTGGCAGTACGTCAGCTCTGTCAAAACAATGAGCCTTTCTGGAGAACTCCAAAATAGAACTCCGAAAGACTATGAAATTTCATACCGTTCGACATTGCATCGATTCAAAAATGAATTTTTTGTAAGTGCTACTTTCGACTTTAATCTTGAGAAACAAAATGATAATGTGGGTGAGCTTCTCCAAAAAAGAAATTCAACTCAGCCAATTGGCTTGCCAAGCTGTGGAAGTGTATTTAAAAATCCTAAAAATCACTACGCTGCTCAATTAATTGAGGATAGTGGTCTCAAGGGTTTTTGTGTTGGAGGTGCATGCGTATCAGAGAAACATGCAAATTATATTATTAACCAAGATAATGCATCAGCAATGGACATTGAGAATTTAATTGCCCACATACAAGAGACGATCAAAGTGAAGCACAATATTGCTCTTGAAACCGAAATAATCATCATATGATTGCGGTTCTCATGGGGGGCTACTCCGCTGAGAGAGAAATTTCACTTCTCAGTGGGATGGCAGTCTATGATGCCCTTTCTAATTCTAAATTAGACTGCTTTGCATACGATCTTACTAAAGATAATCTCGATCAACTGTGGTCAAGAGAATTTGATCAAGCATTTATCGTTCTTCATGGCAGGGGCGGCGAAGATGGATTTATTCAATCTGAGCTTGAAAAAAACAATATTTCATATACTGGATCTGGCGCCAAAGCTTCAAAGCTATGCATGGACAAAGCTGCAACCAAAGATTTATGGAGCAATCATAAACTTCCCCTCTCAGCTTCGATCGTTGCAACAAAAGGTAAAGATTTGGACACAGTTACATTTCCCCTACCTTGGGCTGTCAAACCGACCCTAGAAGGCTCAAGTAATGGGGTTACAAAAGTATCGAAGGAGTCAGAACTTGATGCCGCACTTGAAACAGCTTTTCAATATGGAAATCAGGCATTAGTTGAGCAGTGGATTGATGGCGATGAATATACTGTCTCAATATTAAATGGTGAAACTTTACCCAGCATAAAGATAATTTCAGATCATGATATTTATGACTATCATTCAAAATATTTCAGCAATAAAACCGAATACCTTTGTCCATCAGACTTAACACAAGAGCAGGAACTTAATCTCCAAAAAATTGCACTAGAAGCATTCAATTTAACCGGCGCATCGGGATGGGGGAGAGTTGATTTTATTCTTGATAAAGATAGAGTTCCTTTTCTACTGGAAATTAATACTGTGCCAGGTATGACATCTCATTCTCTTGTACCAATGGCTGCAAAAGCTTTAAATATAAGTTTTGAAGAATTAGTAATAAAAATACTACATGGCTAAAGAAAGACTCAATCGTCCAAAGCAACAAAAAAAACCACTAAAGAGTGTCTTAAAGAGGGCACTGAAGATCTGCATATTCTTTCTGATAGCTTTCTCAATTGCCTTTGTCGTATATCTTGTGGATCGCTCAAAATTACTGGAGCCTCATATCTCCTGGGAAATTGATGGCGAGCTAACTACTCATGCTCATCAATATGATGATTTAATTAAACCCGTTTTAAATAATAAATACCTGCTAAATTTGAATAAAATTAAAAGTAAGATTTATCAAAACCCATGGGTATTAAATGTTGAAACCCAAAGAATATTTTGGAATCGTATCAAGGTATCCATTAAGAAACACGATGTCGCAATGAGATGGGGCTCTCAAGGCTATATCTCTTCACAAGGTGTACTATTTAAGCCCAATCTGACAATCAACTCGGATGCGCCAATTGGATTAGTGTCAGAAGTATCTGTCAAAAATTTTTATGATGATTTCGTTCTATATCAATCAATCTTAGATCCGGTCAAAATCTCTACTTTCGAGAGAAACTCAATTGATGAGCTTACTCTAGAGAATAACATTAAAGTCATTCTAGGGCATCAAAAGCAAAATGAACGACTTGAGATATTTGTAAAGTCTTTTGAAAAGTTAAAAAAATACAAAAAAATTCGGACAAGGGGTATTTTTGATATGCGTTATCCTAATGGCTTTGCGCTGAGCTATTCGCCATTATGACTGCATAGCATAGAGCCAAACTAATTGATGTCCAAAAAATGGAAAAGAACGTCAGAACGAAATCTAAATAACTATTCCCAATTAATCCTAATAAAGTTATAAAAAGAAATGGAGCAATAAAATTAATTATGAAGATATTCAGTCGAGCTCTAAATGATACTTGTATGCTCTTGTATGGAACGTCATTCGCAATGGATATCAAATTAAGTGAAATGGGTATTAATAACAAGTAAACGATTGGAAATAAGAAAGGAATAAACAAAGAAATTATTTGGCCCATTACGAGAGGAATAGACAAAAGAAGGAAGCGACCTACTCTTACATTAGGTATAACAATTCCCAATCTAGCAATAGAATTATTTCCTGATACAACTATTCGATAGACATTCATTAATAATGCTAAAGTTGCATAAATAAACATTAATAAATATATTAAAGGGAAGTTAACGTCACTCTCAAGCATGACTTCAGGGTTATATGTAGAATTTATGATATTCATGAGTTCAGGTAGTACGGTCGCCAATGGTAAGCACATTAATATCGGAAAAATACTAGCTTCTAGAAGCTTTCTCCAGTTAGAAAGTGAAAATGCTAAAGTCGCAAGGATAGTTTGGTTTATAGGAATATTGTTCATGATAAATTTGAATTGACTACGTTAATTGTAATGGTTAATTTGTCACCCGGTTGCAAAATATACTCTTCATTTAAGTCATTCCAAGCTCTTATTTCAGATACTTTTACTTTATATTTTTGAGCAATTAGTGAGAGATTATCACCAGATCTAACTGTGTAAACTATTTTTTTATTGATATCAATCCCTGTATTCATTATTTTAGCAAGCTCAGTTTTGTTTTTATTCTCATTCAAGATAACAAGCTCTTTGCCAATTGAGAGCGGCTTAGAAGGGACAATTTGATTCCATCTGACCAGTTCATTCACAGTTACATCATGCTTGACTGCAATCAACCATAAGCTATCACCAGTCACCACTTTGTATACTTTTTTCTCTGAATTTTTATTGATATTTAGCCTACTTTTTTCCCTTTGAGCTTCAGACAAAGAATAGTATTCTTCGGATTCCTTTGCCAAAGGAACAATCAGATAACTGTTTAGCTTGATTAAGTCATTATTAAGCTCGTTAGCACTTTTAATTTGATCAACCGTCGTCTTATAGTTTTCAGCAATGAGACTAAGGCTGTCGCCCTTTTTAACCTGGTAACGGGTCCAACTTATTTTTGTTCTATTACCCTGTTTAGCCAAGTTATCACTAAATTGATTGATTACCTCTTGAGGCAGCAAGATTGTATATGGAAGATCTTCGGGCGTCGCCCATCTCTTTAATCCGGGGTTATATGAATAAATTTCCTTGATACTTAAACCTGTCCACTGAGCAATTAATGCAAGATCAAACTGGGAGTCTAGTTGGATTGCCTCCAAGAAAGGTTTGTTTTTAATTTTCGTCAGGGTTTGATTATGAAGGGCTGGATTTTTAAGTACAGAACCTATTGCAAGCAGTTTTGGAACATACCTCTCAGTTTCTTTTGGTAAATCCAAGCTCCAGTAATCTATTTTTTTTCCTTCTTTAAGATTTTTATCAATCGCTCGTTGAACCCTTCCTGGGCCAGCGTTATAGGCTGCGATAGAAAGCAGCCAATCACCATCAAACATCTTATTTAAATCTTTTAAATAGCGTATTGCAGCCTCTGTTGAGGCCAAAACATCCCTTCGATCTTCATGCCACCAATCATCATCTAGGCCATACATCTTTCCAGTAGAGGGAATGAATTGCCATAACCCCGTTGCCGTTCCATGAGAGTATGAAAATGGATAATAATCAGACTCAACAATTGGCAACAAAGCAATTTCAATTGGAACGCCTTGCCTTTCAGTTTCAGAAACAACAAGGTATAGAAATGGCTCGGCTCTTTTTGAAATTGAGGCCAGATACTCTGGTTGAGTACTAATCCAGTCGATATGGTTTTGAATTCTGGTATTTAATCCAAAATTAATTTCTTGGTTATTTGCAATATAACCCCAAAGATCATCATCTTGAAAATTTTGACTTACATTTGAATTTGGTGCATTGAATCGAGCTAACTTGTTATTACTATCCACAAGCCCCTGGCAGCCAGATAAAACTATAACAAAGAGTATTAGTGCCGATCTCACTTCTAAGACTTGCTAGAGCATTCTGGAGAGTCAGGCGCCGCCTGACGTTTTTCCCATTCTTTTGGTGTATAGGTATGCATCGCCATTGCATGGATCAATTTGAGTTCATCAACAAAAAGCTTGTTGATAAAGCGGTGGCGATCAATGAGCTTCATCTCTTCAAAGTCAGAACTCACAACAACAATTTTAAAGTGTGACTCTGAAGCTGGGCCTGAATGCTGACTGGATTCATTAACCACCTCGCAGTACTCTGGATTTAAGGATAACTCAAGCTGCCCTTCTAAATGGCTCTGCATGCTACTCATCAGCTGTACTCACAGTTGCATACTCAAAAGAATCAGAAAAAAAGTTCTCTTTCATAAGATTATTTTCAAGGCAACTTTTTGCCGCCGCTTTAACCATCACTGGAGGCCCACAGGCATAAACTTCATAATCAGTTAAATTTTCAAAGTCTTTCACAACCGTTTCATGAACATAACCCGACTCTCCGCTCCAAGAACTATCAGGTTCTGATAATACTGGAATAAAATTGATGTTAGAGTGATTTTTACTCCAGTCTGATGGTAGATTTAAATATATATCTTGCTCTGTCCTCACCCCCCAATATAGGTGGATTGGTCTTGATGATTGAATTAGTATTAAATGTTCTATGATTGCTTTTATAGGTCCAAATCCAGTGCCGCCTGCAATAAATATAATTGGGCAATCGCTATCCTCTCTAAGAAAAAAGCTACCCTTTGGTCCTTCAATTCTTAAGATTGTCTTTTCTGTTAAAGTATTGAAGACAAAGTTAGTAAACTGTCCACCCTCAACCAAACGAACATGCAGTTCAATTAAATTTGAATTGACCGGTGCATTGGCAATTGAGAAAGCTCTGGGCTCAAAGTCAGGATGCTCAATGTCAAGATATTGACCAGCTAAATATTGAAGAGATTGAGACCCAGGAATTTTTAACGTAAGCTGAATGACATCATGATTTAAATGATTCACTTCTTCAACCCGACAGGGCATACTTCGGATCTGAATATTGGCAAGAGAGTCTAACTCATCAACTGCAATGTATAAATCACTTTTTGCCTTACATTGACACAATAAAGCTATATTAGCATCCTCTTCTTCGGAGCTAATAGCCTCTGGAGTCACACCATCATATGAAATTTCACCGTTCAAGATAACCGCTTTACATTGGCCACAAAATCCATTTTGACAGCCATATGGAAAATTATAGCCATTTGAAAGAGCGCCATCTAGAACTGATTCTTCACCACTAGATTGAAAGGATTTACCACTAACCTGATTTAAAACTGTAAACATCGTTTAAGTGATACAAATATAAAGCTGATATTATAATGTAGGTCATACAGAATTAAGCCTAGTATTGTTATGACTATTGAGTCAAGTAATTTTGTTTTGTTTTTGATGGGACCTACAGCTTCCGGAAAAACTGAACTAGCTATTGAAATAAGTAAAATCATCGACTCAACATTAATCAGCGTTGATTCAGCGCTAATCTATAAGGGTATGGATATAGGCACTGCAAAGCCTGACAAGGAAACGCTTAAAAGCTTCCCTCATAAGTTGATAGATATTTGCAATCCAGAGGACAGTTTTTCAGTCACGGAATTTATTACTCTAGCAAAAAAATATATTACTAATGCTTTAAATGAGGGTAAGTTGCCAATATTAGTGGGTGGTACCTCGTTTTATTTTAATGCTTTAGAGCATGGCTTATCTGCACTTCCTGCCTCAACAGATGAATCTCGAAAATACTTTAACAATCTTTTACAAAAAATGGGGAGTGAAAAATTACACGAAAAGTTACAAGAGATTGATCCAAAATCAGCAGAAAGAATTCACCCTAATGATTCACAGAGAATAACAAGAGCACTCGAAGTTTACGATCTTTCGGGAGAAACTTTAAGCGCACTTCAGGGCAACAAAAATCAAAACAAGCTAGATCTTAAAATAAAAAAAATTGTTCTTATGCCTGAACGATCAGATCTTCATATTAGAATTGAGAAGCGATTTATTGAAATGATAAAAAATGGCTTTCTTGATGAAGTTAAATTACTAAGAGAAAATAAAAAACTTAATCTTGATTTAGCATCTATGAGATGTGTTGGCTATAGACAGGCATGGAATTATTTTGAAGGTATTTATTCTAAGAAGGAAATGGTAGAAAAAGCAATCGTAGCAACGAGACAGCTATGCAAGAGACAGTGTACTTGGCTGAGAAATGAGAATGAAGCTTTAATTTTAAAGGGGCTGGAAACTAATCAAGCAATTAATTATCTTCAAGAACATGATGCTTGAAAACCTCTCCTCTATTGTTAAAATTATCAAACATATCAAAACTTGCGCAACCTGGTGATAGGACAACTGCTCCAGATTCTGAAGCTTCTTTAGATATTTCAACTGCTTCCTTCATTGACTCAGAAACTACTACTCTAGGTCCATCTATATGTCTACAAAAATCAGAACTAGACTCCCCAATTAAGATAACGGTCTTCACCTTTTGACTGATTAATTTAAACAACTCTGAGTAGTCTTCTTTTTTCGCAATTCCACCTAAAATTAAAACAAGATTCGCATACTTGGCATCAAGAGCATTAATTGCAGTTATAGTTGAAATAGCGTTAGTTGATTTTGAGTCGTTATAAAAATCAACTTGGTTTATAGTTGACACAAATTCTAATCGATGAACCAGCCCTTTAAAGCCAATTACAGTCTCTTTCATAACATCGACTGATAAACCAAATCGATACCCCAGAGTCAAAGCAGCAAGAATATTTTCAATATTATGTTTTCCAACTACTGATATATCATTGCTAGACATTAAAAGCTTATCTTGATGAAAAACTTCATACAAATCATCTTTCTCACTTGCAAAAAAATCACACCTGGATTCACTCTGCTCAATTGAAAATAAATTATCTCCAATAATCTCACTAACCTCAGACTCATTGAGATTAACAATATTAAACTTAGAGTAGTTATAAATTGATAATTTTGAAGAAATATAATCACTATAGCTTGAATACCTATCAAGATGATCTGGCGATATATTCGTTATTACCCCAGCATATAAATCCAAATGATTGGTATAGTCTAATTGGTAACTCGAGAGCTCGACAATATATAGCTCAGCATCATCATTCATACTCTCCATGACTGGATTTCCAATATTGCCACAAATATAAGCTTTTAATGAACTTGCAAGCGCCATTTCGCCTAGCAATTGGGTCACGGTTGACTTTCCATTTGAGCCTGTGATGCCAATCATTGGCGCTTTCACATATCTTCCAAATAGTTCAATATCACTAATGATAGAAATATTTTTTTTGCGAGCCCACCGAACAATTAACTCTGATTCAGCTATTCCAGGGCTGATGATGATTTCTGAAATATCATCTAATAAAGATACATTCCATTCTCCAAAATAGAAATCATGCAGTAGATTTTCATTTTTGCTAATTTTCAGCATCGGAGGCTCTTGTCGGGAATCTGCAATCCGAAAAGAAATATTATTTTTATTAAAAAAACGAGCTACTGAAAGACCTGTAACCCCCAAACCTAAAATAAGTTTCATGAAAACCTTGTGTTTTCGACCAAAATTGACTATATTTTACACTTTTACTTTACTATTTTATTATGCCAACAAATGTTCAAACAACTTCTAGTTCGATTGTTATTAATCGCACACTAAGAAACACTTACCAGCTCCTTTCTGCAACGCTCTTATTTAGTGGACTCATGGCTTATCTATCGATGTCACTCAATCTACCATATTTTGGTCTTTTGATAACGCTTGGTGGATATTTTGGGCTTTTGTTTTTAGTCACAAAGCTTAGAAACTCAGCCTCAGGAATATTTGCTGTCTTCGCTCTTACAGGCTTTATGGGTCTGACTCTGGGTCCTATAGTAGGCGCCTATACAACTGCTTTCTCAAACGGAGCAGAGCTTGTTGCTATGGCCATGACTGGAACTGCAGCTATTTTTCTATCGCTTTCTTTTTATGCACTTGTATCTCAAAAAGACTTTAGCTTTTTATCTGGCTTTTTAACGGCTGGCATTGTGGTTGCATTTTTAGCAGGTATCGCTGCGTACTTTTTTCAGATTCCTGCTTTATCTTTAACTGTTTCAGCTGCATTCATTCTTTTAATGAGTGGGCTGATATTGTTTGAGACCAGTAATATCATTCATGGTGGCGAGACAAACTACATCATGGCTACAGTTACGCTATATATTTCTATTTATAACTTATTCTTAAGCCTGCTTCACCTCTTAGGTGTTTTCTCTGGCGATGACTAGTGATAGATAGCGATGGATATCGCGCTAACGTAGGTATTGTAATTACTAATGACAAAAAGCAGATACTCTTAGCAAAGCGGTTTAAACAAGACGCGTGGCAACTTCCTCAGGGTGGAATCGATAAAGATGAAACCGAAATAGATGCTCTCTACAGGGAGCTTGAGGAGGAGGTTGGCCTCTATCCTGCGCACGTCAAATTAATTGCAAAAACACCCAAATGGCTTCGCTATGATTTACCATTAGAACATATCAGAAGAAGTCAAAAACCCACCTGCATCGGCCAAAAACAAGTCTGGTTTTTATTAAAACTAGAATCAAGTGATGACAATATCTCTCTTAATCTGCACCATGATATTGAATTTGATGACTGGAAATGGGTTGACTACTGGAGTCCGGTCGATGAAGTCATAAATTTTAAAAGAGATGTATACGAGGATATGCTGAAAGCACTAGCTCCAATACTTTTTGACAATGAACATAGTATCCCTAATGAACTATCTAGACCATTACAATTCAGTGCTATTAAATTATAGTTGAGATAGACTTTTTTTGATAATTCCGACTGGGGTCATAATGTGCTCTTCAATAAGCTTAGAAATAGCTTTCTTATCTCTCTCAAGGGCTAAGATCATCAGAGCTGCATGCTCATTTTGATTGATTTTCAATGTTGTCGCATTAGATACATTTTCTTTTAACCATAAACTACGATATCTCTTTGATTTTTCAATAAGCGAACTTCTGATTTGAAATAGCCTAGGTGAGTTACATCCAGACACCAAGGCCTCATGGAAGTCACCATGCCTACTTTGCCACTCATTGGTTTCTAGTTTATCTTTTTTACTATATTTATTTAATCTGTGTGAAGCTGCTATTAAATTTGCCTCCCAATAGTCATCACCTTTATCAATAGACATTTCTATGCATAACGACTCTATCTTTGCTCGTGTCTGGTAAATATCTGTCAAGTCTTCAAGTGAGATATCACTGACATAAAAACCTCGCTGATTTTTTGAGACAACTAAATCGTTCGCCATTAGTTGAGATAGAGCTTCCCTGAGCGGACTCGTACCAACATTATATTTTTCTTTTAATGTTTTAATGTGAAGCTTTTGCTTGGGAAGATACTCACCCGAAATAATGTCATTTTTCAATGAGTCCAGTATTTTCGAAGCAGTGTTATCTCTAGAATCAGTCATTTATAAACCAAATTAAATCATTAAGAAATAGATATTTCAGTTTGAATTTTATCACAAATGTAGTTATAATTATAAAATGTCGACATTTTATAATTTGCAATGATTTCACACACAAATAATATTGGATTTAGTTTTTTAAGTCATAAGGGCAGCCCCCGTCTTCAGTTACTTACAATAGATAATGAAGTAATTGATAAATTTATTAAATGTATTGATCATCTCGATGTTCAGTCAATTGAATACAAGCCATTTCTTCGTTTTTATATTGCCAACTGCCTTAATGAACTTACAAAAAATACCCTTGGTCTTTGCTTACTCGATATTTTAAAAAACCGACAAACTGGTGCAGTATTGCTTCAATATGAAAATGACAAAAGTTTAGTAGGTGAACAGTTTATTGATTTTAATATTCTTCTTTCTACAGCTGTATCACACCTTATAGGCCTTCCAAATCTTGATTCAATGTCTGGAAAATTTTATGCGAGGTTCTCTGTCAAAAATGAAGACAACAGCGACAGCTACCTTCGTCAAGCCCATAGAAGAATGGAGCTTCATAATGATGGTACTTACGTTAAAGAGAAAACTGACTGGGTTATTATGCAAAAAATTCTAGAATTAAATGTTGAAGGAGGTGGCTCACTCCTTTTGCACTTAGATGACTGGGACGAATTAGAAAAATTTCATAGTCATCCAGTTGCCAAAGAAGATATTCAATGGGGCTCCCCTTCCAGCAAGAATATTAGCTATAAAACAACGCATCCAATCTTTATTGAAGAAGAGGGTGAGGAGCCCATAATGTCATTCATTGATCAATTTGCAGAACCAGCTAATATGAATCAAGGACTCTATCTCTATGAACTGGGTGAATCCCTAGAAAAAGACTCTAACACATACAACATCAAGCTTAGTGAAGGAAGTATGTTGATCATTAATAACTATTTTTGGCTGCACGGTAGAGATATGTTTTTTGCAAATAAAGACCTTCATAGAGAGCTTCTTCGACAAAGAGGCGTATTTATTCAATAAAATGGAAATGATAGCTCACTTTAAATAATTAATGAAGCCAATGTATGACTATGTAGTTTTGGGTGGAGGAATAGTAGGCGTATCTACCGCACTATCTCTTATTAATAAACACCCGGACAATAAAATTCTATTAATTGAAAAAGAAAACTCTTTTGCAAAACACCAAACTGGCCACAATAGCGGCGTTATCCATGCGGGTGTTTACTATCAACCTGGAAGCCTAAAGGCTGAATTTTGCCGCGAAGGCCTCAAAGAGACAATTAGCTTTTGTTCTGAGAATAATATCCCCTATGAGCAGTGCGGTAAATTACTAGTTGCCACAAATCAAATCGAGCTTCAACGCATGCATGAACTGCATGAGAGATGCAAAGCTAACGAAATAGGCGTTGAAGTCTTAGACCAAAAGCAGCTCAATGAGATTGAGCCTAATATTATTGGCATTGGTGCTCTTCTAGTAAAGTCCACAGGGATTGTTGACTACAAATTAATTACAAAAAAAATGTCTGAGGAATTTGAATCAAAGGGTGGCGAGTTTCTTCTTAATTCTGAAGTCGTTAATTTAGAGGAAGATGACGAAAAAATTAAAATTATTACTTCAAGAGAATCCTTAAATTCTAAATATCTAATCTGCTGTGCTGGACTAATGGCTGATCGAATAGCAAAACTACTTAATATAAAAATTAATTTCCAAATCATTCCATTTCGAGGGGAGTACTTCAGACTTCCAAATAAGCACAATAACCTTGTTAAACACTTGATTTACCCTATACCTGACCCAGACCTACCATTCCTAGGGGTTCATTTAACAAAGATGATAGATGGAAGTATTACTGTTGGTCCAAACGCAGTTCTTGGATTCAAACGCGAGGGTTATAGTAAATTTAATTTCAGTATAAAAGATACCCTTCAGTTCTTATCTTTTAAGGGGTTTCATAATGTTATCAAAAAGAATCTTAAATCTGGACTATATGAAATGAAAAATTCCATTTTTAAGCGTGGTTACTTGAAAGAGGTGCAAAAATACAGCCCACAAATTAAGCTAAATGATCTAGAACACTACCCGGCAGGCATTAGAGCGCAAGCCGTTCTGGAGGATGGGTCACTGGTACACGACTTTTTATTTGCAGAAAGTAGGCGTTCTATTCATGTTTGCAATGCCCCTTCGCCAGCTGCAACCTCTGCAATCCCTATTGGAAAATACATCACCAAAAAAGCAACAGAAGCTTTTAATAAACTATCTTAAAAAAAACTGCCTTATTGTTTCAGCAAACTGGCTTGACTGGACACTATCTGGCTCAGCTTTGAGCTTTGATAAAGCTGGATCAACAAATTCTTTGGGTATCGTTAAGTCTCTTCGTGCTGTCAGGAGTGCTTCAATAAAATCGACTAAAAACTCTGGGTGAGCCTGCATTGTTAAGACTTTGTCTTTAATATAAAAGCCAGCATTTTCACAAAAATCAGATTTAGCATATACCTTAGCACCCTCAGGAACCTGAAGAACCTGATCTTGATGGCAGATGTTCAGAGTCAACTCTTTTGGCAAATTACCCATATAGTCTGTCTTATTATTAATTTCATAGGTATGCAGACCCAAACCCCAGCCCTTAATCGATTTCTCAACATGGCCGCCAAGCGCTTGGGCGATCAGTTGATGTCCAAAACAGACTCCAAAAATGGGTAAGCTTGCATGATAGATATCATTAATTAACTCACTCACAGTTGGTATCCATGAGTGCTCCTCGTAGACACCATGTGGAGAGCCAGTAACAATCCAGCCGTCGCACTCTAAATGGTTTTTAGGAAACACAGAATCTAGAATATTAAATGTCTTAAACTCAAATACTTCCTCTTTAGAGTTGATAAGTGAAATAAGCATTTCAGCATATGTTCCATACTTTTCAACTAAATCATCAGTCGCTCTTCCTACTAACAGTATTCCTATTTTCATTATATTTATTGATTTGGTTTATTTGTCTTGGCTTCTTTTTTGTTTTGCCCTTAGTACCAAATAGTCATGAGCAATCGTGGCGGCTATAATTGCAGTTATATCAGCATGATCATAGGCAGGAGCCACTTCTACAACATCAGCACCTATAAATTTCAAATCTCCCAAGCCTCTAACAATTCCCAAGGCTTGCGCAGAGGTTAGTCCACCAGCAACTGGTGTTCCAGTTCCAGGAGCATAGGCTGGATCAAGGCCATCTATATCAAATGTAAGGTAAGCAGGACGATCCTTGACAGTCTCAATAATTTTTTTGATGACTTGATTAATTCCATTTTCATGGACCCATGGTGCATCTAGAATTTTAACGCCTTTGGTATTGCTATTATGAGTCCTAATTCCAATCTGTATAGAATGCTCCGTATCAATTAAGTTCTCTTTAATGGCTCTTGAAAACATCGTTCCATGGTCAAGTCTTCCATCTTCATCAGGCCATGTATCTGTATGCGCATCAAAATGCACAAGTGCGATAGGACCATGTTTTTTTGCGTGAGCTCTTAATAGAGGATAAGTTACAAAATGATCTCCGCCAAAAGTCAGCATTTCGGCTCCAGAGTCTAATATAGTATCAGCATGATTTTCAATTTCAGACACAATGTTCCCATGAAAACCATAATCCAACTCACAGTCTCCATAGTCTGTAACAGCTAGGGTTTTAAATGGATCAATCCCATCTGGAAAAGCCAACAATTCTGCAAGCTGTACTGATGCCTCTCTTATTGCCTTTGGACCAAATCTAGCGCCTGGCCTGAAACTAGTTGCAGCGTCATATGGGATGCCACTGACTGCTATATCGACACCCTCTAAATTTTTTGTATATTTTCGCCTAAGAAAGCTTAGAGCGCCGCCATAGGTCATTTCATTAGCCCTGCTATAAAGACTTTTTCTAGTGAAGGCTTGGTCAGTCTTCATATCTTCAAAATCATCAATACTCATGCAATTCTCTTTTTTAAATAAACAAGGCTATTATATTCTGTCCAACAACGAGTAGTAAAGCATACCAATTTTCATACTAGGATTTCGTAAAAACCGGCCTCCTGGAAAGCTTGGCCTTGGAATTTTAGACATAATATCAAATACTTCTCCAGTGCCTGTTATTTTCTCAGATACTATTTTGCCAGAATAGCTTGCTAAAGCAACGCCTTGCCCAGAGTAACCTTGAGCAGAAATAACCTTTTCATTGTGAAGAGATGCAAAGAATGGAAGGCGATTCATTGTAATTGCAAGTTTGCCGCCCCAAGCGTAATCGATTTTAATACCCTTAAGAAATGGATAAATTTTTTCTAGGGGTCTAGTAACAATGGGAACTATATTCTTAGATAGTTCTTGTGAATAATTCTCTCCACCACCAAATAGTAAGCGCTTATCTGCACTCATTCTAAAATAATTGATTACGAATCTTGAGTCAGCAAAGGCAATATCTTTAGGGTTTATCTTTTGAACCGTTTCATCATCAAGTGGCTTAGTTGCAACAATATAGTTGTTCATTGGTAAAATTTTAGATGTTAAGCTCTTCTCTAAATTCTCAAGATATCCATTACAAGCAAGGACAATTCGGTCAGCTTTAATTGAGCCATTCTTAGTGTTTACCCTGACATGATCATCTAAAACCTTATAACTAGTCGCAGGACTATTTTCATAGATTTTTGCACCTGCAGATAGCGTAGCCTTTGCAATGCCTAGAGCATAGTTTAAAGGGTGGCAATGGGCCTCAGCTTCATCATAACTTCCGCCATAATAGGTATCCGAGCCTGTAACCTCCCTCATTTCATCATCACTAAGATAGACCATATCCTTATAGTCATAGTTCTTAATCATATGGTCAACATATTGCTTTGATTCTTCACAATATTTCTGCTTGTGGTTTGGGTGTGCAATCCCCTTTTTATAGTCACACTGGATTTGGTATTTATCAATCAGCTCTTTGGCATGGTATTTGGACTTTTCTCCAATTCCCCATAAAACTTTGGCGTAATCCACGCCTAAAGCTTTTTCCAAATAAAATTGATCTCTTCGCATTCCGCCGGAAACCTGTCCTCCATTTGCCCCAGAGGCGCCTGATGCAATTTGATTTGACTCAATAAGAAGGACATTGACGCCTTCGTTTGCTAAATAAAGAGCGGTTGATAGGCCAGTATAGCCCCCGCCAATAACGCAAACATCCGCAACATGGTCCCCAATGAGTTCTGGCTGATCTATCTGAGTATTTCTACTAGCCTGATAATATGATTGCACGCGAAAATTTAAATTACTTTATTGACTGAGCTGTTAAATCAAGACACTTCCAAACCTTTGCAATAATTTCATCAATATGTTCGTTATTGCATATTAATGGTGGCGCAATAACCATCTTGTTTTTAATAGCTCTCATTACGATGCCATTTTCATAACAAAAATTTTTGCATCTTCCAACAATCTCTGCGCTATTGTCAAATCTCTTACAGTTCTCTTTATCTTCAACAATTTCAATAGCCGCAAGCATCCCAAGATGTCTCGCCTCTCCAACCAAAGAATGACTCTCAAGATCCTTCCACTTGTCGCCAAGGTATGGCGCAGTATTATTTTTGACTTGATGTAAGATATTTGTGCTCTCCATGAGCTCGAGATTTGCAACAGCGGCAGCCATACAGGCTGGATGTCCTGAATAGGTATAACCGTGAGCAAACTCTTGTTTTGCATCAGCCAACACCTCAACAATATCATCTCTAACAATAACGCCTCCAACTGGAAGATATCCTGAAGTGACTCCCTTTGCAAAAGGCATTAAATCTGGCTTAAAGTTAAAGTGGCCTGATCCAAACCATTCACCCGTTCTTCCAAAGCCGCAGATCACCTCATCCGCCACCAAAAGAATATTTCTCTCCTTACAAATTTTACTAATCTCAGGCCAATAAGTTTTTGGAGGAATAATAACTCCACCTGCCCCCTGAATTGGCTCTGCAATAAATGCAGCAACTCGGTCTTCACCAAGCTCATCAATTTTTTTAGCCAGGCTTTGAGCAACTTTAATTCCAAATTCATCGGCATCAATCTTACCGCCTGCCTCGACGCAAGCATCATAATAATAGGGCTGATCCACATGTTCAATATCAGCTATTGGCAAACCACCTTGAGCATGCATAGCACTCATTCCGCCTAAACTAGCTCCAGCCATGGTTGATCCGTGATAAGCATTTGTGCGGCTAATAATGACTGATTTAGAAGGTTTTCCTTTGGCAGCCCAGTAGTGCCTTGCCAACCTTACAACAGTATCATTCGCCTCAGATCCAGAACCACAAAAATAAACCTTGTTCATGCCTTCTGGGGTTTTATTTGCAATCATTTCAGATAATTTGATAGCAGATGGGTGGCTCGATCCAAAGAAATTATTATAATAAACCAACTCTTTCATTTGCTCATTCACTGCTTCAATAATAGATTGTTGGCCATAGCCCATATTGACACACCATAATCCAGACATGCTATCTAAAATTTTCTTACCATCATTGTCATAAATATATACGCCATCTGCGCGACTGATGATGTGCGTCGACTCGGGATTTTTGATGTAACTTAAGTCACTGAAAGACTGAATTAAATGCTTTGCATTTTTTTCTTGGAGAGCAGAAGTACTGATATTCATTGTATTCCTCATTTAAATGTAAATAATTGGTTTAATAAAATTTGTGATCACAGATAATAATATAGAGAAAAGAGAATAAACGCAAGAAATTTTCACGCTTATGTGCAAATAGAATTAAGTTAAATCATTTTTACTCATTTAGCGATTCATTCAGCATTTCCATTCCTTCTAATATGTCGCTATGCATAGCATTGATCAATGCAACAGAATCTTTATCTTTAATAGCATCAATAGCTGATTTATGAAAATCTTTCATAGTTTGAGTCCCTGCTCTTCCTGCAACAATTCTATAAAAAGGTGAAAAACGAAGCCATAAAGTCCTTACAAGAGGAAGCAATACTGGTGATGATCCAGCCTCATAAATACCAAAATGAAACTGGTAATTGTATTTAATGTAGTCTACAACATTTCCAGTTGAGATAGCATAATCAAGATTTTTATCTATATTTATAAGTAGGTTAAGTCTTTTAGAATTTATATGATTTAAAGCAAGACCTGCTAAATGTGGCTCTAAATTTAATCTAGCAACTTTCAACTCATCAAACTTAGATTGAGTCATTTGCGATACAGTAATTCTTCGTTTTTCAGACATATCAAGAGCACCCTCTGAAATTAGTCTATTTGCAGCCTCACGCACAGGCATAGTACTAACTCCAAATGAATTAGCAATCCCTCTAAAGGTAAAAGAAATACCAGGAACAAATTCTCCAGAAAGAATTAACTGGCATAAAGAGTTGTACACCCATTCATTTGCATTTAGCTTTAAATCCCTTGGCTCAACTTTCGATAAAATATCCATACTAATCTTTTCTAATATTTTTTTTATATTATTAATTTGTGATCACAAATATGATAGAATTATCTCACATTTAATGTGGGCAAATAATATTTTCAAAAACAATCTATGAAGAATTTTGCAGAAAAATTTCTTGATGAAAATCCTGATCTTGAGAAAGTTGAGTTTATCTATGTTGACTTTAATGGGATTCCTAGAGGTAAAAATGCCTCTCCTAAAACTTTGATTAAAGCGTCCAAAGGTGGATTAAAAATGCCTATCTCAAGCTATGTTCTCGATGTTTGGGGAGACAATCCAAAAGGGACAGGACTGGTTATGTCTGGCGATGGTGACGCCATATGCAGAGTCGTTGAGAATTCCCTTGCCATTACCCCATGGAGTTCTCGTAAAAATGCGCAGTGCCTGGTCAGCATGGAAGATGGTGATGGGAATCCTATTTACGCTGACCCAAGGCATATCCTCAGCACAGTTTTGAAACGCTTCGAAGAGCTAGAACTTAAGCCAGTTATTGCACCTGAAATGGAGTTTTATTTAATTGATCAAAAACTTCAAAAAAACGGTCATCCCCAAATGCCACTCATTCCTGGCACCAATAGAAGATATGAAGAGGTTCAACTTCTAAATTTAAATGAAATGGATGACTTCGAAGGGTTTTTTGACCTGGTAGAAAAAAGTGCACACTTACTAGGGATACCTGCTGAAACTGCTATAAAAGAGTGTGCTCCTGGACAGTTTGAAATTAACCTACTGCATCATGATGACGCTTTATTAATGGCAGACCAAGCCTTCTTAATGAAGCGCTCTATCAAAAACAGCGCGAAAAAATTTAATCTTAACGCTACATTTATGGCAAAACCATTTTCAGAACATGCAGGCAATGGGATGCATGCTCATCTAAGCCTTGTTGATAAAGATGGCAATAATGTCTTTGAAGTTGATAAAGACAAGCAACCCAAAGGTATCTTTGCAAACTCAATAGCTGGTCTATTAAAAACAACACCAGACTTTCTGTCGTTTTATGCACCCAGTGCGAATTCATATCGAAGACTCGTTCACAATGCTGATCATGCACCAACGACTCTGAGCTGGGGAAATGAAAATAGGACCTCACTCATTAGACTTCCAGAAGCATCTTCAAGCGCAACGAGATTAGAATTCAGATTACCGAGTGCAGATGCAAACCCATATCTTGTCTTTGCCTCTATTCTCTCAAGCGTTCTTTCAGGAATTCAGAATAAAGATGCGCTCGATAAAGAAACGATTGGCAATGCTCATGCTCAGCATGAGCCTGAATTAGGAATCACATGGAGGGAGGCCGTTAAAAAAACAAGTCAATCTTCAGTTGTGAAGGAGTTTTTTGGTGAGCAATTTCAAAAATCTTATCAAGTTGTTAAAGAATCTGAAATCAATAGGTTTGATAGCACAATTACAGATTTTGAATACAATTCATATTTGCGTCATCTTTGACAAATGGACTGTATTTTAAAAAAAGGTGATTATTAAATATAAAAATTTAATATAATCCAATAACTTAAAAGTAAAAAATAAAAGGAGAGTAACAATGAAAAATAAGATAAACAAGCTGCTCATAGCTGGAGCACTCACGTTTTCAGCTCAAGCGGTTATTGCAGAAGAAGTGGTTAACGTTTTAAACTGGTCAGATTATATTGATGAGCAAGTTAACGAGGACTTCACTGCAGCAACAGGTATTAAAGTTGTCTATGACGTATTCGATTCTAACGAAGTTCTTGAAGCTAAGCTGCTTGCTGGTGGCTCAGGATACGATGTTGTAGTGCCATCAAGCAGTTTCTTAGCACGACAAATTCAAGCTGGTGTTTTTCAAAAACTTGATAAGTCAAAATTATCAAATATTGGTAATATGTGGAGTGACATTGAAGAGCAAGTGGCACAATTTGGTCCTCTGAATGACTACTCAGTTAACTACATGTGGGGAACAACAGGAATTGGTTACAACGAAGGAATGATCAGTGAGAGGATGGAGGATGCTCCTACATCATCTTTAGCGATGGTTTTTGATCCAGATGTTGTATCTAAATTTGCAGACTGTGGAGTTCACTTACTGAATGCGCCGACTGAAATCATTCCTGCAGCCCTTGCCTATCTCGGTGAAGATCCAAGAAGTACTGATAAGGATGTCATAGCGAAAGCAGAGGCTGTATTGACTGCAGTTCGACCACACATCCAGAAATTCCATTCATCTCAATATATTGATGCTCTAGCAAATGGAGATATCTGTCTTGTAGTTGGTTGGTCAGGTGATATATTTATGGCTCAATATGCGGCGTGGGATGCAGAAAATGGTGTCGAGATTGTCTATGCAATCCCTGAAGAAGGAGCCCTAATGTGGTTTGACCAATTAGCTGTTCCTAAGGATGCCCCAAATACTGCTAATGCTCATAAGTACATCAACTGGATAATGGACCCTGAGCAGATTGCGACTGCAACAAACTATGTTTGGTATGCAAATGGTAACTTAGCATCACAGCCGTTACTAGAAGAAGATCTGTTAAATGATCCTGCTGTCTATCCAACACCTGAAGTCATGGCAGGCCTATACATTAGCCCAACCTATGATGCAAAATCACAAAGAGTGATTACTAGAACTTGGACTAAGGTCACTACTGGCCAATAGTAATAGTTCCACACTACCTTCATGATGCACTGCATCATGAAGGTTATTTCTTCTTAAATTTAAATTATGTCTGAAACACTATCAGCTTCACCATGGCTCAATTCGTCTGAAAAGCCTTACATTCAAATAGAAAATGTCACTAAAAAATTCGGCGACTTTACCGCTATTGATAACCTTAACCTTGATATATATAAGAATGAGTTTTTCTCGTTATTAGGGCCCTCTGGCTGCGGCAAAACAACTCTTCTTAGAATGCTAGCAGGGTTTGAGAAAATAACTGATGGAAGAATCCTTCTGGACGGTGAGGATATCTCAGAAATACCGCCTCACCTCAGACCCATCAATATGATGTTTCAGTCCTATGCCCTTTTTCCGCATATGACAGTCGAAAAAAATATTGCCTTTGGCTTGAAGCAAGACAATCTTCCAGAAAATGAAATCAGGCAAAGGGTTGAAGAAATGCTTGAGCTGGTCGAGCTGACAGATTTTGCTAAACGCAAACCCAATCAACTTTCTGGCGGTCAAAGTCAGCGCGTTGCTTTGGCTAGAAGTCTTGCTAAACGACCAAAACTATTACTTCTTGATGAGCCTCTTGGAGCGCTTGATAAAAGGCTCAGAGAGCAAACACAATTCGAACTCATGGACATTCAAGAAAAACTTGAGGTCACCTTTGTTATTGTGACTCACGACCAAGAGGAAGCGATGACAGTTTCCAGTCGGATTGGGGTGATGGACTCAGGAAACCTAGTTCAGGTGGCAACACCTACTGAAATTTATGAGGCGCCAATCAACAAGGATGTTGCAGACTTTATCGGGGATGTCAATATATTACAAGGCGTCTATAAAGGCCAAAATGAAACTGGTACTCAACTAGAATCTGAGGACTCTAAATCCATTGTTTTTGCAACGCAGGAGGTTGATGCATCTCCTGGAGATATGATGTGGTTTGCGATTAGGCCTGAAAAGCTTGAAATCTCTAAAAAGAAGCCGTCCGATAATCACAATATATTAAAGGGAAAAATTGAGGATATAGCCTATGGTGGTAGCTTTTCAACTTACCATGTCAGGCTTGATAATGGAAGAATTCTCAAAGCAATTCGGGCAAATCGTGAAAGAACTGAAGAACACCATCTAACCTGGGAAGATGAGGTTTATTTACAATGGGCACCTCACTCAGCGGTCGTGCTTCTGTCGTAACCATCATGAAAAACAAGCAAAAAATGTCAAGCCCCTTCAAATCTTTACTGAGTGGCAGACTTGCAGTCATAGCAATTCCCTATGTATGGCTTTTATTGTTTTTCCTTCTCCCCTTTATCTTTGTTCTTAAGATCAGCCTTGCTGAACCGATTATGGCGATACCGCCCTATACTTCTCTTCTGGATTGGGGAGATTCTTGGTTTCCATCAGTCCAAGCAAGTCTTGAGAGTTATTTATTTCTTTTCAGTGACTCTCTTTATATTAAGGCATACCTATCAAGCCTAAAAATTGCCGTCATTTCAACAATCCTGACCCTCATCATTGGATATTCAATTGCATACAGCGTGGCAAGAGCGCCAACGCGTTGGAGGGGGATACTGTTAATGCTTGTCATTCTTCCATTCTGGACCTCATTCCTCATCAGGGTCTACGCTTGGATTGGTATTTTGAAAACAGAGGGTTTATTAAATTTGGCCTTGATGACCATTGGGCTCATCGAAAAACCTTTAATTATTATGAACACTGACCTTGCCGTTTACATTGGTATTGTTTACTCGTATCTTCCATTTATGATTTTGCCGCTCTATGCTAATTTAGAAAAAATGGATATGAGTCTATTAGAGGCTGCAGCTGATCTTGGGTGTAGGCCTTTTAAAACTTTTTGGACAGTCACTGTTCCGCTCTCTCTTCCAGGCATTTTAGCAGGCTGCTTCTTAGTCTTTATTCCTGTCATGGGTGAATTTGTCATTCCAGATTTATTAGGGGGCTCTGAGACCCTTATGATTGGAAAAGTGCTTTGGACTGAGTTCTTTTATAATCGCGATTGGCCAGTTGCATCAGCCGTTGCAATCATATTACTAGCCTTGCTTGTGGTTCCAATTATGCTTTATCAAAGATCTCAAGAAAAGGCTATCTCATGAAAAAGTTTGGAAACTTCAACATTTTAGCTTTGGTAATTGGGTTTTCGTTCTTATACATACCCATCATTCTGCTTATCTTATTTAGCTTTAATGAGTCACGCTTGGTTACTGTCTGGGGTGGATTTTCTACAAAGTGGTATGGCGAACTGATGCAGAATCAAGGGATAAAAGATGCAGCCTGGGTAACAATCAAGGTCGCATTTGTCTCGTCAACTGTTGCAACCATTCTTGGAACTATTGCAGGCCTGGTCATGACGCGTTTTGGCCATTTTAGGGGTCGCACACTTTTTTCAGGGATGATCTACGCTCCAATGGTTATGCCAGAGGTTATTATTGGACTTTCAACTTTACTGATGTTTGTTGCTTTAGCAGTTGATAGAGGCGTAATGACAGTCACACTTGCACACATCACTTTTTCTATGTGCTATGTAGCTGTTGTCATCCAGTCCAGAATGTCTAGTTATGATGACAGCATTACGGAGGCTGCACTTGACTTAGGCTGCACTCCTTTTCGAACCTTTATCTTGATCACTCTTCCCATTATTCTTCCTGCAGTTGTTGCAGGATGGCTCTTATCTTTCACCTTATCGCTTGATGATTTAGTCATTGCAAGTTTTACCTCTGGCCCTGGCTCTACCACCCTTCCTATGAAGATTTACTCAATGGTAAGACTTGGTGTAACACCTGAAATCAATGCAGTTTCAACTATTCTAGTGGGTCTCGTTACGCTTGGCGTTATCAGTGCATCCATCATTGGAAGAAGGCAAAAGCAAAACGTCATAAAAGTCTAATAAGTTTGCTATACACATTTAGTGAATAGGACTTTATAATTAGCATCTTTAAATAATTCAGCAATTAGGATAAATTATGTTAACAAACTCTAGCCTTTTGAAAGAGCACGGTTATGTCAATGGAAAATGGGTTGGCGATGATGCAGATTCTCGCTTTGATGTTACAAATGCCTACACCAATGAAGTCATAAGCACTCTTCCTGATATGGGCAAGAAAGAGACCGATGAAGCCATCAATGCTGCCAACGAGGCCTGGCCAGATTGGAGAGGTAGAACTGCCAAAGAGAGAGCAATCATCCTCAAAAAGTGGTTTGATCTGATTATGGCAAACCAAGAAGACCTTGCTATATTAATGACAGCCGAACAAGGTAAGCCAATTGCTGAAGCAAGAGGAGAAGTGGGTTATGGCGCATCATTCATTGAATGGTTCGCAGAAGAAGGCAAAAGAACCTATGGAGATATTATCCCAACTCCATCAAATGACAGAAGAATTTTAGTTATCAAGCAGCCTATTGGTGTTGTTGCATCAATAACGCCATGGAATTTTCCAATTGCAATGATTACTAGAAAGTGTGCTCCTGCCTTAGCTGCAGGTTGCCCAGTGGTCATTAAACCGGCTGCAGAGACCCCATTATCAGCTCTTGCAATTGCTGAACTGGCTGAGCAAGCTGGAATCCCTAGTGGTATTTTAAATGTTGTGGTTGGGACTCAGTCGAGTGAAATTGGAAAGGCATTAACGGATAGTCCGATTGTTCGCAAGCTCTCATTTACCGGGTCTACCGCTGTTGGAAAAATATTGACTCGCAACTGTGCTGACACCATGAAGAAAGTTTCTATGGAGCTTGGAGGCAACGCCCCGTTTATTGTTTTCGATGATGCTGATTTAGATTCTGCGGTGGCCGGCGCGCTCATCTCAAAATTTAGAAATACCGGACAGACCTGTGTTTGCACAAACCGCTTTATTGTCCAAGAAGGCATTTATGATCAGTTCGTTGAAAAACTAGGAGAAGCCGTTAAAACGCTTAACGTTGGCAATGGAATGGATGAAGGAGTTAATCAGGGCCCACTTATTAGCTTTAAAGCACTTGACAAAGTTAAAGATCACTTGGCAGATGCTTTAGATCGTGGCGCTGTCATTGTTGCTGGCGGAAAGCCCCATAAGAATGGCGGCACTATGTTTGAGCCAACCGTTATTGGAAACGTTGATGCCTCCATGAAAATGGCCTCAGAGGAGACTTTTGGACCTCTCGCACCCGTTTTTAAGTTCAAAACTGAGGAAGAGGCAATCCAACTTGCAAACGATACTGAGTTTGGCTTAGCTTCTTATTTCTACACAACGGATATTAATCGCATTTGGCGCGTCTCAGAGGCTTTAGAGTATGGCATGGTGGGTATTAATGAAGGCGTTATATCTAATGAAGTAGCTCCATTTGGTGGCGTGAAAGAATCGGGACTTGGAAGAGAGGGCTCTCACTATGGTATTGATGACTTCATGGAACTTAAGTACATCTGTATGGGTGGACTTAAATAATTGACTCATATAAATTGTTGGTTATCAGAGTTCAATTACTGTAGCAACATTTTTAAACATGATTTCTGATGAGTCATTTCGCTGCTTGGTATAATGGCGCATTCGAATTTATAAAATACAATAATGAAAGTTGGAATTCTTGGTCTCGGGACAGTTGGTGGCGGTGTTATCAATGTGTTACAAAAAAATAGTGCATCCATAGAAAGACGCA
>ENA-UOYH01000015-UOYH01000015.1-marine-metagenome-genome-assembly--contig:-NODE-15-length-75853-cov-4.474715_pt1 | contig 75853 bp, 74 predicted proteins | sample MGYA00238175_ERZ767261 | MGnify/ENA primary metagenome ERZ767261 (study PRJEB28946, sample SAMN06267185) | marine metagenome | isolation source: Columbia River Estuary | place: USA:Columbia River Estuary...
TGTTGAAGAGTATCCATTTAAGGTACCTTCAAAAACTTGACAAGTAATTTCAAATCCAGACCCAGCGTTAGCAACTGGCAAACTGCTATCCTGCATAATTTCTACTCCATCTGAAATAGTACAACCATTAATTAGAGAAGTAACTATCAATTCATAGGCTCCGGTGGCATTAACCTCTGGGTTAAGAGAATTTTCTCCAGAGATAATATTACCGTTAGAAGTTATCCATTGGTAGGTGTAATCCACACCTACGCTAGAACCAGTTCCATCAAGAGTAAGTGTACTATTTGCACAACTTAAAAACTGGGATAAACCTGCTTCGGCAGTTGGCTCCTCATCATCAATATCAATTACTAGTGAAGAAATAGAGGAACATCCATTAACTACATTTGTTACAATTAGTTGATACTCGCCTGGAGCATTAATTTCTGGATTTAAAGTTGTTCCACCTATGATAATATTTCCATCTAAAGTCGTCCATTCATAAGTAAACTCAAGCCCTTGAGACGACCCTCCTCCATCTAATACTAAATTAGTAATATTACAATTTAAAAGGTCATCCATTCCAGCCTCTGCAATAGGTGCATTACTATCTTGAAATACCGATACTAATTCTGTTGCTGTACCAATTCATCAAACTACAAGTTTTCAGTTTGATGATACCGATCATGCTGCAAATCTATTTTCATTATCAGAGTTAGGTAATATCTACTCAAGGATCATGAATCCAACAGTTGCTGTACTAGAAGACAGAATAGCTGCACTTGAGGGTGGAGTTGGTGCTCTCGCTGTCGCATCAGGACAAGCGGCTTCTACAGTAGCTATTCAGAACTTAGCTAAAAATGGAGACAATGTTGTTGCCTCTTCCCATCTCTATGGTGGAACTTATAATTTATTTAAAAATGTTATGTCAGATATGGGGATCGAAGTTAGATTTGTAGACCCATCTGATCCTCAGAATTTTGCAAATGCCACAGATGATAAAACAAGAGCCTATTATGGAGAGGTTTTACCTAACCCAAGTTTTGAGGTTTTTCCTATTTCTGAAGTTGCTGAAATCGGAAGACCTTTAGGAATTCCTTTGATTGTAGATAATACTGCAGCACCAGTGCTTTGTAGGCCATTTGATCATGGTGCAGCTATTGTGATGCATTCAACTACTAAATTCATTGGAGGTCACGGAACTTCTATTGGTGGAATTATTGTTGATAGTGGTAATTTTGATTGGGAAGCCGTTCCTGAAAGACAGCCAGCATTAAATACCCCAGATCCTTCGTATGGTGGGGCTATTTGGACAGAGGCAGTTAAGCCTTTAGGACCAATAGCATATATTTTAAAAGCAAGGACGACTATTTTAAGGGATATGGGAGCAGCTATGAGCCCATTCAATGCATTTATGTTTATACAAGGCCTAGAGACTCTAGCCTTAAGAATGAAAGAGCATACAAGCAATGCAGAGAAAGTAGCAGATTACCTATCAAACCATGATGCAGTCGAAAGAGTAATCTATCCCTCTAAGATGGAAGGTTATGCCAAAGAAAGAGCTGATAAATACTTAACTCGTGGAAATGGCGGTTTAATGGGATTTGAAATCAAAGGCGGAATTGAAGCTGGTAAAAAATTCATCAATGCTCTGGAAATGGTCTATCACGTTGCTAATATAGGCGACGCAAGAAGTCTTGCTATTCACCCTGGCAGCACAACACATAGCCAATTAAATGAGGAAGAATTACTTGCAGCAGGAATTACTCCTGGTTTTGTAAGATTGTCTATTGGCTTGGAGCATATCGACGATATCATTGCTGATTACGAGCAAGCATTATCTAAAGTATAAGACAGAAATATTTTGAACCAGGAATTAGTAACTTATATAGTTCTTGGTTCAGAATCTAGATTAAAAAATATTAAACTACCATTAGCTAATAAATATGAAGAATATTTGTTAGCTAATTTTTCTTCAAATACATCTTATCAAAATCAATTAGATGATTTGGTTACAAGATCTAAGGGTGAGGTCGTTGTATTTTTACCTCCATCCTCATTTCCAAATATAGAAGCTAAAGAGGCATTAAAAAAAATTGCATTAATAGGTTTGTCATCATGGGGTTGGTTTGAATACAGTCTTAAGAGAAAAAATATTCTTCAAAATATAAAAAAAATAACGACTTTAGTAAGAAGCATTCCCGATATTGAGCAGGGTATTTTTTTTACGAAACGACTATATTTTTCTATTGGCGGCTCTGGTTCATTTTCCTCTGAAACCTTTTCTGAAATATCAAAAAGACTATATTCACGAATTGATCCACAAAAGCCACTTCCAGCTCTTATAATAAGAACTAAGAATCTTAAATTAAATTAGGTAATATGAAAAAAATTTTAGTAGCAGAAAACCTAAGCTATAAAATTAATGATACGAAGCTGTTTCAAAACCTTTCCTTTTCATTAAATGAAGGAGCTGCTATACATATTTTAGGCAGTAATGGGTCTGGCAAAACATCTCTTTTAAAAATAATTAGTGGTCTAACCAAACAAACCAAGGGTAAGATTGAAAAAAATTATAATAAAGATATTTGCTTTATTGGTCATAAAAATGCCCTAAAACAGTACCTTACAGTTGAAGATAATTTATCTTTATTGGAAATAGAAGCTCATGGCAGCCTTAAAAACTTTCTTCAACTATTGGGCTTAGACAAGTTATTAGATGTCATGGTGGCTAATCTTTCGTATGGCCAGCAAAAAAAATTGGCACTGCTAAGGCTTTTTTTGAATGACTCTGATCTATTAGTTCTTGATGAACCATGCGTTGGGTTGGATAAGAAATCACAAGATATTCTTTGTACTTTTTTGAGCGATCAACTAATTGCCAAAAAGGCTTTAATTTTTTCATCTCATATATCTTTGGACATTAGTGCTGAAGTTCTTCAACTTGATAAAGCCTAGATTATGAAATTACTCAAATTTGAATTATTAAAACTGAGAAAGAAATCAAGAGGCTGGCTTGGACCAATTCTTGTATTTGTTTTAATTATGACTGCTTTTCCTTTAACTGTAGAAATTTTAAATAAAGATATAGATCAGTCTTTCCTTTCTGTTTTATGGATAGCTACATTATTAGTTATGATGTTGGCAACAGAAGATATTTTTCTTGAAGATTTTAATGATGGCACTCTTGAACAGATGGCAATCAAACACAATTCACTATCAGGTGTCATTACTATAAAGATATTTGTATATTGGTTGCTCATAGGCTTGCCAATTTCATTATTAGGTGCCTTATATGGTTTTGGTATTACAAGTTCTGCTGATTTAGCCATTCAATTAATACCAATTTTGATGATTACAACCTATATATTTTTAAATGTTTTTAGCTTTGGAAACGCCCTTAGTCTTACAAAGGGATCAATATTAGGGATATTGATTACTATGCCACTAGTACTCCCATTACTTGTTGTTTTAGGGAAGGTGGTCATAGCTATAAACTTAGGTATGAATTTTTTAGGTTTTCTTTTTCTCTTATTAGGAATCTTATCGATTATAATACTCGTACTACCAATTATTATCTCTTTTGTTATCAAGGCGCATTTAGAGTAATTTTGGCCTAAATCTATTAGCTATATTGTGATAAAAAAGTTTATACATCAGTTTGCATCACCTAAAACCTATTTATTTCAGGTTGATAGGGCGTATCCCTATATTTTTTATACCTCTTTATCTATTTACCTTGTTGCTCTTTTTTGGGGTTTATTTTTAACATCAGAAGATTTTGTTCAAGGAAATTCATATAGGATTATTTACCTTCATGTACCAGCTTCATTTATTTCACAATCCCTATATTTAGCCATGGCATTTGCAAGCGCTATTTTTTTAATATGGAAAGTAAAATTATCAGCTTATTTAGTTAGATCAATCGCACCAATAGGAGCAATCACAACATTTATAGCTTTAGTTTCTGGAGCCATATGGGGTATCCCTACATGGGGAACATGGTGGGCATGGGATGCAAGAATTATCTCCACTCTTATTTTATTTATAATGTATTTAGGCCTTATTTCTCTTCATGACTCATTTACAGATAACGAAAAGGCAGATAAATTTTTAGCAATCTTAGTTATTGTTGGCTCTGTTAATATTCCAATTATAAAGATGTCAGTTGAGTGGTGGAGCACACTTCATCAAACAGCATCGATTACAGTAACAGAGAAACCTGCTATTGATCCTTCAATGCTTTATCCTTTATTTGGCTCAATTATTGGTTTTACTGGGATTGTTTTTTGCCTCGTAATCCTGTCTTCTAAACTTCAGATTCTTAAGAGAGAGAAGAACAAAAGTTGGGTAAAAGACTATGTTTAATTTTAAATTTAACTCTATTTCAGATGCTATTTTTATGCAGAGCTCTAATGGTCAGTATCATGGATTGTATGTCTGGTCTGTTGTCTTAATAGTGCTGTTATCTATATCAATAACTTTTTTAGTATATAAAGTGCAAATTAAAAATATCGGTAAAAAAATTAAATGAAGGCAATAAGAAAAAAAAGATTAACCACAGTCCTATTCTTGCTACTTACTTCAGGTCTTGGAACGATATTAATTATTAAAGCACTTGATTCTAATTTAGACTTTTTCTTCACTCCGTCTGAAATATTTGCTGAAGATCTACCTGAAAATAAAAGAATTAAAGTTGGTGGAATGGTTCTCGAGGATTCTGTTGTAAGAGATGGAACCAATATAGTTTTTCAAATTACAGATTATGAAGAGTCGATTGAGGTTGAATTTAACGGCATTGTTCCTGACTTATTTAAAGAAGGAAGCGGTGTTGTTGTTTTAGGATATCTTTTTGAGGGCTCAATTAAAGCTGAAAAAGTTTTAGCAAAACATGATGAAAACTATATGCCTCCAAGCTTGGATATAGAAAAATAGATGTTAATTCAGATCGCTCATTTTTTAGCAATCCTATCTACTGGTTTATTTTTAACTACTTTTGTATTTTCATTTCTTTTCACCAAAAGAGATAAAAATATTACAAGGCTGATATCACGAATCTATTCACATGCGTTCTTGATGCTGACCTCATCTTTTTTTATTTATATTTGGTTGGCACTTAATGATAACTTTAGTGTTTTATATATTGCTCAGCATTCAAACAGCCAGTTACCCAGTTTTTATAAAATAACATCTATATGGAGTGCCCATGAGGGCTCTATGTATCTTTGGATAGTATTTTTATGCCTATGGGGATTTCTATATAGCTCATATTCTCCTAATGATAATATTCTCAAGGCACGAACCATCGGCGTTATCTCATTGATAGCTGTCGGATTTTTGTCATTTCTTTTACTAACCTCAAATCCATTTGAAACAATATTACCAATAGCGCCTATGGATGGAGCAGATATAAATCCCGTTCTTCAGGATCCTGCTTTAGCGATTCATCCACCAATGCTGTACCTTGGTTATGTTGGTTTTGTCATAGCTTTTGCTAATGCAATATCATTTTTAATAAATGGAGATAAAAGTATTAGGTGGGAAGAATCTGTCAGAATATGGTCAATTTCAGCATGGGTTTTTCTAACTGTTGGCATAGCTCTTGGAAGTTGGTGGGCATATTATGAATTGGGATGGGGGGGCTATTGGTTCTGGGATCCGGTAGAGAATGTTGCTCTCATGCCATGGCTGGCAGCTACTGCGTTTATTCACTCACTAAGCGTCTCTTCTAAGTCACAACTTTTAAGAATTTGGACTATTCTTTTATCTATCATAGTTTTTTCACTGAGCCTGTTCGGAGCATTTATAGTTAGATCGGGAATCATTGATAGTGTTCATTCTTTTGCAAATGATCCTGAAAGAGGGTTGTATCTTTTAAGCTTTACTGGAATTTTAGTTTTCTCATCTCTAATTCTATTCTCATACAGATTGCCATTATTGGCTTCAAAAAAACTTATAACATCGTTTTCAAAAGAGTCTTTTATTTCAATAAATAATATTATCTTTGGAACGTTAATTTTTTCAACAATGCTTGGTATTCTCTATCCATTGATATATGAATATTTATATCTTCAAAAAATAAGCGTTGGAGCTCCTTACTACAATGCAATTTTTGTTCCAGCTACCATCCTTGCATGTATCTTCTTATTTTTTTCTATAGATTCTAAATGGCAGAGAACCTATAGAATCATCAACTCTTATACCTCAATGCTCTTTTCTGGGATATTCTCGTTGGCAATAACAATATCCGTTATGCTCTATTTTGTAATTTCAGATTTATGGATTCTTGTTTCTTTATTTACTGGTTTATTGATAATAATTAGATATCTTTTTGTAATATTTGAATTTCTTATAAATAAAAAATATTCAAATCCTTATAGCATTGCCGCTCATATTGGTTTGGGCTTGTTAATAATCTCAATCTCACTAAATAGCCAGTTTAGCTCTGAAAGAGCAATTAATATAAAAATTAACGGCGATGATATTTACAAGGATTATAGGATTAAATTTGATAATCTTGAGCTTATAAAGATGTCAAATCATGATTCTGTAATGGCATCATTTATTATAGATAGTCCAAGTGGCAAAACTTTTGTATTAAACCCAGAAAAGAGGAAGTATTTTACTAGAGGACAAATAACAACCGAAACTGCAATACATGCAACGCCACTAAAGGATATTTATGTAACACTTGGTGATCAACTTGATGATGGAAGTTGGATTGTTAACATCCAATTTAATTATTTCATACGCTGGATATGGATTTCAGCACTGTTAATGGCAATTTCAGGTTCATTTCTAGCCTTTTCGCTTAGAGGCACCTCAAGATGATTACTTTACTTAGGTTTATAATTTTTGTCATACCAATATCTCTAATAAGTTTTTTATATTTTTTTATAAACGATAATGATTATTATCCAGGAGCGGATTTCAAGGTATCAGATATGCCAGCTTTTGAGTTGAACTCCCTTTACGAAAATTCAGTAGTGAACAATCTTGATTTAGAAGAGAGCTACCTTATAAATGTCTGGGCTAGCTGGTGTATTACTTGCAGGATAGAGCATGGGTTTTTAGTTCAACTAAATTCTCAAAATATTCCAATTATTGGTCTGAATTATAAGGATGAAAGGAATGATGCAATTGAGTGGTTAGGTAAATATAAAGATCCCTATAGACTAATTATCCATGATTATTCGGGTTCATTAGCTCTAGACTTGGGAGTTACTGGTGCTCCTGAGACGTTCCTAATTAAAAATGGGAAGATCATTGCTCATTTCAGCGGAGAAGTTAATAAAAGAGTTTGGGGTGATGTTTTTGCCCCCGTTATAAAAAAAGAAAAGGTGGTATGGAATGATCAAATATAGTTTCTTAACATTATTACTTTTCTCAAATTTTATCATGACTGAATCTTTATATAATTTTGAAAATGCAGCGGATGAAAAAAGGTTTTATAGCCTCATTAAAGAAATAAGATGCCCAAAATGCACAAGTGGTTCACTTGCAAGTTCAAATGCACCTGTCTCCATAGATATAAAAAATAAAATAATTGAATTAATAAAAGATGGAAAATCTGACAAGGAGATTAAAGAGTATATAGCTAGCAGGTTTGGAAGTTCTGTTTTATATAACCCTGGGTTTAATCAAGATACTTATATTTTATGGATTGCTCCCTTTGTAATACTCTTGATTGCATTAAGCACTTATATCTTTAGAAGAAAAGTTTAATGATATTTATTTACCTGTTATCTTTTTTTGCTTTATTGCCTATTTTCGCTTATTTACTAAATCAGGGAACTGCTAACAAGGGTTACATCATTGGTATATCAACTATTATTGTTTTTTTATGCATTTTTAGTTTTATTGGAAAATTCTCATATCTCGGATTTTTTGAAGAACAGGTTTTAACAAATGAAATGAAAGATGATATAAAAAATGATACTAGCATTTCAACTGCAACTCTTAATAAATTTGAGCAACTCATTGAAGATGAAGATAAAATTTATTGGATGCAAAGTCTCATCTTGGAGGCTATAGATAGTAAGAAATTCAATGCAGCGGAAGGCCTTATTACTTATTCTGAAAGGTATTTCAAATCTAGTGAAGAAAAATTTATTTTTTATAGCCTTTATAGAGACTTGAGAGACTCTAAATTCCCCTTATTCGCAAACTCAACAATTTTTATTGATTTCGAAAGGCCTGCTAATTGTTCAAATTACAGAGGTCTAGTAGAGGTTTTTATTATGAATGGGCCTGATATACCAATTGCTAAAATTAATGTTAATAAAAATACAATGGCTATTTTAAATAATACCAGCTCTTCTATTCCTGGATTTGATATTAGTTCTGCCTATCTAAATAAAGAGACTGTTGATATTCAATTTTCGCTAATGTGCATAAATAGCGACTCTCAATATATAACAGAAGCATTAATATTGCTTGACCAGAGCGAGCCTTCAAATACCTATAAAATTAGCTCAAATGAATGGTTAAAAAAGTAACAATAGTTTAATATATTCATAACAAAATAACTCTTCGCAATGCAGCTTAAACACATAAAACTAGCAGGTTTTAAAAGTTTCGTAGATCCAACGAAGATATCCTTTCCTACAAATTTAGTCGGCGTCGTCGGTCCTAACGGATGTGGTAAATCAAACGTAATCGATGCTGTTAGGTGGGTGCTAGGGGAGCTTTCTGCAAAGAACCTGAGAGGCGAGTCAATGGTTGATGTTATTTTTAATGGGTCTGAAAATAGAAAGGCGTCCGGCCAGTGCAGTATCGAACTACTTTTTGATAACTCAAGCGGAAAAATAGGCGGAGAATACGCAGCATTCAATGAGATATCCATTAAAAGAATAATGAATAGGGATGCCCAATCAACTTACTTTATAAATAGTACTAAATGCAGAAGAAAAGATGTTCAGGATATTTTTCTTGGAACAGGTCTTGGCCCGAGCTCTTATGCGATCATTGAACAGGGTATGGTAAGTAGGCTTGTTAGCGCTAAGCCAGAAGAATTAAGAACGCATATTGAAGAAGCTGCTGGAGTATCTAAATATAGAGAAAGACGAAGAGAGACCGAGAGCAGAATTAAGAAAACTAAAGAAAACTTATCTAGAGTAAAAGATATTAAAGATGAGATAGAAAGATTGATACGTAGGCTAGAGAACCAAGCTAATGCAGCTGAAAAATATAATTCTTTAAAGAAAGAAGAATCTGAAAACCAAATCAATACAGCGATATTATTTTCACTAGAAGCTAAAAAAAATAGAGATCAGCTTCAAAAAAGTCTTGATGGCTTAAATAGAGATTTAAAAATAAAACAAGCAGAGTCTGACACGAAGCAATCTCAGATTGATGAATTTAGAACTCAAAATGAATCTGTTGTTGATTCTTACGAAACAGCTCAAAAGAATTTTTATACTATCGGTGCTGAAATTGCTAAGCATGAGGCTAACCTCCAGAATATATCTAAGTCAGAGGCATCTAATCTTGCGGCATTAGAAAGAGCAAAAGAGAGCTATGAAAAAGCTGTAGAAAAAGAATCTACTTTTAAGGATCTTAGTCCAAAACAACAAGAACTTAAGCTTAATATCTCAATAATTAAAGCTTTAGATGCTGTAAAAAATAAAGATGCTATTGTAGAAAAAATTAAACCTTTAGAAGATTCAATTGAGTCTAAGCAGTCTGATTTAGATTCTCGCGAAGAAGCAATAAATTCTGTTAAAGAAAAGCAAAAAACTGCAAACTTGAAGCTGGATGAGTTAAAGGCATCAAGCTTTTCAATTGGTGGGAATATAGCTAGGCTTGAAGGCAGTATTTTCAACCTAGAGAAAGTTGAGTCCCAAGCAAATAGGGATTTAGTATCTGTAAAAGAAAGCTATAAAAAAGCTAAAGAAAAAGAATCTAGTACAGATAACTTAAGCCCTAAAGAAAAGGCAATTCATTTAATTGATAGTATTTCAGATTTATTGACAAATCTTGGGTCTGGCGCAAATGTAATAAATGATAAGGTCAAAGAATTAAAAGAGTTGCTTATGAGCATACTTAAAATAGCTTCAGATCAATCAAAATCATATACAGAAGAATTCCTTAAAAGACAGCAGGAAGTTGAAGCTTTAATCCAAAAAACTTCAGAAGAAAAAATATCAGCAAAACAAAGTCTTGTAACATTAACTAGTCAACAAGAAAGCTTAAATGAGAGCCTTATAACAAGCTCATCTGCATTAGCCACACTTGATGCAGAGGTTAGAGAGTTGGATGGTGGTAAGTTGTTTGTAGCAAACGAAATGAGATCTCTAGAGAAGGATGTAAGTAATCTCAGGTTAGACTTAAGAACCTATGAGATTAATCTTCAAAATGCATCTCAAGTTCTAGATAAGGCTGAGATTAATATTTCAGAACTAGATCAAAATAAATATCAAGGAATGGATCTTGAAGGCTTAGAAGTATCACTTGATGACATACAAAAAAATATCAACGATCTAGGTTCTATTAATCTGGCATCACCAGACGAATACCTTGATAGACAAAATGAACTATCTGAAACTATAAAAAATAGTAAAGATAAGAAATTAGAAATACAAAATATAATGTCGGATCTTGTTAATAAGAGCTCTAATGCTGAGTCTATTCTATTAGAAATACGCCAAAAACAATCTAGGTTTAATGAAAGCATGAGAGAGCTTGAGAACAAAAAATCTATAGCTGAATTAGATCTCAAATCCATATCTGAAAAAGTAACTAATGTAAGACTTGATCTCAAAACCTATGAAATAAATCTTGAAAATGCTAATGCCAAGATAAAAGATGCTGGCCTAAAAATTGAAGATATTGATTACTCTAAATATGATGGAATGCAAATAAAAGAACTTCAGGATAGGCTTGCAGATATTCAAGCTAAGATCATTAGATTGGGGGCAATAAACCTAGCGGCACCTGAAGAAATTGCTCAAGAGTCAAAAAGAAAAGAAGAATTAGATATTCAATACAATGACTTAACAGAAGCTCTTGATAAATTGTCAGGTGCAATTAAAACTATTGATACTGAAACTAAAACTAGATTTCAAGACAGTTTTGATGCAATTAATGCAAGAATGAAAGAGGTTTTTGCAAAACTTTTTGGTGGTGGTTATGCAGAATTGGCTCTAACAGAAGGGGATGCTCTTAATGCTGGCGTCATAATAATGGCAAGACCTCCTGGTAAAAAGAATTCATCTATCTCTCAATTATCTGGTGGTGAAAAAGCCCTGACTGCATTGGCTTTAGTTTTTGGAATATTTGAATTGAATCCAGCTCCTTTCTGTATATTGGATGAGGTTGATGCTCCTTTAGATGACTTAAATACAATGAGATTTATCAATATGGTTGAAGAGATGTCGAAGACCGTTCAATTTATTTTCATCACTCATAACAAAGTTTCAATGGAAAAAAGTGACCACTTGATGGGAGTTACTATGCAAGAAGCTGGAGTATCAAGAATGGTTTCGGTTGATGTAAATCAAGCACTTGAATTCGCAGAGGCCTAAATGCAAAGTAATCTTGATATTTATCTTATAGGCCTTTCTGTACTAATATTTCTAACCATTGTTTTTCTTTTTATTAGAAAGATATCTAGTGGTAATGAGTTAAAAGTAAAAATAGAGGAGGTATCCGATTCTTTTGAAATCAAAGAATTTGATGATGTTAGACAAGAAACCCAGAAATCATTTGACTTTGAAGAGCAAGAATTTATAAATGATCAAGAATTAGTGGTCCTCAATTTAATTTCTATGGATAAATCATCTTTTGATATTGAGCAGTTATTTGGTTTTATGAACAACTCAGGAGCTAAGCTGGCTCATGGGTTTTTTTCACTTAAGGGTAAAAGTAATAAAGAAATTTTTAGGGTCGCCAATGCTTTAAATCCAGGAACTTTTGAAGAAAATACAAAGACTTTCGCTGTAATAATGGCAACAGATCTTAATAATGTTGAAGAGCCATTATTGGCAGTAAGAGAGATGGTTGCATTTGCTTATAACTTCTCTGAAAAATTCTATGCCAATATTTGTGATGGGGAAAGATTACCGATTACTAAACAAATGATTTCACATATTGAAACAAAAGCTCAAGAGGTTACGAGGCTAAGACAACTTAAAAATTTTGATTAGCATTAAAGATAATGGCAAATAAACTACTTCCCTGGCAAATCATCCAGAAACTTGAGAGTGATAATAGTAGACTCTTTAAAGAAGATGTTATTGAAGAGCACCTAAACAAAATAGATATTCAAGAAGGGTTAGCAATGTGCTTAGACTCATTGATAACTTTCGGCGTTAAGCAAGTCCCTGAATCCAAAGAGGATGGACCTGGGCTTGATTGGGAGGATTTTAAATCGAGTGCTTTATTATTAATTGAGCGTGAAAAAACAGGACATGCTGCTCGTGATCTTATTATTGAATTATTAAATCAAGCAACATCAGAACAGTGGAATGATTGGTACAGAAGAATCCTAATCAAAGACTTGAGGTGCGGCGTAAGTGAAAAAACAGTTAATAACGTTGCTAAGAGAATGGATATTCAATACAGAGTTCCAGTATTTTCTTGCATGCTAGCTCACGATGGAGCTAAGCATCCAAAAAAAATTCAAGGCCCATGCTTGGTAGAATATAAATATGATGGAGTAAGAGTTATTGCTATTACAAAGAATAATTCAACAACACTGTATAGCAGGAATGGAAAAATCTTGAGTAACTTTCCACACATAGAAGAAGCGCTGAATAAAAAAGAATTCAATGGTCTTGTTTTTGATGGTGAGGTTATGAGCGATGATTTCCAATCCTTAATGAAGCAGGTGCATAGAAAAACAAATGCAAAAACTGAAGACGCATATCTTGCTCTTTTTGATGTATTGCCTATTAAAGAATTTAATGAAGGTAAAAGTTCTCTTGATACACTCCAACGAAAAGAAGTTTTAACTACATTGGCAAATAATTTTAGTGATTGTATAAAACCAGTAGAATTTACTGTTATTGATTTTGATACAGAGGCTGGAGAAAAAACATTTGCTTCAATGAATAAAAAGGCATTAAGTGAAGGTTACGAAGGTTTAATGATTAAACCAGAAAAAGCTTTATATGAAAGCAAGAGAAGTCATGCATGGTTAAAGATTAAACCATTTATAGAGGTAACTTTAAAAGTAGTATCTATTCAAGAGGGCACTGGCAAACATGAAGGCAAGCTTGGCGCATTTAGTGTTGAGGGAGATGATGATGGTAAGTTTTTTTCACTGAGCGTAGGGAGCGGTCTCACAGATGAAGATAGAGAGAGTTTTTGGGCAGCAAAAGACTCACTTGTTGGACAGCTTATAGAAATTAGAGCAGATGCAATCACTCAAAGTATGGAAGGTGAAAATTATAGTCTTCGATTTCCAAGGTTCAAAACTTTTAGAGGTTTTGATGTCGGAGAAAAAATCTAATGAATTCTAAAAAAATAAAATTTTTGAGCGTCTTGTGTATTGCTGTTTTCTTTCAATCATGTGTTACCAAACCACCTGAGAACCCAGATAATATATGTCTTATATTTAAAGAAAAAAGAAGTTGGTATAAGGCTGTGATGAGATCAGAAAAAAGATGGAAAATTCCTCCTTATGTTTTAATGTCATTTGTTTACCAAGAATCTAGTTTTAAATCAGATGCTAGACCAGAAAGAGATAAGCTACTTGGATTTATTCCATGGTTTAGGCCCTCAACCGCAGTTGGTTACTCTCAAGCACTCACTATGACATGGGATGACTATAAAGATGAAACTGGAAATTCTGGAGCGAATAGAAAAGATTTTAAGGACTCAGCTGACTTTATAGGTTGGTATGCCAGCAAAGGCTACTATCAAGGATTTGAGAGAACAGATGCGAGATCTCTTTACCTTGCATACCACGAGGGTTATGGCGGGTTTAAGAAAAAAACTTATAGAAAAAAACAATGGCTAGTAAAGGTTTCAGATAGAGTTCAAGCTAGATCAACCAAATACCAACAGCAATATTGGGGTTGCGCACAAGATCTAAAGAAAAAGAAATTCCTATTTTTTGGATAATTAAATATTTTTTAAATTAAAACCTAGGTCTTTTATTTCATCCTGGAAACTCTCTCCGGCAATTATAGATTTTTTAGATTCATTGAATAAGTACTTTTTAGAAACTCTAATCAAATCATCAATTGAGCATTCTTTCACTTTATTTCTAAATAGCAGTCTGTCTTCCTGAGTTCTATGATCCAGCTCGCTCATAAAATCACTCATAGCTTCACCATATGGCGACATGGGCTTATCAATGCTAGAAATCACACCCAAAACTCCTTCATCTAAATGCGCATTGGTAATATTTTTTAATGACCACTCTCTGGCATTATTAAATTCTGAAAATGTCTCAGAACATTTAGGATCTCTATATGAAAAGAATTTAAATACACTGTTATGGGAATCTTGCATGGCTCCAGCTCCATATGCACCACCTTTCTCTCTTATGGCTGAATGAAGATAACCATTACGAAGAACGGTCCCTAAAACAGATAGAGCAGGTGCATCCTCATGAGATGAATCAACTGTTGGAAAAGCTTCTGCACAAAAACAAACTTGTGATCCAGTTATCCATCCAATAGATTTATCTTGAACCTTAATAAAATTCTGTTCATCAACATCAGCTGCATTTAAACCACTAAAAGATTTCAAGTCCATCTCATCCTGGTTTAAAGACGAAGCTGTAAATATATTTTTTGGTGTAAGAGAGATTTTTGATTGAATAGATTTTAAATTTTTAATATAGATATCAAGACTACCTTCATCACCAATATTTTTTGATAAAAGACCTGTATTATTAATAAATCTTATGCCAGAAGTTAAATCATTGGTTGAGGCTACCTCAGTAAGCTGAGATGCAGCATTAGCCATAGCTAAAACATGACCATTTTGAGTCAGTGATTGTTCGTTATCTGCCGAGATGAAGCTAAGCAATTCTTGGATTCTTTGATGCTCACCAAAATTGGCTTCTTGAACTGTTCTGATCATTAAATCTTGCATTAAATGAGCATTTTTTTCTAAACTTTTACCACTAATTTTAAGAGCTAGCTTATGTTCAGAATCACCTTTATTTGGAATCATTGTAAATGATGCTGAAATACCACCTGTAATAGAAGATTGATACTTTTGAACATCTTCATATGAATCAGACCCCAGACCTATATCTGTAAGAGAGCTCGTGAATAAGCTAGCAATTTTTAGCTCATCAATGGTAAGTGCCTCACAAGGAAATAGCATTGAATGGTAAACCAAGCCATTGGTTCCAGATTTATAAAAATAATTTTCTATATTATTTACTACAGATATATTTGGATTTGGATAATTTCTTGATAAAGGAATATCTTCTTTAGTAACTTTAGGGAGAATTTCTGGATCATCAATTCTTTCTTGACGTTTTTCTAGGTCTTCAGCCAGGGCAACAATTTTATTTTTATCATCCACTGTAAGACTTTCAGTTTTTTGATGAACTTTTTTAACAATAGCTTCCTCATTTCTTCTATTAAATTCTGTGTCAGGGACTAAAGAGTAATTTAATTTATGGGGATTATTAATCAGATGTTTTTCAATCAAGCCTTCGATATAGTTGTCTCGATTTAATCTTTCTTTAATAACATTGAAAGCATTATCTAAATCTAAGATATTCAAAGGATCATCATTGTGGATACAAGCAGGAAGACATGTAAGCATAATTTGAAGCCCAAATGGCATGCCTGAGCCTGTTATTTCTCTCTGCCTTATTTCTAACTGATGAAGAGAAGAGTCAACTAGTTCTCTTGGAATTCCATCAAGAATAAGATTTTGTAAACAATCAGTAATTATACTTTCAACAGCAATGTGCTGATCTTTTTTAACACCCTCAAGGCCTGCAGCAAAAACCATTTCTTTTTGATCTGCCTCAAGACCAGTAAGAGGAGAAGGCGATTTACCCAGTTTTGAGTTTTCTAAAACTTTCCTAAGCGGAGAGGCAGAATTATCTAAAAGAATATTAGACATTAAGTATGTCTCTAATAACTCAACAGGATCATGACTTTCATTTAAGAGCCAGCTAATAACAACATGGTGATTGTCCTCATCTCCAGGCAATGGGTTATATAAATCAGATACTATTTTTGGTGATGTGATTCGCTCTTCATTTCTTACAGCAATAACCTCAGATGATGGTTGAAAGCTCTCCAAAACATTTTTTTTAATAAATTCTTGGATTTGAACTGGATCAATTTTTCCATAGGTAAAAAATGTTGCGTTAGAAGGGTGGTAGTGTTTTCGATGAAAATTTACCAATTCTTCATGAGTTAGATCTAGAATTTTATCAGGGTCTCCACCACTGTTATGCTTATAAGTAGATGAAGAATATAAGTGTTTTGACATCCCATGCCATAGCTGACTTGTAACCGAGCTCATAGCACCCTTCATTTCATTATAGACAACCCCTTTAATCTCAATTTCACTTTCAATATTTGTTTTATCTTTAAATTCCAATCTATGTCCTTCTTGGGCGAAGTCCAGACTATCAAGATTAGGAAAAAATGCTGAATCAAGATATACACCCAAAAGGTTATCAAAATCTTTATTATTTAACGTTGCGAAAGGATATGCCGTCCAATCGCTTGAGGTAAATGCATTCATAAATGTATTAAGAGATCTTCTTATCATCATAAAAAATGGATCTCTAACTGGGTATTTTTTTGAACCGCATAGGGCGGTATGTTCAAGAATATGTGCTACACCGGTAGAATCTTCAGGTATCGTCCTAAAAGCAACCATAAAGACCATTTCATCGCTATCCGAATCTAAGTGAACATGCTTGCAATTGAATTCAGATTCATTATATATTTGAGCATTGAGATCTAATAAAGGGATATATTTTTGGTCTTGAAGGTTAAACATAATAAAAATCTATAAAAACATGTACACTTATTCTATGAAAATAATTACAAAATTAGCCAGTATATTAATTTTGGTAGGCTGCGCCACCACTCAATCCAACATCGAAGTTGATTCGATCGATACTTTTAACTTAAGCAATTATAACGACTTTTATATAAATATAAACGAATCAAATATAAGTGCAGAAATAAATCCAATTGAACTAGAAAGATTTAAAAACAATCTAAAAAATGCTCTTGAATCGAGAGGCTTAAAATACTCATCCGACTCAAGCTTAGTTTTTAATATCAACCTAAGCAGTAAGGATAAAGTCCAATCTGATAGGTCTAACTTTCACTATTCAAGATATTATTGGAACAATTATATGTACGATAATAACCTACGAACTATTACTGAAAATATTTTAAGAATAAATCTCAAGGATGCATCCAAAGATACAACCCTATGGACTGTGGTTACTGTCTGGAGATCTGATTACTCAAGCGCTATTGCTAATGAGGATAAATCTGATGTTCTTGTTGATGAAATAATGATTAGTTTTCTCTAGGACCTTTCTATAAATAAATAAAAGTTAACATGAGATTATTTAATTTTTGTCTTATCTTTATTGCTTGTATTCTTATTTCTGCATGCTCTCAATCAGAGCCTGTTGAAGTTCCAAAAATCTCTAAAGTTGAAAAACTAATAAAGCACTCAGAGGAGTTTAATAAAGAAGTATTAACCTATCAGACTCCTGGGGGGAGAGTTCATATAGCTATTGGCTTTGGTATTGCTAACTCAATCATGGTTGAGGGCATTGATGGCAATATTATTATCGATTCAGCAGATAGCGTATTTGAAGCAGAAGAGATTTATTCATTTTTTAAGAAAAAAAATTCAAATCCTATAAAAGCTGTTATATATACTCATAATCATGGTGATCATACTTTTGGAACATCATTCTATTTAACCTCTCAACCAGAAAGACCAAAAATTATTGCACATGAATCTACGGATTATTATATGCAAAGAATATTAGGGATAATTAATCCTATTGTTTCAGTTAGAAGCGCCCGAATGTTTGGAACTCAATTACCTGAAGAGGACTTGATTAACGTTGGAATAGGTAAGAGTCTCAATGTATCTAAATCACCACCAGGTTATGTAAAACCAGATACTACCTTTAAAGATAAATTAATACTCGATATAGCAGGTATTGATATTCAATTATTTCATGCCCCCGGAGAAACTAACGATCAGTTATTTGTTTGGTTGCCAAAACATGAATCACTTATGCCGGGTGACAATATTTATAAGACCTTTCCTAACCTGTATACAATTAGAGGAACCACTCATAGAGATGTAATGGGCTGGATAGGTAGTCTAGATCATATGAGAAGATTAGACCCACAATTTTTATTTCCAAGCCATACAAGGCCTATAGTTGGATCAGATGTATCAGAAGCATTAACTTTATATAGAGATGCTATTCAGTTTGTGCATGACCAGACTGTAAGACTTATGAATGAAGGTTACTATCCCGATCAGATTGTCGATATGATTGATTTACCAATAAAGGTAAAAGAATCACCATTTTTATATGAATTTTATGGAACAGTACGATGGTCTGTTAAAAGTATCTTTAACGGCTATTTAGGATGGTTTAACGGAAATCCATCTGACCTAGATCCCTTATCAAGAATCGAAGAGGCAAAACAATTCTCCAAATTAGCTGGTGGTAACGAGGAGCTTCTTAAATCATTAAATACAGCAATAGCTGAAGAGGACATGCAATGGGCTCTCCAATTAAGCGATAGGTTGATTGCTCTAGAGTTTATGTTAGATGAAACAAGAGCTTTAAGAAAAAAGGCATTAATATATATTGGCGAGCGATCCTCAAATCCTAATAAAAGAAACTATTTTTTAACTTCTGCTATAGAGCTAGATGAAAGTTTTGATGGCTTTCCAGTTGCAGAACGCTCTTTAGATTTGATTAATGAAATATCTACAGATACTTTTTTTAACCTTCTTTCGGTAAGATTAAATCCAGAGAATATTTATAAGAATAACTATGTAGCTTGTTTTGTATTTACCTCAGGATTAGTAAAAACAATAACTATCAGGAATGATGTTGCAGAAATTTCTAATAAGCTAGAAGAATGTAACATTACTGTTAAAAGTGACGAGTCAGAACTTAAACTAGCTTTATCAGGTTTGAAAAACCCTGTTCAGTCTATTGCATCAGGTGATATCGAGGTTGTTGGAGGAAGGGTTGAGTTCCTTCAGTTTCTGGCAAGCTTTAAGTAGCTTACCATCTATATTTATCAAAATTCTCAGGGTTTGCCCATCCCTCAGAGTTATTCCATGATCTTTTATTATTATATGTTTTAAGATTATAAGAAAAGCACATTTTCTCTTCCTCTGTATTATTAAACTCAAGTTGAAAACCAAGCTTTGTCATCATTTCTTGGGTTTCAATAGATTTTTCTGACTTCGTGCATATTAGAATCTTCTGACTTAGAAGGTTCTTTATTTTTCCAATATCAGTTGGTGACAAATTAACATCATCAAGAACAATAAAAATATCATCATCAGATTGAGGTATGTCAACCAAACTTGGACTTATATTAATATTTTTGACATGAGTATTTTCTAAGCTTTTGGCTAACCTTGATAAGTCATGATTTGTTATTAATTGAGCTGATTCACATAGCTCATCAATAAGGACTCCATATATAAATTTGAAAATAAATTTATTTTCTTGGATCATTTCATTAAATGCTCTACCGCTTGGCGCTCAGAAATGAGCTCATCAATCGATACTTGAAATTTTTGTTTAGCAAAATCAGATAATTCTAAACCCTTTTTGATTGTAACTACGCCATTGCCATCTGTAGAAAGCGGAAAACCACAAATCAAACCTTCAGGTACACCATATGAGCCATCGCTTTCAACCGCAGCGCTAAAACTATCATTGCTATCAGTAGGGTTTTCACATGCAATTACGGTATCTAGAGCAGCCTTGGCAGCCGAAGTTGCAGAGGATGCACCTCTAGCATCTATAACAGCTTTACCTCTTTGCTGAACAGTTGGAAGAAACTCATTTTCAACCCAATCCATGTCGTTAATAACTGAAGAAATCGATTCATCATTCACTACTGCATTCTCTATATCTGGATACATAGTCGGACTATGATTACCCCAAATAATCATATTAGATACTTGATCTACGTTTACATTAGTTTTTTTAGCTAACACTGATTTAGCTCTACTTGAATCAAGCATAGTCATGGCCATCCATAATTGACTGTCTTTACCAGATGCATTTTTTCCAATTAGCGCATTTGTATTTGCTGGGTTTCCAACCACTAGTATCTTTGCATCATCTTTGGCGTTGCTGCCAATGGCTTTTCCTTGATTTACAAAAATACCACCATTAATTTTTAGAAGATCTGACCTTTCTTCAATTTTCTTTCCTTCATATACGATACCTCTTGGGATGCTTCCCACGAGTAAAAACCAATCAGCATCATGCGATGCCTCTTCAAAATTATCAGTATAAGTAACTTCACCCATATGAGGAAAATAGGAGTCTTCTAATTCCATAACAAGACCTTCTAACTTGCTGACAACCTGAGGAATTTCAACAAGACATAAATCAACAATTCTATCCCCAAAAGTTTTGCCATCTACTAGCCTTGGTATCAATGAATATGCGATTTGACCAGCTGCGCCTGTTACAACTACTTTTACTCTTGAGCTCATTTTTTTTCCTTTATGAAATTTATTAAAATTAATAACTAATTATATTCCTAAAAGTTAAATTAATTCTTGGCTTTTTAAATTTTTTTGTCTTTTTTATTTCATGTTTCCAATATGTTTGTGTATCTCCATGCATAACAAGAAGCTGACCATGGTGTTGGGGAATTTTTAGACTAACATCATCATATTTATGTTTGAATGTGATCTCTCTTTCTTCTCCAAGCGACAAAGATGCAATAAGAGGTCTTAAACCAAGCTCTTTCTCATCATCGGCATGAAGACCCATAGAGTCAGAGCCATTCCTATAAAGGTTTGCTAAAACAGAATTAAATGTGCATTTACAAACTGATTCGATCAGTATTTTTATTTCAAGCAATTCTTTATTCCAAATATTTTGATCAAGAACTTTTCCCGAGTATGAATAATTTATTCCATGATCAGAATACCAGGCTTGAAGGCGAGGAATTTTATGAGTTTTCCCAAAAATTTTAATTTCTCCTTCTACCCAATTTATATTTTGTAAACATGTTTCATGCCAACTATTTAATATTGATATATGTTCAATATTTTCATAAATGGTTATATCAAGATTTGGATAATCCTTAGGCTCATATTTTTTTAACATAGTAAAAAATTTAAATTTTGATTAGAATAATTGTCTATTTTAAAACAAAGAATGACTTCGAACAAAAAGGAGACACAAGATGAGTATAAGATTTGATGATCAAGTTGCAATAGTAACAGGTGCGGGTGGAGGAATTGGTAAAGAGCACGCCCTAGAGCTTGCAAGAAGAGGCGCTAAGGTCGTTGTAAATGATTTAGGTGGAAGTGTTGATGGAAGTGGGACTAGTGATGCAGCAGAGGCTGTAGTGCAGCAAATTAAAGATGCAGGCGGCGAAGCTATGGCTAATGGCGCAAGCGTTACAGATTTATCAGCCATACAGGACATGGTTAAAGAAGTTATGGATAAATGGGGAAGAATCGATATTCTTGTTAATAATGCTGGTATTTTAAGGGATAAAAGTTTCCATAATGTTACTCTTGATGATTTCAATTTAGTCATGGATGTTCATTTTCAGGGAACATTAAATTGTACTCACACTATTTACCCGATCATGAGAGAGCAAGGATATGGAAGAATAGTCTTTACAAGTTCATCTAGTGGGGTTTACGGAAACTTTGGTCAAAGCAACTATGGTGCTGCAAAAATGGCAATAGTCGGTCTGATGAATACATTAAAAATTGAAGGCCAAAAATATAATGTTTTTTCAAATTCAATTACCCCTGTTGCTTATACAAGAATGACAGAAGGCTTAATTCCAGAAGATTTTGGAAAGAACTTACAGCCTGAGTATGTTACTCCTGCTGTAATTTATCTTTCAGGAAAAGATGCACCAAATGGAGTTATTATTGCTGCCGGAGCTGGAGTTTATGCCAGGATAATTACCCATGAAACAATGGGAGTATCGCTGGGCACTGGAGAAGATATGACCCCAGAAAATATAGCAGCTAACTGGGATACTATTTCAGATATGGATGATGCTAGAGCGCTTCAAAATGGAGGAGAGCAAACCCTTAAAATATTTGAGTTAATTAGTAAGCAGTAATTTATATCAAAAAACTTGGACGGCTTGAAACCTGAATAATATACTCATTCAGGTTTCCATAGTCCTCGATATTCAATTTATTTAATCGAACTAAAAACTGAAGAGAAGTTACCATTTGCAAATCTGCATATGTAAATCTATCACCTGCTATAAACTCTCTTGACTGAATAATAGTGTCATAATTTTCAAGCTCTTTGATTCCTAATTTTCTTTGAGCAAGTCCATATTCCTCATTTTGATTCTCCATTGCACTCATGTGCGGATGAGTGTGCCTAAATCCATGCATCAAAGGCACCATCAATTCAAATGAAACTCTTGAGTACCACATTTCAATTGAAGCTATTTCTATTGGACTCTCTCCAAACATATTTGGTTCTGGATACAGGCATTCAAGATATCTGCACATCGCAGTAGTTTCTAATATAACTGTCCCATCATCTAATTGAAGGGCAGGAACTCTTGAGTTTGGAGCTATTGCTCTATATTCCGGAGTCTTATGCTCAAGCTTCCCGAGATCAAGATCGATGATTTCTATATCTGATATATTTTTCTCTTTTAAATATATAAGAACTTTTCTAGGATTTGGAGCAAATTTACTTGAATACAGTTTCATAATTTAGTTGCCAACTATTGAATAAATTACGATAAAGTGAAGTATTGCAGCTATACAGACCAGCGCATGAAAGAATTCATGATAGCCAAAGTATTTAGGACTAAAGTCTGGAAATTTCAAGCCATAACTTATAGCTCCAACTGAATATATGGTGCCTCCAGCAATGGTCAAGGCTAGATTAGTAACACCCATCACAGATGACATTATTGAGAGGTAGGGGATTGCTACGTAGCCTGCTATTAGATATAAGCCTGCTCTTATCATTCGCGGCAAGTTTGTAAATAATACAGCCTGCAATATACCAATTCCAGCTATCACCCAAATTATCAACAGGAGCTGCAAGCCTGTTTCTTTAGGAAGCACTAAAAGACATATCGGTGTAAAAGTTCCAGCTATCATTATAAAAATTGATGAATGGTCAAGTCTCCTCATGATTTTTAAGACCTTAGGTCTCCATTTTACTCGGTGATAAAGCGCGCTAAACCCAAACATCATGAATATACCAATCGAGTAAACAATAGTTGCTGTTAACTCAATTGAATTTGAACTTTTTGATATTAGTGGGATACAGGCTCCGATAGATACGAAGAACATCCACTCATGAAAATAGCCCCTTAAAAGGGGCTTCTTCATAATTTTTATTGACTTCTTTATTCCCAGTTCAGGGCTCCGCCAACTTGATATTCGGTAACTCTTGTTTCGAAGAAATTTTTCTCTTTTCTTAGATCTATAATTTCTGACATCCAAGGGAAAGGATTACTTACGCCTTTGAATTCTTCTTCAAGACCTATTTGCGTTAATCTTCTGTTAGCAATAAATTTGAGATATTCTTCCATCATTGCAGCGTTCATACCTAGCACGCCTCTTGGCATTGTATCTCTTGCATATTGAATTTCTAACTCTGTTCCTTCAAGAATCATTTGAGCAGCTTCGGATTTAAGTTCTTCATCCCAAAGATGAGGATTCTCAATTTTTATTTGATTGATAACATCAATACCAAAGTTTACATGCATTGACTCATCTCTAAGGATGTACTGGAATTGCTCAGATGTTCCTGTCATTTTGTTTCTTCTTCCCATTGATAAGATTTGAGTAAATCCACAATAGAAGAATATTCCTTCAAGAACGCAGTAAAAAGCAATCAAGTTCTTGAGTAGCTGTTTGTCTGTTTCAACTGTTCCTGTTTTAAACTCAGGGTTAGAAATTTCTTGTGTATATTTTAATCCCCATGAAGCCTTTCTCGCTACACAAGGTATTTCTCTATACATATTAAATATTTCACCTTCATCCATACCTAGCGACTCAATACAATATTGATATGCATGAGTATGTATTGCCTCTTCAAGACTTTGTCTTAAAATATACTGTCTGCATTCAGGATTCGTTATTAGCCTGTAAAGAGCAAGAACAAGGTTGTTGGCCACTAGTGAATCAGCAGTAGAAAAGAAGCCTAGATTTCTTTTAACTATTGTTCTTTCATCTTCTGTTAGACCATCTTCTGATTTCCATAAAACAATATCATTTGTCATATTTATTTCTTGAGGCATCCAGTGGTTAGCACTTCCATCAAGATATTTTTGCCATGCCCAATCGTATTTAAATGGAACTAACTGATTGAGGTCCGCATTACAATTAATCATCATTTTATCGTCGACTTGAACTCTTGAACCCATCACTTGATCAAGTTCAGCAATGCCTGCTGCTTCATCAAGGTTCTTAACAGCTTCTCTTGCTGTTTCAGCTCTTGTTCCTTCTTCTATGATTTTATTTTCTGCAGAAGGCATTGGCGCTGCTGTATCCATTACTGGTTTTGCAGGAGCTTCTGCTTTCTGTACTTCTTTCACACTTTCGCTAACATTTACTACAGTGGGTGTATTGTTTTCTTCTTTACCGTAATCATCCCAATTCAACATTCTTTTTCTCCTTTATTTATTGGCAAGCTTCGCAATCTGGTTCTTCCAAAGAGCAAGCTGAAGGAACTGGAGCCGGCGCCCCAAGTTCTTGTGGTGCAGCTTCAGTTTCACCTGAACTCACTGCGTTTAGTTTTCCTTGCTGTACTGTAGATTTCTCTGTTGATGTAGCAGCAATAGATCTTAAATAATACGTAGTTTTCAGTCCTGAATACCATGCCATTCTGTATGTGATATCAAGTTTTTTACCATCAGCATTCCCAATATATAGGTTTAATGACTGACCTTGATCTATCCATTTCTGTCTTCTGCTAGCTGCTTCAACTATATATCTTGGCTCTACTTCAAATGCAGTAGAGTAAATGGTTTTTATATCATCTGGAATTCTAGATATTTCTGTCAGACTGCCTTCAAAGTACTTGAGATCATTGATCATAACGTCATCCCATAAGTTAAGATCTTTAAGTTTATTCACTAGATGAGGATTTACGATTGTAAATTCACCTGATAGGTTAGATTTAACATATAGGTTTTGATAAGTTGGTTCGACTGATTGTGTTACACCTGTAATATTAGATATGGTTGCAGTTGGGGCTATGGCCATAACATTTGAGTTTCTCATTCCATCAGCTATAACTTTCTTTCTCAGTGTATCCCAGTCAAGAGTTTCAGACCTATCAATATTGATATATTCGTTTCCTCTATTCTCAGCTAGTATCTCAATTGAATCTTTTGGAAGAATTCCTTTGCTCCAGAGAGATCCTTCGTATGATTTATAGCTTCCTCTTTCTTTTGAAAGCTCTGTAGAGGCGTGAATCGCATAGTAGCTTATTAGCTCCATACTTTTGTCTGCAAATTCAACAGCTTCATCGCTGCAGTAAGCTATGTCTTGAACATATAATGCATCTTGGAAGCCCATCATTCCTAAACCTATTGGTCTATGCTTTAGGTTTGAGTTTTTTGCAGTTTCTACAGAGTAGTAGTTAATATTAATAACGTTATCAAGCATTCTTATTGCTGTTGATACGGTCTGCTTAATTTTTTCTTGATCAAGCTTTCCATCTTTCATGTGTCTTGCAAGGTTTACAGAACCCAAATTACATACCGCAATCTCATCTGCACTTGTGTTAAGTGTTATTTCTGTACAAAGGTTTGATGAATGAATTACACCTGCATGTTGCTGTGGAGACCTTAAATTACAGGCATCTTTGAATGTAATCCAAGGATGACCAGTTTCAAAAAGCATTGTAAGCATTTTTCTCCAAAGCTCTTTTGCTGGAAGTGACTTATGCTGATCCATTTCTCCAGCCGCAGCTTTCCTTTCATATTCTTCATATTTCTCTTCAAAATCTTTTCCAATAAGATCGTGAAGTTCTGGTGTTTCTCCTGGTGAAAATAATGTCCAGTTCTTGCCTTGCTCAACTCTTTTCATAAACAAATCTGGAACCCAGTTTGCAGTATTCATATCATGGGTTCTTCTTCTTTCATCACCAGTGTTCTTTCTTAATTCTAAAAACTCTTCGATATCTAAATGCCATGTTTCAAGGTATGCACACATAGCACCTTTTCTTTTTCCACCTTGATTTACCGCAACAGCAGTATCGTTCGCAACCTTAAGAAAAGGAACCACACCTTGGCTTTTTCCATTCGTTCCTTTTATATATGAGTTCATAGCTCTAACTGAAGTCCAGTCATTACCGAGTCCACCAGCCCATTTTGAGAGTAAAGCGTTATCTTTCATTGCTCCAAATATTCCATCTAAATCATCTGGAATTGTTGTTAAATAGCAAGATGATAGTTGAGGTCTTTTTGTTCCGGAGTTAAAAAGGGTAGGAGTTGAGCTCATGTAGTCAAAGCTTGATAGTAATTTATAAAATTCTATTGCTCTATCTTCCCTATTTTCCTCTTCAACAGCTAATCCCATAGCAACCCTCATAAAGAATACTTGTGGTAACTCATACCTAACATCATCACTATGAATGAAATACCTGTCATAAAGAGTTTGAAGTCCTAAATATGTAAACTGATTATCTCTTGTGTGGTCTATGGCAGCCCCCATCTTGTCTAGGTCAAATGTTTTAAGTACTGGGTCTAGAATATCTAACTCTATTCCTTTATCTATGTATGCATTTAGTGCTTTTGGGTAATGATTTTCCATTTCATCATATGTTGCCTCATCAGCAACACCAAGAAATCCTAAAGCTTCGCTTCGAATTTGATCCATTAGTATTCTTGCTGTAACAAAAGAATAATTGGGCTCTTTTTCAACCTTTGTTCTTGCTGACATAACAAGGCTTGTTCTCATATCTGCAAGCGACACTCCGTCATATAGATTTTTGAGCGCCTCTTCAAGAACCTCATTCATTGAAACAGCTTCAAGTCCTTCGCAAGCATCGTTGATTAGCATTGCAACTTTATCAATATCTAACGGAACTAAGGTTCCATCACTTTTTTTAATATTAATTTCTGGCCTATTAGCTATATCAATTTCTGGAGCCTCTTTTTTTCTTTCTTGCGTTCTCTCAGCTCTATATAAAATATAGCTTCTTGCAACCTTTAACTCTTCTGTTCTCATAAGCTGCAATTCAACTTGATCTTGTATTTCTTCAATATGCAGTGTTCCGCCAGATGGCATTCTTCTTTCAAAAACTTCAATAATGCCTGTTGAGATTTGATTTACTTTTTTGTGTATTCTTTCACTTGCAGCTGCATTCCCTGATTCTGTTGCAAGAAATGCCTTGGTAATAGCTACCTTTATTTTGTCTTCTTCAAATGCAACTACCTTTCCATTTCTTTTTATTACTCTTAGTTTTCCAGGAGCTGTAGTTTCAATATCATTAACTAGTGGTTGTTCTTGGACGTTTATTGTTTTGCTTGCTTCTTGTTGTGTTTCCATCTTTTTTATTTTGTCCCCAAAAAAATACTTACTCAAATGAGTTTTTTATAACTGTTTGAAAGAGGTTTTGTATTTGCTTCTTAGCAATCACCTTAAATTTCTCTTACTGCTAATATTACTTGTTGTGGATAAAGAATCAAGTAAAAAAACACTATATATTGTGACAATTTCATTTTTTTTCACTATATAGTGTATATAAGGTGTTTTTTTGCTGTTGGTAATCAGTTGATAAATTGTGGATAATTATACAAAGGATGTGAAATTATGAAAAATTATTTAGCCATTGACCAGGGAACGACAAGCTCTAGATCAATCATTTTTGATTCAGATTTGAATTCTATTAAGGATTCTCAAAAGGCATATGAATTGTCTTATCCTAAGGATGGATGGGTTGAAGCTAACCCTGAAGAAATTCTAGATACCGTTCTTGCAACAATAAAGGATGTTACTAATAGTGATAATTTTAATATCACATCATGTGGCATAACAAACCAAAGGGAAACGACTATAGTTTGGTCAAAAAAAACAGGCAATCCGATTTACCCAGCAATTATTTGGCAAGATAGAAGAACTAGTTCAATGTGCTCCAATCTAAAAGCAGATGGAAATGAGGAAATGGTTTCCAACAAAACTGGTTTATTGCTAGATCCATATTTTTCTGCTTCTAAAGTTAGTTGGATATTAGACAATGTTCCAAATGCTAGAAGTGATGCAGAATCTGGTAATTTGATGTTTGGTACTGTTGATTCATTTTTGATATACAAGTTGTCCAAAGAAAAAAATCACTTAACAGATGTTACGAATGCATCGAGAACCATGCTTTTTAATATTCACACCATGTCCTGGGATTTAGACCTCCTGAATTTGTTTAACATCCCAATTTCGATGATGCCTGAAGTAAGGGATTGTGATTCTTTTTTTGGAACTTTAGATATTGATGGAGTTGATATTAGAATCAATGGGGTTATTGGAGACCAGCAGAGCGCTTTAGTTGGCCAAGCTTGTTTTAATAATGGAGATCTTAAATCAACTTACGGAACTGGCTGTTTTTTAATGGTTAACACAAAAGAGACACCGATAACTATTAAAGAAGGTTTGCTAACAACAGTGGGGTACAGATTAAATAATCAAACGAGTTATGCACTTGAAGGTAGCATATATTCTTGTGGCAATATTATTCAGTGGTTAAGAGATAAAATGAAATTTTTTAGCTCTTCCGCCGATAGCGAGGCATTCATTGAAAAAAATGGTGAGTCTAATAATGTTAAGTTTTTACCAGCATTTAATGGCCTAGGCACACCATATTGGAACTCTGATGTCAGAGCTGGCTTTAGCGGCATTACTCAGAATTCAAGCAAGGAGGATATGATCACTGCTGCATTTAAATCTATTTGCTATCAAACAAAGGATATTATTACTATTCTTGAGTCTAATGGTATTTTAATCAATAGTTTACTTGTTGATGGAGGAATGACTGCAAATAAATCTTTTTTACAAATTCTTGCAGACTCCCTTCAAAAAGAGGTCGCAAAGCCAAGCAACACTGAATCAACAGCACTTGGAGCTTGTATAGTTTGTCAGATTGCCGATGGGGTTGCTATGGAAGAAATTAAAACATTAATCGAAAGCAAATATAGATCAAATAGTAAATTAAATAATTTCTATAAAAAAGATTATGCAGATTGGAAGATGTTTATAGATTCATCATTAAAATAGGCACTATGTTTAGGTTTATAAAAAGATATTTAAATCTTTTTAAATATAGCTATATAATAATTTTTTTTATTTAACCCTTTTAAAAAATGTATACATACAAAATTTATAACAACATCGCTGAGGATGGAATTGAGATATTGGCTAAAAATGATCTTCATATAGATGAAATTAATCCTGATTCACTATTAATAAGAAGCCAGGTTTTAACGGATGGCGATCTCAATCAATCATTAAAATGTATAGGAAGGGCAGGCGCTGGGACTAATAATGTTCCTGTTATAGACGCAACAAATAAAGGAATAGTTGTATTCAATACTCCTGGAGCTAATGCAAATGCTGTAAAGGAGCTGGTTGTGTGTGGCATGCTTTTATCCTCAAGGGGTATTATTCAGGGAAATGCTTACGCTAAAACACTGTCTGGCCAAGACAATGCATTGCTTAACGCCTCTATGGAGTCTCAAAAGAAGAATTTTAAAGGCAATGAATTAAAAGGTAAGACATTGGGTATCGTGGGTCTTGGAGCTATTGGTTCATTATTAGCCCAAACAGCAGAAGTAATGGGTATGAAAATAATTGGATTCGACCCTCATATTTCTGTAGATTCGGCATGGAGGCTTCCAAGGGACGTCGAAAGGGCAGAGACTATGGAGTACCTTTTAAGTAATTCTGACTATATTTCACTTCACGTCCCTCTAATAGAAGCTACAAAAGATCTAATCTCTAAAGAGACAATTAAATTTATTAAAAAAGGTGCAAAACTTATCAATTTATCACGGGGAGGAATTGTTAATAATGAGGATATTATTGATGCATTAAATCAAAATATATTATCTGGCTTCGTTACAGACTTCCCAACCCCCGAATTGGTTGAAAGGTCCTCTTCATTTCATGATGTAATCTTGCTTCCGCATATCGGTGCAAGTACAAAAGAGGCTGAGGTTAATTGTGCAGTTATGGCTGCGGATCAGGTAACAAATTTTTTAAAAAATGGCGTGATAATAAACTCGGTTAATTTTCCAAGAATAAAGCTTGGAAAAACAGCAGAACATAGGCTGGTTATTATCAATAAAAATGAGCCTGGAATGATAGGTAAAATTACAGATGAGCTTGGTAGCAATAAAATTAACATTGCTGACATGACACACAAAAGCAGAGATTCAATTGGCATTAGTTTAATAGACTTAGATGAGAAGCCATCAAAAGAACTGGTAGAAAATATTAAAAATATTGACCATGTTATAAGCGTTAGACTCTGTAAATAGTTTACGGAAATTATCTCAAAATTCTTGAAATAATAAGAACTTATGTTCTTTTTTGTTAATATATAAAAATCATTACAAAAATTACTTGTCAACAGTGGATTTAAGTGTTATTGAGTTATGTAACTTTTTTACATATTGTGTACATTATGTTTGACATATTTTACTTAAGTTATTGATTTGCGGTATTTAAATGTATTATTGTATAAATTTTAGACAACTTTACCAAACCCTTGTTTTATATAGGTTTGAGGTATTAAAAATAAAGTTATCCATAACTTTATCCACAGATTCTGTGGATAAAATTTCATAGAAAATGAACAAATTTAACCACCTACTTAAATTGCCAAGCGATTGGCATAAGACGCTTAAAGAAGGGGGTGTTGCTATCGATTTATCCAACCCAATTGATGAACTAGAAACGCTATTTAAAAATAATAAACATATCTATCCGAAAGCTAATGATATCTATAATGCATTTAAATTATGTAGTTTTAAAGATACAAAAGTTGTCATACTTGGACAAGATCCATATCACCAAAAAGGCGTAGCAAATGGCCTTGCATTTTCTGTTAAAAAGGGAAATAAAATACCCCCATCTTTAAGAAATATTTATAAAGAAATCCACTCTGATTTAGGGTCTGTAACTCATCATTCTGGAGATCTAAGTTGCTGGGCCAGTCAAGGCGTACTATTAATTAATTTCGCATTAACTGTAGAGGATTCAAAACCTGGATCTCATTTTTCAATTGGGTGGTCAAATGTAGTTGAATCCATCATCGAGATTTTAAATAAAAAACATAATTTAGTGTATTTATTATGGGGTGCAAATTCTATCAGCAAGAGGCATTTAATAGACGAAAAAAGGCATGCTGTATTTACAGCTCCTCACCCATCGCCGCTTTCTGCGTATAGAGGATTTTTAGGGTGTAGGCATTTCTCAAAGACCAATTCTTTTTTATTAAAAAATAAAATTAGTCCAATTGATTGGTAGGCATAGTAAATAACTCATGCTTGTTTGATTTCAGCAGCTCGTTTTGAATATCTTGCTCTATAAAACAATTATAAATTTTATAGTTTTCACATTCTAACTTTTCACCCAGAGGCTTGATATTATTTTCTATTGGGTGCTCAGTATTTTCAATAACAGCACAGAAAGATCTCCTATTCACACCCAAGTAATGCATTCTAGCTATTATTTCCTGTCCTCTAAAACAACCTTTAGTAAAGGAAACTCTCAACTTGTCATAATTAAGCTCTAGTGGCCTATATAACGCTATATCATCAAAACAAAGGGAGTGGTTAAGTGCTATTTTATTAGCAATTTGCCATTTATCTTGGCTTATTTCATTAGAAATAGATTTTTTATCTTCTTCAATCTCTACCTCAAGATCAAAACTACCATTTGTAAGAAACGAATTGTTGTTTGACTTTTCTAGGCTATCAACAACATGACCCAGAACATTCTCGTCTCCCATATGAAAAGTAACTCCAAAAAATTTAGCATATGGCATTAAATCCTCAACAAATGTTTCTATTAAGGATTCTTCAATAATTATTTTAAAATTTTTATTAACTTTTTGAATCAAGAATCCTGCCATTACAAGACCTTTTTGGTTACATATGCAAGAGAGCTGAGATGATAAATTATTAAGCTCATTAATATCTGAAGAAACCTGGCCTTGAAGAAAGTCTTTTATCTTTTGATCATCACCTTTAATATGTAAGACTTTTAAAGATCTTAAATACAGCGAACCAAATGATATTAATTTATTTTGTATATCTATTTTCTTGTAAAATTATTCAACAACTAAAACTATATTAACTAATGAATCAAGAAATAAACAGAATATACTGGAAATGCAGAAGAGGAATGAGAGAAATAGATCTTCTATTAAGAGAATTTGCTCAGGAAAAATTACCTATGTTGGATGAAAAGGATGTTAACGTCTTTGATTCAATCCTTGATTATGATGACCAGAAGCTTTTTGATTATATATTTAAGGGCGTATCTCTTAACAATCTGCAACATGAATCCTTTATCAACAACAACTTAAAAAAATTTACCAAGCAAGGAAACTTTTGATCTATTTGCCTGTCTTAAAGTAAAAGGAATTAATTTTAATGAAAACTAATGTCCACAACGAAGATGACCTTTTAATAAGTAAGGCACAAAATGGAGATGAAGGAGCTTTTAAATTTTTGATGACCAAATACTATCCTAGAGTTTATGCATCTCTTTTTGCATTTACCAAATCAAGAGAGGACTCAGAAGACCTAACACAGCTAACTTTTATTAAGGTATGGCAAAAGATTAATTCGTTTAGAGGTGATAGTGCTTTTTTTACTTGGATATATAGAATTGCAATTAACCTTGCAAAAAATCATTTTGCTAGCTCTGCATCTAAAAAAGATAAAGTAAATATATCCTCAGATGACCTGGAAATAGATATCCCATCTTATGAAAATCCTGAAATTTCTTTAATGCATAAACAATCACTACAAAATATTCAATCATATGTAAAAACATTACCAGAATCTCTCAAAACAGCCTTTACTCTTAGAGAGGTTGATGGAAAAAGTTATGAAGAGATATCTGTTATTACAAATACACCTATTGGTACAGTAAGATCAAGAATTTTTAGAGCAAGAGAAAGCATCATTAATTATATTAATGGAGGAAACGAAAATCATGGATAAGAATAAAGAAAGACTATCAGCATTATTTGATGGCCAACTAAATGATGTTGAGTCTAGTGAAGTTTTAACCTTGTTGGAGTCAGACAAGGAATTGCAAAATGAATTAGCTGACTATGCCTTAATTCACTCTGCAATGAACGATGAAGATTCTAAAATAATATCAATAGACTCTATAAACAAAACAAAAAATCCAAATATTTGGCTAACAAGCGGCCTCACTGCAGCTGCATCAGTGTTAATGACTGTTCTAATATTAAACGAAGGTAGCTTTTCAAGAATGTCTGTAAATTCTGATGCTCAAGATAAACTTGCAGTTGCAATTAATAGCAATGAAGCACAAGAAATTATAGAAAATAGCGGCAATAATTTAGTGGATCATGTCTTGAATGTTATTAATAATCCGGATTTCATGAATGCAACAAGTCAAAACATTGACTTAAGAAATGTTGGCTTTGCATCACAGAATGATCAAAGAAGAACTTTTAGAAGAGGCAATGAAAACTTTACCCTACGAGTTGAAAAAAAGAATTTAGGACTTAATAAGGTTAGATACTGGAAACATAATAATAAAATGATTTATCTAGTACCTTTGAATGATGGAACTGTTGTAACCATCTATGGAAACATTGATACTAAATCAGCTATAGAAATTGCTAAAAATATTAAAAAATAACATACAAAACATTATGAATATCACAAAAACTAAATTATCTTCACTGATTATATCTTTATCATTTGCATCAAGCCTCTATGCTTCAGGCTTACCAGAGAATATATCGGAATTAGTTGACGATGCTGCTCCTGCGGTAGTGAACATAACCTCAAAAAGAGAAGTAAAACAAGGTCAGTCATTTGGCTATGGAGGCATTCCGGAAGAGATGCTCGAAAGATTTGGCATCCCAAGACAATACAGAGAAGCTCCTGAAAGAACCAGAGAGTCTATTTCATATGGGTCGGGCTTTATTTTAAAAGATAATTATATTTTAACAAACTACCATGTTGTTAAAGATGCAACAGAGGTTATTGTTTCTCTCGCTGATAGAAGAGAGTTTGTGGCTGAGATTATTGGAGTAGATGCATTGTCTGATTTAGCAGTACTAAAGGTAGATGGCAATAAACTTCCAAAGGTCAAGGTTGGAGATAGCGATAAGCTAAAAGTTGGGGATTGGGTTGTTGCCATAGGATCCCCTTTTAGTTTTGATTTCTCGGTTACAGCAGGAATTGTTAGCGCCAAGGGAAGAAGTATTCAAAATAATAATATTGGTAATTATGTGCCTTTCCTTCAGACCGATGTGGCTATTAACCCAGGCAACTCTGGCGGTCCATTGTTCGACCTTGATGGAAATGTTGTTGGAATTAACTCGCAAATATATTCAAGAAGCGGAGGCTACCAAGGCCTTGCTTTTGCTATTCCAGTTAATGTGGCCATAGATGTTGCAGATCAAATTATTAATACAGGTGAAGTTCTAAGAGGATATCTAGGTGTAAGAATGAGTGAGGTGGATAGTGACCTTGCTGACGCACTAGGCATGAAAAAACCTTATGGCGCACTAATCAACGATGTCGAAGAGGGAGAATCTGCTGATAACGCAGGCTTGCTTCCTGGTGACGTTATAATCGAATTCGATGACAAAGAAATAAAATTCAGCACTGACCTTCCTCATGTAGTTGGCCAGCTTCAACCAGAGACAAAAACATATGCAAAAGTAATCAGAGACGGTGAAGAAATACAGCTTAGTTTTTCTCTTGGCGAGCTTCCAGCAAATAAAGAATCCTTCGTTCCTGCTAAATCTCAGAACTCTTCTGATCCAATTGGTCTAAAAGTTGCTGAAATCGATAGAGACAATCCATCAATGTCGAGCCTTCCTGAGGGCGTTATAGTTTCAAGAGTCAATCAAGGTTCTCCTGCTTCAGGAAAGATATCCCGCGGAGATGTCATCACAATGATGCAGCATAAAGGAAAGAAATTTAAGTTTGAAGATATCGAATCCTTTGAGCTAGCTTTAGAAAACTTTTCTTCTGGAGATAAGGTGGCATTTCATATAAATAGAAATGGTTCTCGTCTAATAAGATCAATAACTATTAATTAGCATATATAAGGAGCAATAGCTCCAAAGTTGCCCTATATGAATGTAAAATAGCAGCATCTTATGAAACATATTAGAAACTTCTCAGTTATTGCCCATATTGATCATGGTAAATCAACTCTGTCAGATAGATTGATAGAGCATTGTGGTGGCCTGACCAAAAGAGAGATGTCAGAGCAAATCCTTGATTCTATGGATATTGAAAGGGAGAGAGGAATTACTATCAAAGCTCAGGCAGTAACTCTAGAATATTCAAAAGGTGATGCTCAATACCTTCTTAATTTTATTGACACACCTGGTCATGTAGATTTTTCATATGAAGTATCAAGATCTTTGTCAGCATGTGAAGGGGCATTATTGGTCGTTGACGGCTCCCAGGGCGTAGAAGCCCAGACCCTTGCAAATTGCTATACGGCTGTTGACCAAGGATTAGAGGTGGTTCCTGTAATTAATAAAATTGATTTACCTCAGGCTGAACCAGATAGAGTTAAGCAAGAAATAGAAGACATGATTGGTATAAATGCAATCTCTGCACCTCTTGTTAGTGCCAAGACCGGGGCAGGAATAGAAGATCTCTTAGATATGCTGATATCAGATATTCCATCGCCTGAAGGAGACCCTGAAGCACCGCTTCAAGCTCTAATAGTAGATTCATGGTTCGATTCCTATTTGGGTGTGGTCTCTTTAATCAGAATAAAGAATGGCTCTTTAAGTAGCGGGCAAAAATTTAAAATTCATTCAACAGGCCTAAGTCATAACGCAGATGAGATTGGCATTTTTTCTCCAAAAAAAGTGAAGAAGCAAAAGCTTTCTGCTGGAGAAGTTGGTTATCTTGTTGCGGGAATTAAAAATATCAAAGGCGCCCCTGTTGGCGACACGATCATGAACTCAGCAGATGAAACTACAGAAGTTCTGCCCGGATTCAAAAAAGTAAATCCTAAAGTTTTTGCTTCAATGTTTACTGTGAACTCTGATGATTACGAAAGATTTAGAGATGCCTTATCAAAACTTGTTCTTAATGATTCCTCATTAGTATATGAGCCAGAGGTTTCTGATGCACTAGGGTTTGGCTTTAGATGCGGGTTCCTTGGAACTCTTCATATGGAAGTTATCAGAGAGAGGCTAGAAAGAGAATACGATTTAGATCTTATATCAACAGCTCCATCTGTTGAATATGAAGTCTTGAAGACGGATGGCACTGTCCTAAAATGTGATAATCCTTCCCAGCTTCCTGCTCCAAATGATATAGATGAAATCAGAGAACCTATTGTTAATACAACAATCCTTACTCCTAACGAGTATGTTGGCAATGTAATAACTTTATGTACCGGTAAAAGAGGCATCCAAAAGGATATGACTTATTTTGGTAATCAGGTATCCATTGTTTTTGAACTTCCTTTATCGTCAGTGATTGTAGATTTTTTTGATCAAATAAAATCATCTACTAAAGGTTTTGCATCCATTGAGTACTCCCTAATTGGGTTTATAAAATCTGATCTAACTAAGATAGATATCCTTATTAATAATCAAAAGATCGATGCTTTATCAATGATTGTTCATAAATCATTCTCGAATCAAAAGGCTAGAGAAATTGCAGCAAATTTACAAAAGCTAATACCAAGGCAAATGTTTGATGTCCCAATTCAGGTAGCTCTAGGTTCAAAAATTATCTCTAGAGAAACAGTAAAAGCTCTTCGTAAGAACGTTACTGCAAAATGCTATGGTGGAGATATTAGTAGAAAAAAGAAGCTTCTTGAAAAACAAAAAGATGGAAAGAAGAAAATGAAACAGTTTGGTAAGGTCTCAATACCACAAGATGCTTTCTTAAATTATTTTAAATCAGGAGAGTAATTTGTTAACGGATCCTTTATTTATACTTTCTTTACTAGGAATGGGTGTATGTCTTGGTGTTTGGGTTAATGACACCATAAAAAAACCAGAGACTAAAAGTTTTCTTGTTGAGAATATCTCTTCAATTTCAACTGTATTTGGCATGCTTATGCTTGTCAGTATTTTTATCAATGCAGGTGACCTTGGAATCATTCTTTTATTTGGATCGCTAATTGCACTTATCGTTCTTGTGATTGGGATTGGACTTAAAAACAAAGAGATAATATCAACATCCAGAGGTTATTTTATTCCTTTATTTATTATTTTTATTTTAAGAACTTTTTTATACGAACCTTATCAGATTCCATCTGGCTCAATGATGCCAGGGTTGAAGGTTGGCGACTTTTTGCTTGTTGATAAAAATTCATACGGCTTGAAGGTGAATAGAGTAGGTGGCCCTTTTGCATTAGATCATGACCCTGAATATGGCGATGTTGTAGTTTTTATACCTCGTAATAATCCTGTGCCTTACGTAAAAAGACTCATCGGTAAACCTGGCGACTCAATCAGAATAATAGATAAAAAAATATATATAAACGGCACGCCAGTTCAAAAAGATTTCTTAAAATCAGAGAAGGAAACTATTACCAAAAGGTTTAGAAATTCTTCTGGAGAAATCTTTACACGTGAGAAAGAGGTTGTAGTGGATTATTTTTCTGAATCTCTTGGGGATGCTGTATTTACCACTAGAAATATTAGAGGCGAGAATGTTCAATACCCCTCTGAATGGACTATCCCATCAGGCCATTACTTTGTAATGGGCGATAACAGGGATAACTCAAATGATAGTACAAAAGATGTAGGCTTTGTTCCAAGAGAGAATTTTTTTGGCAGTGCAAGTTATCTTTTCATGACCTGGGAATGCTGGACTTGTATACCGCACTTCTCAAGAGCTGGTAAGATTAATTAATGTCTTATAAGGAACTCCAAACCAAGCTTGGGTATAGCTTTAAAAATATTGAACTACTTAAACTAGCTCTTATCCATAAAAGCTATAGCAACACTACCAATAATGAAAGACTGGAGTTCTTGGGTGACTCTATTCTCAATACCGTCATATCTCAGTATCTTTTTTTAAAATTTAGTAACGAGAAGGAAGGGCTTTTGACCAGAATGAGGGCTTATCTTGTTAAGGCTGAGACTCTCACAATGAAAGCTGAGGAGCTCGGTCTTATCGACTATATCCAACTATCGAAAGGGACAGCCAATCTCTCAAGAGAACGTAAGAACTCAATTTTAGAAGATTCATTTGAAGCTACTATTGGTGCTATATTTTTAGACTCTGGCTGGGATCAGGTAAATATGATCGTCTTAGGAATTTTTAATAACGAACTTAAGCATTTATCAGCTGATATGAGTTTCAAGGATCCAAAAACTGAATTGCAAGAACTACTTCAGTCAATGAAGCTCGACCTTCCTATCTATTCCATTGAAGAAATTGTTGGCGGGGGATTTAATTGTAGAGTTAATTACGATGATAATGTCTTTGCTTCATCTGGGATTACAAAGCGTTCAGCAGAAACATCAACTGCTACCAAAGTTTTAGAGTACATGAGGAATGTTAATGACTAATTACTGCGGTTACATTTCTATTATTGGCAAACCCAATGTAGGTAAGTCTACAATCTTGAATCATATTCTTGGAAAAAAAATATCTATAACTTCAAGAAAATCTCAGACCACTAGAAACAATATATTGGGAATAAAGACATCAGATAATAAACAAATGATATTTGCTGATACGCCAGGGATGCACATCAAATCCCCAAAGACTATGAATAAGGTCTTAAATCGTTCAGCTCAAAGCTTGATAGATGACTCTGATCTCATTCTATTTGTAGTTCAGCGACTAACCCTCGATGAACAAGACTTGTCAGTGCTTGAAAAACTTAAAGAGGCAGGTTCTCAGGTTATATGTGTTGTGAACAAAGTAGACCAAATTACAGATAAAAATAAACTCCTACCTATGATGGCTAGGTTAATGGATGAATACAGCTTCTTAGATATCATTCCTATATCTGCAATTAATGATGAGGGTATATCCAATCTAGAAGAGCTCATTCACAAGTACTTGCCTGAAAACGAACATATCTACGGTGAGGAGGGTATCGAGAGTCAACATAGGGATACTTTCATGATATCTGAGTTGATTAGGGAAAAGATAATAAGAATGCTTGGCGATGAACTTCCTCATGACACTTTTGTTCAGGTCGAACTCCTAGAGGATGAGAAGCACATTTTAAAAATCCATGCAGTGATTTATGTTGTGCGTGATAGTCAAAAACAGATAGTCATTGGTAGAGGTGGTTCAACACTTAAAAAGATAGGGCAACAGGCAAGAATAGAATTGGAGGAATACTTTAGTAAAAAAGTATTTTTAAAAACCTGGGTTAAGGTAAAGAAAAATTGGAATACGGATTCAGATTACATTCAGAGTCTAGGAGTTGGCGGCAGCTATGAGTCTTAGTGACTGGGATGAGTGTTTCTTACTTCATCAAAGATCCTTTGGAGAAACAAGCCTAATAGCAGAGGTCTTCAGTAAAAATAACGGAAAAATGTCTCTTATGGCAAGAGGCGCAAAGAAACCAAAATCCAAGTTCTTTGGATACTTAACACCCTTTACTAAGCTTCAGGTGACTTATTCAGGAAGATCAGATATGAAAACTCTGACCAATATAGATAGGGACTTTTCAACTACTACCAATAGTTTTTCAAAAACAAGTTACAGCCTTTTGTATATCAATGAATTGCTCATGAGGTTACTCCCAAAGGATGCCGCACAGGAAGACCTATTTTTTTTATATGAAGAATTTTTACATAAGGTAGCTAGGGGAGATGAGCTAGAAATAACCTTGAGGCACTTTGAATTAGATCTTCTAGACATGCTGGGATACGGATTAGATTTTGAAAATGATATCGATAGAAATGAGGCCATTGAATCAGAAAAGAACTATTCATTCATTCCTGAAAGAGGATTTAGAGAATCTATGAATTCAAATTTTTCTGGTGCAGATATTATTAATATAAGAACAAGAGAACTTTCAAAGGTATCAAAAAAATACCTAAAACACCTCACCCAAACAGCTATTCATTTTTGTTTAGATGGTAGAGATCTTGAGAGCAGAGATATCTTTAAGAGGATAAAGATATGATTCATGGAATTGGAACAGATATTGTTGAAATTAAAAGAATTGCAAAGATGAAATCTTTTGATGCTTTCGCAAATAAAATATTATCTGAAAATGAACTTAGTATTTTCCACGAGACCAAAGATGCTAAGAAAGCATCTTTCTTAGCTAAACAATTTGCTAGCAAGGAAGCAATCGCAAAAGCTTTTGGTACCGGCTTTAAAAATTCAATTCAAATGAATAACATAGAAGTACTTCGAGATGAGGTGGGCAAACCTATTTTTAACCCCTTAAATGAACTTGCAGAGAAAATGAGAGATTTGGGAATTACAAAGACACATGTTAGTCTTGCAGACGAAAGAGACTACGCAACAGCATTTGCTATATTAGAAATATGAAAAATATTATTTTATTAGGTCCTCCAGGGGCTGGAAAAGGTACTCAAGCAGACTTGATATGCGAATTATGCAATATTCCAAAAATTAGTACTGGCGATATGCTTCGAGAGGCCGTTGCCTCTGGAAGTGATTTTGGAAAAAAGGTATCCCATATATTAGACACAGGTGGATTGGTCTCAGACGAGATCATTGGATCTTTAATTGAAGACAGGCTAACCAAGCCAGATTGTGCCAATGGCTCACTATTTGATGGCGTTCCCAGAACGCTTGGCCAAGCTAGTAAGCTTGATGAAATGGGCGTAAATTTTACTCATGTCATTGAGATAAGTGTTGATGACGAAGTTATAGTGAATAGGATGTCTGGAAGAAGAGTGCACCCAGGGTCGGGAAAAAATTATCATATTGATTTCAACCCTCCATTAAATGAAGGTGTTGATGATGATACGGGTGAGCCCTTAATTCAAAGAGAGGATGATAAGCCCGAGACTGTTCTAAAAAGACTAGATGTCTATCATGAGCAGACCAAGCCTTTATCCGAATTCTATAAAAATAAATCATTGAGCAGTGATCTTGCATATTTTAGCGTAGATGGCTCAAGAACTGTTGAAACGGTATTTAAAGAAATATCAGACCAGATATAGTTAATGAAGGTTATCGCAGTTCAAAGTTCTGGGGATCAGACCTCAGTTAGTATTATTAATAATGATGACATTCTTTGTTACTCTTTAGACCATGAAAGGAAAGACAGACCTGACTGGAACAAGATGCTATCTAACCTCGGATTAAATTCAAGTTTTTCTCTTGCAGACATCGACCTCTTTGCATATGCCAACAGCACAGGGTCTTACACAGCAACCAGAAGTGTTGCAAGTTACCTCAAAGGAATTTGTGTGGCACTGGATAGGCCGCTTATGGCGATCAGTGCAGACAACATAGATGAACTTTCAGCTGACTCAATTGCCAAATTAGCTTTAGATAATTTTATGCAATCTGATTGCGATGCGTCATTATTTAATCCTGATGATGCCAATCCTATATATGCCACAGATCCTCAATATAAAAAAATAAATGAGTGATCTTTTTTTAAGTTTTATTCTTGGCCTTATTCAAGGGCTCACTGAATTTCTACCAGTATCAAGTTCAGCCCACTTACTGTTTCCAAGTTTATTATTTGGTACCAATGATCTCGGACTGTCCTTTGATATTGCTGTTCATGCAGGAACGCTAGTTGCTGTGATTTATTTTAGATCTGAGCTCACTGGTATGACAGTAGCTGTATTTACTAATACAGAAAATGTATTGGGCCACAGGAGACTATCCTATCAATTAATCCTTGCAACCTTGCCAATAGTTTTCTTTGGCTTGTTTGCATCTGAGTTAGTGAACAATAACAGGGATAGTATTGAAAATATTGCTCTTGCAAATATAATTTTTGCAGCACTTCTTCTGCTTGCTTACAAGTTTAGTTCCAGATCAAAGGAGCTCATACAGCTATCAGTACTTGCAGCAATATTCATTGGATTCTTTCAAGTTTTTGCGCTATTCCCTGGAGCTTCGAGATCGGGTACTGCCATCACAGCTGCGCTCTTAATTGGCTTAAATTTAAAGGATGCATCAAGATTTGCCTTTCTTTTAGCCATTCCCACTATTTTGGGAGCCTTGGTTTTCTTGTTAAAAGATATGATGTCTTTTGATGGATCAATTGATTTACTCCCAATGTTTATTGGTTTAATAACGTCCATGGTTTTTGCATTCATAACGATTAAATACTTCTTAGCATTCGTTGAGAGAATTGGAATGTATCCATTTGTTATCTATAGAGTTTTTCTTGGAGCGCTATTAGTTCTTCTAATATGAGTTGTTGTATATTTGCTGACCCTGATCAAGATTCAGAATACATTCAGTATATTTCTGACTATTTGGATATGGAGGTTGTTAATGAGATTCCTTTGTCCGGCTCTTTTATTGACTTGAGAATGAACGGCCTTCACTTTACAAAGGACTCTACTAATTTATCAAGCTCCCTCCATGTAGACTTTTTATCCGGACCCATGGGCTGGCGATTAAAAAGAACCGAGCATGAGACCTCCATAAAAAAAGCCATAGGCAAAAACAAGGAAGACATTACTATTTTTGATGGTACGGCCGGACTTTTATCGGACACTATTATTTTTCTAGCCCTTGGTCATAAGGTTGTTGCTTGCGAGCAGAGCAAGATCATATTTCTTTTAGTTAATGACGCTATAGAGCGAGCCAAATCCGAGTTACCATTTCTTGAAAATTTGCTTTTTTTAAATGCCAAGTCGGAGACCCAATACAAAGAAACTGATAATATTGATATTGTTTATCTCGATCCTATGTACCCAGAACCAAGCAAAAACCTTCTTAGATCTGGTGATATAAGTACCATCAATCATATTTTAGATATTGAGAATATTGCTGATGATGGCGATGCAGTCTTTTTTGATATTAAGAACAGTAATTTTAAAAAGATTATTTTAAAAAGGCCTATCAAAGCCGACATAATAGACAAAAACATTAACTATCAAGTCAAAGGTAAGTCCACTCGATTTGATATTTATATATAATAAGACTTACAAAAAAGGAGTAATGCAATGAACCCATTTGCAATGATGAAAGATGCCAAGAACATGGAAAAAATGATGAAGCCGGCATTAGAAAAATTTATGAAGGAAGCAGGATTTGTAAAAAAAGATGAGCTTGAGCCAATGAAAAGAAGAATTGCTGAACTCGAAGCAGAGGTAAATAAGTTAAAAGGTTAACTTTACTTTATGACCATGGAGCTTAAAGAATCAGATGTCTCAAGAATCATTGAAATGGCTTGGGAGGATAGAACTCCTTTCGATGCAATTGAAGCAACTTATGGCCTTAATCAAAACCAGGTCGAGGACCTTATGAGAGATAACTTAAAAAAGAATAGCTATACGCTTTGGAGAAAAAGGGCCCGAGGAAGAAAAACCAAACATGTGGGCTTGAGAGAATTTGGTGTTGAAGGTAGGCACCATTCCTATGATCAACACAAATATAAAAAATAGCCATCTCAGAATAGAAAACCTGTTCAAATCAATTTTTACAGAGGTTCCTAACACCTCTATATCCCTCAATGATGAATCAGTCATTATTGAACACAATGATCAATCTAACCCAGACGCTGCATCAATAGAAATTATTAAATTAGAAGAAGTTTATAAAGTTTCATATTGGGATGGGTATTCTCTGGCTGAAGAGGAAATTGAGAAGGACCTCAATAAGGCCTTAAAAATCTTTAAAAGGTACTCAAAAAAAATGGCTAAGAACTTGGTGAGATTTAGTAACTAGTCGTGTTATCTTTTAGGTGCTGTGCCCATGTGCTTAGAAATAATTCCAAGCATAATTTCATCAGCGCCACCGCCAATAGAAGTTAGCCTACCGTCTCGAAAGGCCCTAGATACCGGAGTATCCCACATATATCCCATTCCGCCCCAGTACTGAAGGCAGCTGTCTGTAACCTCTCTCCCAAGCCTACCTGCCTTTAATTTCATCATAGAGGCCTTCATGGTTACATCGCCTCCATTAATATATTCTTCGGTTGCGGTATAGACCAAAGCTCTTAAAAGCTCTACTTCGGTTTGAAGTTCGGCCAGTCTGAAATGGACAACTTGATTATCAAGAATTGATTTACCAAATGCTTTTCTTTGGCTGGTGTACTCGATGGTATCTTTTATAACTTGCTCCAACATTTTAAGCGCTCCGGCAGCGCCAAATATTCTTTCCTCTTGAAACTGCTCCATTTGGTACCTAAACCCATTGCCTTCTTCACCAATTAAATATCTCTGCGGCACTCTTACATCATCAAAAAATATTTGAGCAGTATCGGATGATCTCATGCCTAGCTTATTAAATCTTTCTGAAAGAGTAATACCTGGTAAATCCATAGGTACAACAATAAGCGACTTGTTGCTATGAGGACTAGTATCAGATGTATTAGCTAGAAGACAAATGAAGTCGGCCTGAGTGGAGTTCGTTATCCACATCTTCGTGCCATTAATAATATAGTCATCTCCATCTTTAACTGCAGATGTTTTAATTGCAGACACATCAGATCCGGCGCTTGGCTCACTAACAGCAATTGAACACACCATGTCACCTGAGATTGCAGGAGCCAGAAATTCTTTTCTTAATTCATCACTTCCATATTTTGCGAGGGCAGGTATTGCCATGTCTGTTTGAACACCAATTGCCATAGAGACTCCACCACTACTAATCTTACCGAGCTCTTCAGAGAAGACTACTTGGTAGCTGTAATCAAGGCCCATTCCTCCAAACTCTGTTGGTTTAGAGATTCCTAATAAACCAAGATCTCCCATCTTTTTAAAAAGGTCATGAGCAGGAAAAATACCTTCTTGCTCCCACTTATCTGTGTGAGGATTAATTTCTTTTTCTATGAAAGCTGAGACAGTTTCACGAATTGCTAGATGTTCTTTATTTAAAATCATTTCTTATTATATATAAAATATTAATATATAAGTAACTATAAACTTTTTGATCAAGCATATAATCATAGCAATGCCCAAGTCACAATATCTGAATATTCTTTTTTTAATAGCATTACTTCAATCTTGTGGTGGCGGTGGAGGAGAGACAAATCAAGATGATCCAAGTCCGGCTAATATTATAATTACTCACTCAACACTTCCATCTCAGATCTTTTCATACCAGCCTATTGAGTTAAGTATTTCTTCGAACTACCCAACCTGTTCATTCGATATATCAAGCCCATCAATTTTTTGGAAGGAATCCTCTGGAAATAATTTTAAATTCAACGCTCCAATATCTTTCCAAGATGAAGAAAATTTTTCTGTAAACATTAATTCAATAGGTTCCTCCAATTGCCCATCTGGACAAAAAAATATTGAACTTACTGTCAAAAGATTCAATACAAAGTATTCTGCTGAGCCATCAAATGCATCCGAGCTTTTAACTGATTTCTACCATATAGCTGATATCGGGTTTGGAGGAATTAATATAACAGAGAGGTTCTCTGCAACAATTTGCTATCCAACACCAGAGGATTGTATTACCAGTGAAAATGAACTTTTTGGTCAAGATGCTCATAATATGGCTACTGGTGATTTTAACAATGATGGGTTTGAAGATCTTGTGGTGGCATGGGCCATTTTCCCCCATACAATTGAAGAGTCACAAAAAATAGATGCACCAATTAATGTATATCTTAATGATGGTTATGGCCATTTGTTCGAAGATATTTCTATCTATTCATCAGGGGTCAATCCAACGCATCCTTTTGCATATCGGCTGGCAATTGCGGACTTTAATGGTGATGGCATTGATGATATTTTTGCAGGCTCTATGGGCAAACAGGTTAGGTTAGAGGATGATAGTCAAAGCTATATAAGGCCATATCCCCACATGCTATTACTCAGCAATGAAAATGGACAGTTTGAAGATAAGAGCTCAAACATAGAGGATATGAATAATGGTGAGGGCCAGAAATGTGGCTTTGCCCATGATGCTAGTTCGGGGGACTTCGATTCAGATGGTGACTTTGATATTTTTGCATGCAATCTATTACTTGTTAATGACGGAATTGGTAATTTTAGTATTCATGATTATATAAATTTGGAATGGCACTATAGTCATATGAGCCCAATGAGCAGCTTGGTTGAAGATTTAAATAACGATGGGTTTGATGATTTAATATTTTGGAATTTTGATAACAGATTTCTTTTTAATACTATTCCTGAAGAGGGCTCAATCCTCTTAAGTAATGGTACTGCTAATATCTCATCATGGCAGGAAATTGATATCCCAAAAGGACCCTTTGAAATAAACCACAATAAATACAATCATGCAGCAGCAGGTGATTTAAATGGCGATGGTTTCAAGGATGTTGTTGTAGCAATAACAAGAGATGATCCATATTATGAAGGAGCATACATACAGGTTTTGATTAATGATCAGACAGGATCACTAATAGATGAGACTTCCGCTAGGTTTGTTAATCAAGTTAGATTAGAAAAACATCATGGTGAAGGCAATATTTATTTAAGAGACATTGATAATGATGGGGATTTAGATATATTTCATTCAACAAGAGATTTCTCAACCTCAATATCTGGAGCACACATCGCAATCAATGATGGAAGAGGAAATTTTATTTCAAATGAGTTGATTCTGCCATCAAGGCCTTTATCAAATACTGGGTGGAGTACATCAGGTGGGTTGATGAAAGGTGTTCCAATTGATCTTGATAGGAAAGGCTGTCTTGATCTTATCTCAACATCAGACTCTTGGAGCAATGAGAACGAGGTAAATAACTACCTATTTAGTATTCTCAATATAGACTGTTCTTTCTAAATATGGTGCCCCATGCCTGAGTCGAACAGGCACTCCCGAAGGAACGCGATTTTGAATCGCGCGCGTCTACCAATTCCGCCAATGGGGCTTGCTGGGCATTGTAGCTAAGTATTATCTAATTTAAAATCAGCTTCTTATGAAAACCTCAGATTTTAATTATGATCTTCCTGAAAAGCTTATTGCTAATTATCCTCTAGATAAAAGAAGCTCTAGTAGGTTGCTGGTTTATAAAGATCAGATAGACCATAAAACCTTCATAGATATCATAAATTATTTTGAAGAAGGAGATCTCTTAGTTGTAAATAATACTTCTGTAATTCCAGCCAGAGTCTATGGCAACAAAGAATCTGGTGGCTCTGTTGAGGTAATGCTTGAAAGAATAATGGAAGACAATAGAGCACTTGTTCAGATCCGATCAGGCAGGAGCCCTAAGATAGGAACGGTTATACATTTAGATACATTTAAAACAGAGTGCGTTGATAGGCAGGATAATTTTTTTATATTGCAGTTTGATCGATCGCCGATAGAGGTCTTCAATTCAATCGGGCATGTTCCGCTTCCACCATATATAAAACGTCCTGATGAGGACTTAGATAAAGATAGATACGCAACAGTTTATGAGGACAAGGATCTACAGGAATCAGTTGCAGCTCCAACGGCAGGCCTTCACTTTGATGACGAGCTCTTAAGTGCATTAAAAGATCTCGGCGTACAAATGGCAACTGTAAATCTTAGTGTGGGGGCGGGAACATTCCAACCTGTTAAGGTAGATAGAATAGAAGATCATGATATACATAGTGAATATTTAGAGGTTTCGGATGAGGTAGTTGCTTTAGTTAAGGCTACAAAAAAAGCAGGTAAGAAAGTTTTTGCAGTAGGCACTACAGCAACAAGAGCTCTGGAAACAGCATTTATTGAAGATAACGACAAGGGATATAGCGGCTATACTAAGCTCTTTATTTATCCCGGATATACATTCAAGGCAGTCGACAGGCTGATAACAAATTTCCATTTACCACAATCGTCCTTATTAATGCTTGTATCTGCATTCATTGGCTACGACAATATGCGACATATATATAAAACTGCTGTTGAAAAAGAATATAGATTTCTTTCATATGGCGATGCGATGCTATTAGAGAAAAATGAAATTTAACGTAAAGAATGAATCCGAGTTTGCTAGAAGAGCAGAACTAGAGTTCCCTCGTGGAAGTATTCAAACACCAGCCTTTATGCCGGTTGGAACGAATGGAACTGTTAAGGGTTTAACCGTAGAAGATTTAAAATCAACTGGTGCTGAGATAATTTTAGGCAACACCTACCATTTAATGCTAAGACCGGGCGATGAGAATGTGCGTGATCTGGGTGGACTGCATAAGTTTTCTAATTGGGACAAACCTATTCTTACTGACTCTGGAGGCTTTCAGGTATGGAGCCTTGGAGATTTAGTCAAGATCTCAGAAGAGGGTGTTAAGTTTAGCTCTCCATATGATGGCAGGAAGATATTTATGACTCCTGAGGATTCAATCCAGATTCAAGAGAATCTAGGCTCAGATATTGTTATGGCTTTCGATGAATGTACTGATTATCCATCAACACATGAGCAGGCCAAGAAATCCATGGAGCTCTCCATGAGATGGGCTAAAAGATGCAAGGAAGCTCATAAATCTGACTCTGCTCTGTTTGGTATTGTTCAAGGTGGAATGCATGAAGACCTCAGAGAGCAGTCGCTTAATAGCCTGATAGATATAGATTTCGATGGAATAGCCCTTGGCGGCCTAAGCGTAGGCGAATCGAAGGAAGAAAAAACAAAAATACTTGCCTTCATGGCTGACAAGCTACCTAAAGATAAACCTAGGTACCTGATGGGTGTTGGTAAGCCAGAGGATATAGTTGAGGCCGTAAGATATGGTATAGATATGTTTGATTGTGTTCTGCCTACAAGAAATGCTAGAAATGGACAGTTAATAACCTCAACAGGAGTTGTAAACATAAGAAATGCTCCCTATAAGATGAGCGAAGATCCTGTGGATGAGAACTGTGACTGTAAAGTTTGTAAGGGTTATTCAAGAGCTTATTTAAATCATCTGCACAAAACGAATGAGATGCTGGGCAGTATTCTCTCGAGTTATCATAATATTTACTACTACCAGTCACTTATGAAAGGTATTAGGGAGTCTATTGAGAAGAATTTATTCGCGAAGTTTGTAAAAGACTTCTATAATATGCGAAATTTAGAAACGCCCGAAGGGCCAAACTAGGATTAGATTATGGAACCAGCTCAAGGATCATTATTATCACCATTAATATTTGTAGGTTTTTTATTTGTGTTTATGTACTTCATGATCATAAGACCACAAAACAAAAGAAATAAAGAAATAGCAGATATGGTTGCTCAGGTTGAAAAGGGCACTGAAATTATTGCTGCAGGCGGCATACTTGGAAAAGTAACAGAAGTTAAGGATCTATATGTTTCAATTGAGATAGCATCTGGAACTGTTATCAAACTTCAAAAGAGTGCCATAGCAAATATTTTACCAAAAGGAACCATAGATTCTATCTAGTTAAATATCGTGAATAAGTTCTCAATATCCCAATATCTCATAATACTCTTTGTAGTAGTATTGGGCTTTACTTATGCGCTCCCAAATCTTTACCCAACCCAGCCATCGATTCAAGTAGCTTATACAGAATCTGGTAAGTCTGCTGATCAGTTATTGATGAATGAGTTAACAAACATACTAGAGAATACTGGCTCAGAATATGATGAGATTTTCTTAAGAGATAATAAAATTGTTATCAAATTTTCTACCCTAGATCAACAACTTAACTCTAAAACAGTATTACAAAATAAGCTTCTTGATAGAGTTATTATTGCTCTAAACCTTGAGCCCAGTACTCCTGATTGGCTTAAAGATTTAGGCGGCAAGCCTGTGAAGCTAGGTCTTGATTTATCCGGTGGAGTTCACTTCTTACTAGAGGTCGACATCGATACTGCTAAGCAAGGCAGACTAGAACTTCTCCTTGATACCTACAGAAAAACATTCAAGGAAGACAGGATCAAATTTAGTGATTCATCAATAAAAGATCTTGCATTGCACTTCACATTCAGAGATCAAGATAGCTATAACAGTGCTCTTAAAAAATATAGGAACGATAGTCCTGGCTTAACAGGCCTTCAGTATATTATTACCGAAAGACCAAGTTCAAAAACATTGCTTTTAGAATACTCAGACATCGCTTTAAAAGAAATTAGAGATTATGCGGTTGGCCAAAATTTAACAACTTTAAGAAATCGAGTAAATGAGCTCGGTGTGTCAGAGCCAATTGTGCAAAGACAAGGTGCAACTAGAATTGTTGTTCAGCTTCCTGGAGTACAAGACCCAACAGCTGCTAAGAAAATTATTGGTAAAACAGCTAACCTTGAATTTAGACTAGAGGCCAACTCAAGAACCTCACCTTTAAGAAAAGAAGAATTTAATTTTAAAGATAACGATTACGCAACTGCATTTTTAGAAAAGGCAGTGGTAGTTTCTGGTGATAGGGTAACAAACGCTAATACAGGCTTTGATGAAAGCGGCTTCTCTCAAGTAAATATTTCTCTAGATATGCAGGGCGGAAGAGCCATGCAGAAAGCCACTTCAGGAAATATTGGAAGAAAGCTAGCAGTTCTATTCGTTGAACAAAAAAGTAAATCAGAGCTAGTAACTGACGAGAACGGCAATAACGTAATAGAACAAACCACTTACATTGAAAAAAATATTATCAGTCTTGCTACCATTCAGGCATCCCTTGGAACAAGTTTTCGAATTACAGGAGTCGGTAACCCTCAAGAGGCTAGTGAGTTAGCTCTTTTATTAAGAGCAGGTGCTTTGGCTGCTCCAATGAAGTTTGTGGAAGAGAGAACGGTTGGACCAAGCCTTGGAAAAGAAAATATTGAACTCGGCATGAGATCTATCATGATTGGATTTACTCTGGTTGTTATATTTATGACTCTTTACTATAGGGTCTTTGGTATTGCCGCTAATGTCTCACTATTTTTAAACCTAGTTCTTATTACTGGAATCATGTCACTCTTGGGCGCAACTCTTACACTTCCTGGTATTGCAGGTATTGTTCTTACTGTTGGTATGGCCGTGGATGCCAACGTTTTAATCTTTGCTCGAATACGAGAGGAGCTTAAAGAGAAAGACCCTCAGTCAGCAATTCATGATGGTTTCTCAAGGGCCTTTGTTACCATTTTTGATGCCAACGTAACAACGCTTATAGCAGCTCTGATACTGTATGTAATCGGCACTGGTCCGGTTAAGGGTTTTGCAATAACACTTTCAATTGGAATTATCACCTCAATGTTCACAGCTATCATGTGCACAAGAGCTATGGTTAATTTAATCTACGGAAATAAAAACATTAAGGAATTAAAAATATAATGGATATTAGATTCCAATTCATGAAGTACAGAAAGATTGCCGCCATGGCATCTATTGCTCTGTTTACAGTTTCTGTTCTGTCTCTAACTTTCAGAGGTCTTAGCTTAGGCCTAGACTTTAGTGGCGGTACATTAGTAGAAGTTACATATGAGACTCCGGTTGAGCTTGAATCAATTAGAAATACACTTATCGACAACGGCTATGACGATTCTCAGGTAGTCAACTTTGGAACTAACTTAGATGTACTAATTAAAGTTGCTGATCAGAACGGCAATAGCTCGATTGGTGAAAATATTTATAATCTATTAGAATCCAATGGCTTTAGTGGTGAACTTAAAAGAGTTGAGTTTGTAGGGCCGCAGGTCGGAGCTGAGCTAAGAGACCAGGGTGGTCTTGGTATGCTAGTAGCGCTATTTATGATTCTTTTTTATGTAGCATTTAGATTCCAATATAAATTTGCATTGGGAGCGGTATCGGCTCTTGGTCATGATGTTGTTATTATTCTTGGTCTATTCTCTATATTTGGTTGGGACTTTGATCTTACCGTGCTTGCAGCACTCCTTGCGGTTATAGGTTACTCACTTAATGACACTATAGTAGTATCCGATAGAATCAGAGAGAACTTTAGAACTCAAAGGGAGCTAGGCCCTCAAGATATGATTGACCTATCTCTTAATCAGACCCTTGGAAGAACAATCGTCACATCATTAACAACCTTGCTTGTACTTTTTGCCTTATTTATTTTTGGCGGAGAGATGATTAAAGGCTTTAGTCTTGCCTTAATCTTAGGTGTTGTTGTTGGAACCTATTCATCGATATATGTTGTAGCAAATATGCTCATGTCATTAACACTCACCCAAGAGGACTTAGCGATACCAGAGCCTGAAGGCGCTGACTTTGATGATATTCTTTAGGCTTTAAAGTAAGGCTTAACTGATTTTAAAATCGACTTATACACCTTTGGTGTAGAACAAACGAAGTGATCTCCATCAAGGTATTTTGGATCGCCGTTAAAGTTACTAATCAATGCTCCAGATTCTTGAGCTATTAACAAGCCGGCTGCCACATCCCATAATCTAACATTGTGAGCCCACATGCCATCCAGTCTTCCTGTGGCAATATAAGCAAGATCAAGGGCTATAGATCCTGAGTTTCTGATTGCTAGGTTTTGATTTGCTAGCTCTTTGTATGTTTGCTCAAAGTCATACACATAATCCTTAGGGACATCTTTTGAGGTTGAATAGGTTAGTATTGAATCATCAAGACCATTTTGTTTACTTACTCTAATTTTTCCATTGTTCAGATCAGCGCCTGCACCTTTTGAGGCAGAGAACTCTTCTCTTCTAACGGGATCAATTATCACCGCTGTTGTTGGAACTGAATCGATCATTGAGCACAAAGAAATTGCAAAGTGAGGATATCCATTTATGAAGTTTGTTTCACCATCAATGGCCTTTAAAAGCCAAGTGATATTTGAGTTGTTAACTTCTGAGCCAGTTTCTGTTCCGAAGAAGTTGTCCTCAGGATAGAACCTTCTGATCTCTTCTATTACCATTTCCTCAACTCTTCTTTTTATAGCCTTAAGGTATCCCTCAGGACCACCCTTAGACGTATCGAGGCTGTGTACTTTTTTTACTGAAAACTCAAGCTCATGAGCTCCTTTTCGGGCCGCAAGTTGATTTACATTTAATAAAGCTGGTATAGACATGTCGCTATTGTAATGGAAATGGAGATAATAGGCATATGAGTTTACAAAGTAATTTAATTAATATTGTTTTAGTAGAAACATCTCATCCAGGGAACATTGGTTCGGTGGCAAGAGCTATGAAAACCATGGGTCTATCAAGGCTTTCCTTGGTGAACCCTAGAAACTTCCCTTCAGGTGAGGCAAATGCTCTATCGGGGAATGCTACCGATGTCCTTGAAAACGCATCGGTCTTTACTTCAATCGAAGAAGCAATTAAGGACAGTACTTATGTGTATGCAACTTCGTCAAGAAACAGAACTATCCAGTGGCCAACATTAAATTCAGAGCAAGCCGCCTCAACTATTTGTGATCAGTCCAATAACAAGAAGGGCGTCTCAATATTATTTGGAAGAGAGGATAGGGGTCTTACCAATGAGGAGCTTCAATTAGCTAACACCCATATCGAGATTCCAGCTAATCCAGAATACCCGGTTCTTAATTTGGCTATGTCTGCACAGATTCTATGTTATGAGATTTTTAAAGCCTCCAATAATACCGAGGCGAGAGATTGGCATGACTACCCGGAAGTTGATTCTGCTAACTTGCAGATGCTCATAGATCACTTTATTGAAACGGCAGTAAACATTGATGTCATTCATCCAGATAACCCAAAGAAAATTATTTCTAGAATAAAAAGAATGTTCAGTAGGCTCCATCCCGATGAGATGGAAGCTAGTTTTCTCAGAGGTTTTTTAGCAGCTATAAATAAGAAGATAAAATAAGTTTTTTCCCTTTGCTAATTGCTCTCGATTCCATATAATACGTTTCGCATCTAGTCCCGTTCGTCTAGAGGCCTAGGACACCGGGTTTTCATCTCGGCAACAGGGGTTCGACTCCCCTACGGGATGCCAATTTACTAAGAAGCCTACAACTGTAGGCTTTTTTTATGTCTTACGAAAATAATGTACCTACATTGATACCTTTTTGTACCTACAATTTCCATCAACTGATGTACCTACAATTTAATTAATTTGTACCTTCATAAGCTATATGGGGGCAGGAGTACCAGCCGGGTGGGGTGGGTATATATCTAGTGGTCGAATATTTTGAAAGGTTTTAAAGCGTTAACTAGATATAAACAATGTGTTTTATTTTGACAATTGGTTATGGCATTATTGAATATATAATTTAGGCTGAAATGATTATGAATATTATTGATAAACTTATAAAAGAAATTAAATCTGCTCACTGGTTATGGTGGGTAGGATTAATTTGCATAATCTTTTTGATATAAGAGATGATATTTTGAAAAAACTCCTAGCTCCAAATACCAACTGCCAATTCAGCCCAAATTATCAGAAATACTAAAACCAATACCCCAATAACTGTTCCGCGATATTGGATAGATTTCTGTCTTAATAAAACTAGATTTATACCGCTACTAAATAACAGTATTAGGGAACCCATAATTATAAAATCAAAAAAACTCCAATTAAAACCATCAACAAAAATATTTCCAATCAAAGGAATGCACAATAAAAGAAGGGGGTATAGGGCGCCTTTCCTCATATTTAATAACACATTTTTTTATTCAGATAGGTCAAATTTAATTTGAAATAGCTAAATATAAAGCTTCAACCTTTTCTCTAGCCCAGGGTGTTTTTCTTAGAAACTTTAAAGATGACTTAATAGAGGGATTGCTCTTAAAGCAGTTGATATCAATTTGCTTGGAAAGAGCTGCCCATCCATAGTAGTCAACAAGGCTTGTAACTATCTTTTCTAGTGTAATTCCATGCAATGGATTATTTTTCTGTTCATGTGCCATAGGGCATCATAACATTCAGAATATAAATCCCTCCCTATGTATAATAGGGCAACTATAAATTAATAAAATTTTATGAAAATTATACTTACTATTTTAAGTCTCCTTGTCTTAGCATCCTGCAATATACCTCTTGTACCTTTCATTTAGATCTAAAAATTATATGTGTTTTTAATATTTGACATGCTCTTACTAAATGAGAGAATAAATATTCAATTACATAATTGGGAGAGTTATGAAAAACATATTTAATTTTATTTTACCTTTAGTATTTATTGTCAGTTGCTCTATGGAGGATTCCAGCGAGGTATCTACAGAAAGTGTTGAGGATCGACTTTCAAAGGTCTATTACACCGAGTTTATGCCATGCACGGCAGGACCAGATTACACATCTGAGAATATGACAAAGATGATCTCTGAATGGCAAAAGTTACTTACTAATGAAAATCTTCAAGGTGTTTGGGGTTACGCGCCAGCTGTAGCTACAAACTCTTTTCCAGATAACGGTTGGTGGGAAATTCAATGGGGCTCAAAAGAAGAGGCACAAGAAGCATGGTCAGAATGGTCTCAAAATAAAGAAGCTGCTGCATGGAATGAAAAGTATGCATCTGTACTTCAGTGCGATGAATCACTCATAAATGGTTTCGAGAGCGTTTTTCCTATAGCTTCTGCTCAATATAGCGAACTTCCTGATTCAGGATACTTCTATGGTGAGGTTCATATCTGTGAGTTAAATGATGGCTCTACACAAGAAGAAGCAATAAGTTTCCTATCAGGTTTTACAGAAGCAGTCGCTAATGCAGATTATTCAGATACCTCGTATCACTTAGGAAATTACTTCAATGTTGACGAAAGTGGTGGCTTCCTTTGGGCTAATTTTACAAATAGCGAGGAGTCAATGAACAAAGCAAATATTTCATTTGAGGCAAGCGTTAGGGAAACAATGTTCCCAATATTTAGCACATTTGCATCCTGTGGAGAGGTCCCTGACTTGTATCATGGGTTCACTTTATATAATGCAGATGATAAAGATTTCATGCCTACGTTCCCATCTAATTAAGGAGAGCTAAATGAAAAAATTATTATTACTAACCATGCTGATGCCATCATTTCTGATGGCCATGCATCACAAGTCTGAACCTATAATTTTTTATCTAGATATGGATGTTGCTGAGGGCAAGTCTGATAGCGTTCAAGGCTTCGTAGACTATCTAGTAAAAACAGTAAAAAAAACTGAACCTAAGACTATGTACTATAAGTACTGGATCTCAGAGGACAAAACAAAAGTATCTTTAATGGAGGTCTATCATAGTAATGAGGATGCTTTATTTCATATGGATGCATTTGATAAGGCTTCCCATAAGGAACAGTTCATTGATACCTTTATCATTACTAATTTTCAAGTAATGGGAGATACCAGCGATGAGCTTAAAGAGGCCATGTCAGCTTTCACCAAGGATCATAGAAGCTTAATAAATGGTTTTAAAAGGTAAGATGTTCTAATTGCTGAAGGTCTATTAATTTAGGCCTTCACACCTGAACTTAGACTCCTCAAGGTATTTAGTCTTCAATACAGGGTTTATAGATTTTAAATCATAGTTTCTATTCATTAGATCAAGAATCTTATATATATACTTCATTCCATTTGCTCTATCCCAATCCCATAAAGTATCCAGATCAGCTACATAGAAGGTTTTATTTTCTGAGCCTGGTATCAGTCTTTGTAATAGTTTTTTTAATTCTAGATCGTCACTAGTATCATTAAATACGATCTGTCTTTCTTTTTTAGATTGATCAGATTTTAATATTTGAATTAAAGAGTCTTTGATGCATCTAGATTCTTCCTTTAATTCATCAGCATGTGTATTAAACCCAATAACGGATATCACCAATACTGTAATAAATTTACTCATTAGCTAATCTTAATATAAAAATAAATTAATGTATGATGATTAATTCAATTTATAGATAGAGGTAAACATGGAAAAAGTATTAGTAACTGGCGCTACAGGTTTTATAGGCCTTCATTGTATACAACAGCTTCTTGATCAAGGCTATGCAGTTAACGGAACTCTGCGATCAATGCAAAGAGAATCTGAAGTAAGACAGTCGCTTGAAAAGCATAATACTTCTTGTGAAAACCTTACTTTATATCCTGTTGATTTGATGAGCGATGAAGGTTGGGATGAGGCTATGTCTGGCTGTGATTATCTTCTGCATGTCGCCTCACCATTTGTACTTTCAAATGAAACCGAAGAGTTTTTTGTAAAGCCTGCCGTAGAAGGCGCATTAAGGGCTTTAAAATTTGCTGACAAGCATGATATTAAAAAAGTGGTGTTAACTTCATCCTTTGCTGCTGTCGGTGACACTTTTGACGGTACTACAAGTTTTAATGAAACCCATTGGTCAGATACCTCTAATGACAAAATGACTTTCTATTCGAAGAGCAAGACTTTAGCCGAAAGGGCTGCATGGGATTATGTAAAGGACAATGATGTAAGTTATCAATTAACTGTAATCAACCCTGTTGGAGTTCTAGGGCCATCATTGTCAGATGATGTTGGTATTTCTAATTCAATGGTCCTAAGGATGCTTAACGGCTCTATGCCAGCTCTTGCAAAAATTCACATAGGAATTGTGGATGTAAGGGATGTTGCTAAGGCTCACATATTAGCTATGAAGAATACTGATTCAGATGGAGAAAGGTTTATTGTTTCTGAAAAAGAGATGTGGATGAGTGATATCGCCAATGTCCTGAATGCTAATGGATACAAAGCTCCTGAAAAAAATATGCCAAACCTTTTATTAAAAGTAATGGCTTTGTTTAAAAGTGACCTAAAAACTATTTCTAAAATGGCTGGAAAACAAAGGGACTGCAATACAACTAAGGCAAAGGATGTACTTGGATGGAACCCTATTACTGCAGAAGAATCTATCTTAGCCGCTGCAAAACAAATTGCTGATTACGATTTGATTTAGATTATTCCTGGGATAATAGCTTTTCTATTTTTAGGATAGTTTTCAAATTTTTCTTGGTACCATTTGTGATGCGCTATGGCTCTTGGGAAAAGGTTAGCTATTGTCCAAAGTAAAAAAACTAACCCTGAAATACTCCAAGTCAATATTGCCCAGCCAATCCACTCTATAATTTCTCCAAAATAATTAGGGGAAGATACATACTTATGAAGGAACTTATTAGGCAAATGATAGCCTGGTCCCATTCTCTTTCTGAGGCCTACAATTAAATAATCTGATCTGATATTAATAAACATACCTACAAAAAATAAAGACAAGCCTATAAAAAAGGTATTAGATGAAAGCCAATCAGAAGAGTAACTCGTAAAATAAAATATACCAAAGGCCTGGATACTAACATTCACTAGATTAAAGCAGAATGCTGATACAGCTATGCTTATTGGCATTTTTGGGTTTGTCATGTCAATCACAAATGGATAAATAAATGTTCTATGAGTGTAGTGAGTTAACCAAATCATCAAGAATACTTCATGGACTAAATCTAGGTCATTCCTAACTATTAAACCAAATATGATCATCAATATGACGCACGGCGATTCCATAATGACCCAGCCAGCTCTTGCTGAAATATTTCTTCCCCATCCATCCTCTATGTGCCTGCCATAGGGAGCATTATTAAAAAAAAGGTATATAAATGTAGCGATAGCCACCAGGATCCAAAAAATAATAAATATATTAAATAAACTCATAGGAGCACATAAACTTTATAGGTATTAATAAGTTTACAGATATAGAAGTTAAACATAAACTGTAGATAATGATTTTGGGGAGAATTTCATGAAAGAATATGATTTTATAATTTTAGGTGCGGGCTCCGCAGGTTGTGTTCTTGCCAACAGGCTAAGTTCAAACCCAGACTTTAATGTATGTTTAATTGAAGCAGGATCAAGAGATACTGATGTACGACTTCATGTACCCTTGGGCTTTGCATTCCTTGGAGCGGGAAGTAAATACAGCTGGAATTATAATACTGAACCTCAAAAAGAGTTTGCAAAAGTAAAAGTAACCGAGCCAGTTAAGGCTATGGTAGATTCAACAGGTGGCGTCCATGAGGTGGAATCTGAAGTTGAAGATCATAGAAGAGGATATCAACCACGAGGCAAAACATTGGGTGGCTCTAGTTCAATCAATGCAATGTTATATGTTAGAGGTCACAAGTGGGATTATGATCATTGGTCTGAGCTTGGAAATAATGGTTGGTCATATGATGAAATCCTGCCTTACTTTAAGAAAGCAGAGCATAACGAAATTCATCAAAATGATTTCCATGGCCAGAATGGTCCCTTGAATGTAGCTAATATTCGTCACAAAAATAAACCTGTAGACGATTTTGTTGAAACAGGATCATCGGTTTTTGGTTTTAATGAAGACTTTAATGGAGAAAGCCAAGAGGGCATTGGGTATTATCAAACTACTCAAAAAAACGGTAAGAGATGTAGTGCTGCTAAGGCATATTTGGTTCCTGCACTGGAGAGAGAAAACTTGACAGTTTTAACGGACACTAATGTAAATAAAATTTTGGTAAATGATAGCAGGGCCACCGGTGTGTCATGTATTGGAGAGGTCGGCGAGGAATTCACACTTAATGCTACTAAAGAAGTTTTATTGTCATCGGGTGCTTTTGGTTCTCCTCAGGTATTGCTTAGATCTGGGATTGGACCAGAGCAAGAGATTACAAAGCACGGTATTGAACATAAAGTTGATTTACCTGGTGTTGGAAAGAATCTTCAAGATCACATAGATTACTTATCTGTTCATAAATATAAGTCTCTTAATTTATTTGGTTTTTCTTTAGGAACAATTTTCTTAAAGTATCCGTATGAGCTTATTAAATACCTTCTTATGAAGACTGGAATGTTTACTTCAACCGTTGCTGAGGCCGGTGGCTTTATTAGATCAAGAAACGATATTACAGTTCCAGATATTCAACTCCATTTTGCACCAGGCATGGTTGTAGATCATGGAAGAGAAAGTGTCTGGGGCACTGGGCTAAGTTGCCATACGTGCCTACTTAGACCCAAATCTAGGGGGGAGGTTACACTTCAATCTGCAGACCCAAAAGATGATCCAAAAATAGACCCGAAATTTTTATCTCATCCAGACGATATGAGAGACATGGTTGCTGGCTATAAAAAAATGATGAAAGTTATGAATAAAGAACCTTTATCTAAATACACAAGCGGTCATGTTCAAAGGCCAGTTGATTTAGATAATGATGAAGATATTGAGCAGGCTATTAGGGAGGACGCAGACACTGTCTATCATCCGGTTGGAACATGTAAAATGGGTAGTGATGAAATGTCAGTTGTAAATGAAAGGTTAAAAGTTCATAAGGTATCTGGTTTAAGGGTAATAGACGCATCTATTATGCCTACCTTGGTTGGGGGCAATACAAATGCTCCAACAATCATGATAGGTGAAAAAGCATCAGATATGATTTTAGAGGACTGGGCTTAATGGCTTTTTATAAGAGACTTCTTCTAGGTATGTTATTTCTGCCTTTAATAAATGCAAATATAGTAATTGATGTTAGAACTCCAGATGAATGGTCAGCTGGCCACTTAGAGGGCACCAAAAATATAGAATGGCAAGATATTTTAAATATTAAAAACTCTGTAAACAAAGATGAACAAATCTATCTGTATTGCAGAAGCGGAAATAGATCAGGAAGAGCCACTCAAATATTAATTGATGCTGGATATTCAAATGTTACCAACGCTGGAAGCCTAGAGCAGGCCAGCAATCTCCTAAATTTAAAAGTAGTCAAATAATAGACTCATTATCTATATACTTTTAATGTATACAGTGCATACATATTTCTTTAGTATGTGTTCAGTGCTTACATAAGTAGGTCCAAATATTAATTTTCTAACCCCCTTAAAGGTATAAATATGAAAAAACTAACATCGATTTTTGCATTAACAGCTGTATTGTTTGCACTTCCTGCTTTTGCTGCAGATATGAACTTCACACCTAAAGCTGATATTTCATTCTCAGGAAAAATAGCAACTGTAAAAACATCAAAAAAATTCAGAACAGTAGAAAGCTGTCAGGCTCTTTGCACTAGCAGATCATCTTGTGTTGCCTTTACGCTTGATTCATCAAAAGGCAGCTGCACAATTTTAAAAACAGTTACTAAAGAAACTGAAAACACAGATGCAGTTTCAGGGCTCAAGAACTAGTTACCAGCATTAAACAAAAAAAGGGTCTTTGTAGGCCCTTTTTTTATATCTAAAATTATTTATCTGTTTACAATAAAGTGATGAATAATTTTTTTAATATTTTTAAAAAATCTTCGCAGCAGCCTAAGTTTAAAAAAGTTCTTTCACTAGATGGCGGGGGAGTTAGAGCTATCGCTGGTATTGTATTTTTAAAAAAACTTGAAGCAGAGTCTGGAAAAAAAATCTTTGATTCCTTTGATATGTTTGTTGGCACTAGCGCCGGTGCATTTAATGCAGCTTGCCTTGCTTATGATGGAATGCAAGCATCAGAATTAAAAAAATACTGGTCTAGAGAATATCTTGGACGAATCATGAAAACCTCATTTTTCTGGGACAAAGCATCTCTCATTCAAGCTAGACCAAGATATGAATCTGAGGGCAGGGTCGGGGTATTGAATGAAATATTCTCGACAGACTTGCTTGGAAAGGTAAAAAAACCTTTAGTCACATTAGCGTATGATGTTGAAAATAGATCTCATGTTATTCATAGTAATTTTTCTTCTCCTGAAATCAGCATTATTGATGCAGTATGCGCCTCAAGCGCAGCACCAATGTATTTTCCAACATATCAAATGGAGAATGGCTTATGGATGATAGACGGTGGTGTGGTTACCAACAACCCCTCTATGATTGGCTTTGCGCAGGCCAAGGAGTACTTTGAAACAGACAAGATAAAAATTCTTAGTATTGGGGCTGGCCTCAATAAGAAAAAAATTAATGGTGAAACATCATCTGTTTGGGGTGGAGTTGGTTGGCTACGAAATGATATTATGGGTATGATGCTCGACTCAGAAATTCATCACGATATCGCTGAAGATATCATTGGTGATTCTTACCTTAGAATAAATTCACCGCTTGGCGATATCAATAAAATTCTTGATGACAGCTCTGATCTTAACTTAGAAAAAATACATTTGATGGGTATGAACTGGTGGTCAGAGTTTGGAGAGCAAACCTTAGAGTTTTTAAAAGATTAAATAATTTAACAATTAGTGTTATTTTTATTGTAAGATACGTTTTTTTTAATTATTGGATACTATGAATATATACGTTGGAAATCTTTCTTGGGGCATGAGCGACCAAGACCTTGAAAATCTTTTTGCAGAACACGGTTCTGTAACATCAGCAAAAATTATTACTGACAGAATGACTAATCGTTCTAGAGGCTTTGGTTTTGTTGAAATGAGTGATGGTGCTGAAGCAGCAATTGCAGCTCTAAATGACAGTGAAATAGAGGGCAGAAAATTAGTTGTGAATGAATCAAGACCTCGTGAAACAAGATAAGTAATCACTTAATCTTAAACAAATTCATTTAAATTAAACCCAGTCTTATTAGGCTGGGTTTTGTTTTTTCTAAACACTTACTTTTTGTTTCTTCCCTACACATAAATGTAAAATATTTACATTTTTTTTATCTTTCTATATATTCTTGACGTGTAAACAACAATGTTGTTTAATGGCCGCAGTTTTATATATAAAAGGGGAATAATCCGTGAATAAGTATTTATTATCATTAATGGTTTTACTACCATTATCCATGACAACATCTATCTCTGCTCAAGAAGAAGAATCAGAAGATGCAGCAGTTGAAGAAGTTGTTACTACCGGTATCAGATCAAGTTTGATCGATGCTATTTCTATTAAAAGAGACAACGTTGGTGTTGTTGATGCTATTACAGCTGAAGATATTGGTAAGTTTGCCGATAGAAACATTGCTGAAGCATTATCAAGACTAGTTGGTGTCACAACAAACAGAGACAATGGCGAAAGTACATCTGTTACTGTTAGGGGTCTAGGACCAGAATTCAACCTAGTTACTCTTAATGGAAGATCAATGCCTACTGTTCCACCATTATGGGTTGGCGGTAGATCATTTGACTTTGGTGATATTTCATCTTCTGGTGTTGCTGCTGTTGAGGTATATAAATCAGCAAATGCAATCCTGCCAACAGGTGGATTAGGCGCAACTATTAACATGGTCACAACTAAGCCTTTAAATGCAAAAAATACTTTTGGTATTTCAGCTAGATTAATGAAACATGACAAGGTAGTTACTGGTGATTCATCAACTCCTGAAGTTGATGTAGTCTTCATCAGAAATGGTGAATATAATGATGGAAAGTGGGGTTTCTCAATTTCTGGTTCACACCACGTAATGCATAATAGAGAGTCTGGTACTAATGAAATAACATGGTTACCAAGCCCTATAATTAATAACGTACCTGCTAATGCAGCTTTTAATTCTTCTAATGCAAGAGCAGACGGAGCTTTCTTCTATCCAAGTGGTCTTCTTTATCAAAATATGGATAACGAAAGAGAAAGACAAAATCTTCAAACTACATTCCAATATGAGCTTGGAAGAGTTACTGCAACTTTAGATTATACTGTTTCATCAGTATTCTCCGAGCAGTTTGGTGTTCAAGCTGGATCATGGTTATCTGGTTGGGATACAACTGCATTAACTATTAATCCAAATGGAGCAGTTACTGCAGGTGAAGTGAATGGCACATACTTTGATGGAGGTGTCTTTAATAACAACTTCCGTTTTGCAGAAGACAACACAAACAACAAATCTGTTGGTTTAAATTTAGAGTTCAGAGTAACTGATGATTTTACATTATCAGTTGACTATCACGACTCATCAGCAGCTTACAAAGGTAATCCTGGTGGAAGTGCAACAAGTTCAGTAACATTTGGTAATGGATGTTGGGCTGGATGGGGTTACTACCCTGTTGCAGAGGCTTCAGCATGTTTCAGAGATAGATCATTTGATTTCACTCAGAACTCAGCTGGTGGTTTATCTTGGGGTGTTGATAAAAACCTTAGAGGCGTTAACACAGGTGCTACAGAATTTGACTCTAGCGACATAGGTCCTAGAGAGGCATACATTAACTATCAAGAAAGAAGAAGTGACTTAGATCAGCTTCAAATTATTGGTAACTGGGACAATACACAAGGCCTATTCATGGAATCATTGGTTTCTGTAGACTTTGGTGTATCTCAACAAGAAACAACTTTCAATAGTCAGAAGTGGTTTAACTATGTAAGAACTGGTCACATCGAAAATGGTAACCCTGTTAACATGACATATGCATTCTTGCCTGATGATGTTTTAAACAAAGTTTCTATTAATAACTTCTTAGGTTCAGGTAATGACTTCTACTACTTTGATATGACTAAAGAAGATATGTTCTACTGGTTTGGTAGAGCTGGTTTCATAGGTGACTTAAATACTGGTGACGGTACTTGGTGGAATGCTTTTGGTCCTGGTTCAGATTGGCCTGCTTCTTGTTACAGAGACGACGCATTTGATGCTAATGGCAACCCTAATGGATTGGTTACAACTAGTGTCTATGATGCTAAAACATCAAACTGGGGACAGTTAGAAGGTTGTTACGGTGATAGAGATTCAAGATCAGTTATTACTGAATCACTTGATGCACTTTTTGTTAACTTTAACTTTGAAACTGTTACTGAAAAAGGACAAGAGCTTAGAGCTCAGTTTGGTCTAAGATATGAAGAAGAAGATAGATCTTCAACTTCTGACACAACTGTTCCGACAAATACAGTACACAGTTTAGGTGCATTCACTTATGGTGATAAAGTTGGTCTTCTTACTGGACCTGCTTCATATACTGGTTACGGTTCAAATGACTATGTACTTCCAAGTTTAAATGTTTCATTTGAGCATGCTGAAAACAGAGTTATTAAGTTTGCAGCAAGTAAAACTATTGCGAGACCTGCTTTAGAGCAGATGGATACAGCAGTTACATCAAGCCCATTTGATTGGAGAATGCCTACAACTCTATCTACTGGTAACCCAGCTTTAGAGCCATATGAATCAATCAACTATGATTTAGCTTATGAGTACTACTATAAAGAAGGTAGTTATGTATCTGTTAACTTCTTTGTTAAAGATATCTCAGGTTATCACGGTGCTGGTTTTGAACAAGGTTCATTCAACGGTGTTACTGACATCACTGCAGGACCTAGAGCTACATTAAATGTTCCTGCTAACGACGATGCATTATGTCAATGGACTGCACCTCAAGGCTACTGGGCATGTGGATGGTCTAATGCTCTTGATTGGACATGGTTAAACAACACTGGTTTTACATTTGGTTGTAATGGTGCTGCTGACTGTTTTGCAGACCCAGGTAATGGAAATGCAGTATTCCAGAGTAATTCTGATGATCCTTTATACATCTTCAACTTAGCAAAGCCTATCAATCAGTACGAGGGAACACTCGATGGTATGGAAATTGCTGTTCAGCATTTATTTGATAATGACTTCGGTGTAATGGCTAACATTACTAAAATTGGTGGAGACACTAATGCTGATGTATATGCAATTGAGTCAGCTGAGCAATTTGCTTTACCAGGATTTGGTGATGCAGCTAACTTCTCAGTTTTCTACGAAAACGAAAAAGTATCAGCTAGAGTTGCATACAACATGACAGGTGAATACTTCACTGGTTACGATCAATATAACCCACTATTTGTTACTGAAAGAAGTACTGTTGATTTCAACGCTACTTACAACATAACTGATAAAGCAGCAGTTTTTGTTGAGGGTATTAACGTAACTGACGAAGATGTTTTACTTTACTCAAGATATGAAGAAATGACTTTCTTGTATCAAGAGCATGGACCAATCTATAAAGTTGGTTTCAGAGTAAATTTCTAAATTCAGAAATTAAATGAAAAAGGGGCTTATAAAGCCCCTTTTTTTTTGGCAGTAATATATACTTTTTAGAATGAAATACCTTCATCTACTTCTTGTTTTTCTTATTGTTTCTTGCGGCGGCGGTGGCGGTGGCGGTGGGTCAGCACCTCCACAAATTGCATTTGCTCTAACGCTTGCATCCGGGATATTTTCAACCAATGAAGATACAGATTTGAATGGCTCCATTGCAGCATCTGCAAACGAATCTGTTACCTTAACTTACGCTATAACTTCAAATGTATCATCGGGCGTCTTAACACTTAGCGCAGGTGGATCAATCAAGTACGTGCCTAATAGTAACTTTTTTGGAACGGACCAATTCCAATACTCAGTTAATGTTCCTGAAAAAATGATAACTAGAACAGGAACCGCCACCATTACGGTTAATTCAGTAGATGATGCTCCGGTACTGGCCTTTGAAACAGTTAATGATTTTTCTAAAAGCAAGATGTTATTTGAGGATAACCAGACTTTTAGATTAACAGTGAGCGATGTTGACACTAGCTTAGATACTCTTACTTTTGATGCGCTTATTGGTGACCAGTCTATTGATGCAGTTTTTACTTTAGATACTGATGATAATACGAATGGCTCAGGAACTCTTTCTTTAGATCTTTCTAGCCTTCAAAAAGCTGGACTTTATACTGCACAACTAAGAGCATCCGATAGTGCAAGTAGTGGAATAGTAAGCTTTGAGGCTTGGTTTGTGTCCAACAAGACAACCATAACTATTCAACAGGATGATGACCCAGAGGATGGTTTTGGCTCAGATGGAGGAACTAAAACTCCAAAGGATTATATTGTTTATTATTTATCTGGAAATCCTAGCTCCCTTGGAAAAACTAAATATTTATTTATAGCTGATTCCTTGGATGGAATATCAGATGTTGATCTTTATAGACGTGCATTAATAGCTTCAATTAATAAATTAAATGATTCAGATGCTGCAGACTTTTTTAGTGAGGACTACTTTACAATCATTTCTGCTGAGCCAGTTGATCCAGACGGATCTTCTCCAGTCGGAATTAGAACTGGCTGTTATGACTTTGATGAAGATGTTTATTGTATTGGAGACATGGATACAGCTATTTTTGCAGATCTACTCTCAGACTATGTCTTGGTGTCAACCTTAACAAGAGTTCAAGGTAGGGGAGTAAATACAGGCAATAGAAATATTCAAAAAATAAGAGATACTGACCCTGAAAGAACAAGCACAACTCTAATGCATGAGCTTGGTCATGCTCATGGCTATATGGGAGACGAGTATAGATCAGATGATGATAGGGATGTTAGTCAGTATGCTGATGCTAATCCTAATACCTCGACTCAAAGCGACGTCTCGCTTTTAAAATGGAACCATCATATTACTGATCAGCTTAATGTTCTTGGAAGAGATATTGAGGTTTGTTATAACGTTGGCGATGGAAGAATTTATGATCTAGATTCGGATGAGTATGTTCCTGGAACAAACTGTGGCTGTCTTGCAAATATATGGGGATCATTAACAGATGACCCTGATGGCGGAGACCCATATTATCCATTTATTGGAAAAAACCCTGACTGTGCAGGCGTTGGACTTTTTGAGGGTAATTATTATGGTGAGTTTGATAATTATAGGCCAACATTTTGCTCAATAATGGATACATGCTCAAGTGGTGGTTATGGCGAAGTAAATGTTGAAGGTTTTGCCGTTGGGTCCATTCAAAATCAAGGGTTTTATGGTGCATTCGATGATGTTGATTTTGGCTTTGGTGACGGTAACTCCTCTTGGGATATGACTGTTAATGTAGAATATGACACATCTAAAATCACTTTAAAATGGTACGTTAATGGTGTTGAGCAGGCAGCGCTACAGGATCAAAAAACTGTATCATTTAATAGAACTACTGGTGTTGATATTTATACAGCAAAAGCCTTTGATCTTACGGGAACCATTATAGCTACAGATGATGTTTTAGATAATACTGATTTTTATGAAGGGGTATTCCAATCGTATTTTGTTTGGTGTGCTGATTATTCAAATAGCGCATGTAATGATTTTAGAACTGAGCCGGATCCTAGTGAATATAGTGACTTTGCTTATGGCTATATGAATGGTCCTTTAGGCTTCACATGGGGGATAAATTGGGCAAAATGGTAAATAAATTATATTCAATATCGATTATTCTATTCACACTCACTTTGGGGGCTGAAGAAAATGCACCTCTTAAGCAATTTGATAGATTGGATCAAAAGGTCAGTATTTATAAAGAAGCAAAAATATTTAGTATCACTGGCAGTGTAAACAATATTTCCCTATCGGGTGTAAAAGTTGCGAAGCCGAATGCTCATTCTTTAAAGCAATATGGACTCATCTCTAGAAAAGATAAATATGCAATAAAAGTTCTAAATGAAAAAGGAAATCAAATTATGTTTGTGGGTCTTGGCGATCCTTTTACAATACATATAGACCATATAGGTCATGAGAACGAAACAGTTTTTCAGGCAGACATCCCTCAAAATTTTGATATAGCTATGCCTGTTACAACCAATGCTGCATATTTTGTTTTGCTTTCACAAGATGAATTTGGTTTTAAAGAAATCAAAAAGATTAAAGTAAAATAATTACTTATTGAAAGTATCCTATTTTATCTCTATACCTCTTAATTGACGCTTGAAAGGACAACTCTTAAAGGTTATATTACTCCTCAAATTGCGGTACTAGCTCAGTTGGTAGAGCGTCTGCTTGCCAAGCAGAAGGCCGCCGGTTCGAGACCGGCGTACCGCACCACATTCTTCCTTGATTCTTTTTCTTAATAAGCTAAATTATCCCTATGCTTAAAAGAAAATATTACTCATTTTTATTACTCTTTATTGTTTCATGCGGAGGTGGAGGTAGTTCATCAAATAATGACGCTGAACCAACTCCAGCACCCCCGGTATCAGAGCCAGCTGAAACATGTGTTTCCTATTCTGCAAACACAGAAAGATGTTCACTTACTCACAAAGGCCTCGATAGATATTATTTAATATATACGCCGACAACCATAACCAATAATGATGAAGCTCCAATTTTATTTGCTTTGCATGGCTATGGGTCATCTGCTGAAACGCATAAGGCTTATACAATGCACGAGCCTTTTGCGAACACTAACAAAGCTATTGTTGTATATGCACAAGGTTACAAATTAGAAACTGCTTTAACATCTAGCTCATCTCATTGGAATGTTGGTGCTTGGACTATTGGAAGTACTGTTGATGATATTGATTTTATCAATACTGTTATTAATCTTATTGATGACAAAGCAGTAATTAATAAGAATAGAATCTACTCTTCTGGAATGTCTAATGGAGGCTTTATGAGCTACAACCTTGCATGCAACTTAAGTTCAAGAATTGCTGCAATTGTATCTGTAACTGGCTCATTCAGCACAGAAATGTTGGCGGACTGTAATCCAGAGCATCCAACACCAGTTATGCAAATTCATGGGGCCCTTGATCCAACAGTCCCATTTGATGGTAATTCAGCTCTTGGAATGCTTCCAATAGAAACCACTTTAGAATTTTGGTCCGATTACAACTTATGCAATCCAGTTCCAGATCTTCAGGTTATAGATTTTTTTGATCTTGGTATTTCTGTTGACCATAAAATATATAAAGATTGTCAAAATGATGTACGAGTAGAGTTATTTAAGAGCAGTGGTATGGCACACACATGGCCTATAGAATCTATTTATGGCGTTGGTGCTACCAAAGAAATATGGTCTTTTATTAATCAATTCGATCTGTCAGGAAAAATAGACTAAATAATATATATATTTATAAGAACTTTTTTATCCAGGTGTATAGAGCTTCTCATGTATTATTAAAGAACATTTAAATTAATAGGGAGAGAAAAATGAGAATATTATTAACATTAACTTTTGTTTTTTCGATTGGCGTATTTGCTGATCATCACGAAGAGAGCAAGAATAAATATGAGCCAGAAGCAAATAAAGCTGAATACTATGTTGGGACTTTTAATAAAGGAAAGGACATGGATGATCTTGTTGATTGGTATGAGGATATGGCCGAATGGATGGAAGAGAAGGGCGACACATATAAAAATATGACGACTGCAATATTGCAGCCATACTTTCACTCAGATATGTCAGCGCAGGATGTTGTTTGGGTAAACACATGGCCTAACCCTTCAGAGCAATTTGCTGGACTAGAGGAATGGATTACAGGTGGGGGTGGGGATCTTCTTAAATCACTCCCGGTAACTAATTCTAGGCAAATAGATACATGGCAATGGACAGTTTCATCACCTAGCTCTATGGAAGCTGGCAATATGATGTATGCAACTTATGCTGATTGCAGTCTTGATGAAGGTTATGATATGAATAAAGTTTATGACCTTTATAAGGATTTTGCTATTTATGCCCAATCCCAAGGCGATACAGTTGGTAGAAAATTAATTGTGCCAGAGGCAGGCTTAAAATTTGATGACGGAGTTGATTTCATTAGGCTGATGTATTCATCATCAATTTCAGAGAGAGGCTCAAATGCAGATTTGTTTTACTCAAAAATTAATGAATCTGAAGCTTCAAAAAATCTAAAAGGATTTTCTTGTAACAACGCCAGATCATACTTTGGTTCTTCAATGAAGGCTGCAGGTTAATTAGTAGTATTTTTATTATAAAAATGGGAGCAGTTGCTCCCATTTTTTTTTTCTTAATTTTATAAAAGGTGCATAATATTTACATGAAAGGTTATTCATCGCATATAGCAATTATTGGAGCAGGCATTTCAGGCTTAACACTTGGATGTGTATTAAAGGAATCAGGCGTACCCGTGATTATTTTTGAAAAATCATCAACTGCTAGTGAGCAAGGTGCTGGGATTTCAATCTCTCCAAATGGTTTAAAAGTCCTTAGAAATATTGGTATCGAAAATGATCTGCGAAGTGAATCTGGCAACCCTAAAGAAGTTCGATTCTTCTATAATCAAAATAAGTTAACTTCATTTCCAATAGATGTTGTTACAACATCACGACAATGCCTTTATAAAAACTTGCTTAATAAGTATCTTTCTTTGGGTGGTGAGATTTTATTTGATCACGAAGTTTCAAGTATTAACTTAACTGATCCGAGCATATCTTTTTCAAATGGTAGTTCCTTCAATGTAAATCATATTGCAGCCTGTGATGGGATTAAATCAAAATGTAGGTCATTAATATATAAAGATGCTGAGCAACCAGCTTACAGCGGATATTCGGTATGGAGAGGGATTCTTGAAGAAAATCAAAGCGAGAATCATATCCATCTTGGACCTAACTTCCACATAGTGACGTATCCAATCAACAATACTAGAACTAGTTTTGTAGCCGCCATAAAGAACTCAAAAGAGACAGAAGAGTCATGGAAATCTAAAGCTACATATGAAGACCTATGTCGTGACCTTCCAGAATCAACAAGATATATCTATGAATCATTGCAAGATAGCAATGAGATATATAAATGGGGCGTATATACAAAAAAAATACCCGATAAATTATTTGATAACAATATTACTTTTTTGGGAGATGCCGCACACCCAATGGTTCCGTTCTTAGGGCAGGGAGGGTGCATGGCGTTGGAAGATGCATATATTTTTGGAAAGCTAATTAAGCTAAATGATAGTATGAAAACATCTCAAATAATGTATCAAAAACTTAGATACAAAAGAGTAAAAAAAATATATAAAGACTCAGCGCTTCAAGGAAAATTAAATCATATTTCAAATCCTCTTATTGCCTTTTGCAGAAATTTTTTAATGAAGTACACACCGGTTGCCGCACTAAAACCGAATTCAATATGGGGCTATGACCCAGATGTTGAAATAAAAAAAATTAGTTAATATTTTTGCATGTTGGATAATCATATAAAGTTGCTATAATTTTGAACATGAATATCTTAAACAAAATAGCCTCTTTTTTTAAAACTCAAACGGACACTAGTTCAGTCAAATCTGAAAGCCAAGAACCACAATCTATGCAAGTTTCAGGGGAATTAAAAAGTTTTCTAGAGAATGAAGTTCTAGAAGGTTTAGATATTAGCCCTGAGCATTTTTGGAATTCACTTGAATCAATCCTTGCAGAATTTGGTCCTAGAAATAAAGCACTCTTGCATAAAAGGGAAGTTATTCAATCGCAAATCGATGAGTGGCACCTTGCAAGAAAAAATACTGAGCATGACCATGAAGAATATAAAGATTTCTTAAAAGAGATTGGGTATATAGTTCCTGATACTGGAGATTTCACAATATCTACCTCAGATGTTGATGATGAGATTAAGACAATCGCAGGTCCTCAACTTGTAGTGCCTGTTATGAATGCACGGTTTGCTTTAAATGCAGCTAACGCTCGTTGGGGAAGTTTATATGATGCTTTGTATGGAACAGATGTGATATCTGAGGATAATGGCGCTACAAAAGCTGGTGCTTATAATCCGGTCAGAGGCGATAAAGTTATTGCATTTGCCAAAGACTTTCTTGACTCAACAATTCCTTTAGTAAATAGCTCATTTGCTAATGTTAATGGCTTTGATTTTGGTGATGAGACTCTTTCAATGTCATTGAATGATGGGTCGACTGTAAGTCTTGTTAATCAAGAGTCTTATATGGGATATGTTGATAGTGGAAATGATTCATTTGGATTGCTGTTCAAAAATAATAATTTACATTTTGAAATCCAGATAGATAAATCACACCCTATTGGGAAGTCAGACCCGGCTGGGATAAAAGATATATTAATTGAATCAGCTATTACTACAATCCAAGATGCCGAAGACTCTGTAGCTGCTGTAGATGGTGCTGATAAGACTGTAGTGTATAGAAACTGGCTAGGCTTAATGAAAGGAAGCTTGCAAGAAACTTTTTTAAAGAATGGACAAGAAATGACTAGAGAGTTAAGTCAGGATAGATCTTATAAATCTCCTCAAGGACAAGAGTTTACTTTGCCAGGAAGGAGTCTTATGTTGGTTAGAAACGTAGGCCACTTAATGACAAACCCAGCAGTAATAGATGCAAGTGGAGAAGAAATACCGGAAGGAATTCTTGATGCAATGTTTACTATTTGTATAGCTATGCATGATCTTAATGGCAATAGTAATTTTAAAAATTCTAAAACTGGTAGTGTTTATATAGTTAAGCCAAAAATGCATGGGCCTGAAGAGGTTAACTTTACATGTGATTTATTTGCAGCAGTTGAAAAGGCACTCAATATCAAGCCTTTGACTGTAAAAGTTGGCATTATGGATGAAGAAAGAAGAACAACAGTTAATCTTAAAGAATGTATCAAGGCAGCACAGGACAGAGTTATTTTTATTAATACAGGATTCTTGGACAGAACTGGAGATGAAATCCATACCAGTATGGAGGCTGGTCCAATGATTGCCAAAGCAGACATGAAGCAGCAACCCTGGATTGCAGCATACGAAGATTGGAATGTTGATACTGGTCTTGAGACTGGATTTAGGGGCAATGCTCAAATTGGTAAAGGTATGTGGCCAATGCCTGATGAAATGCTAGGAATGTACAATACTAAAACAATGCATCCAAAAGCAGGTGCTAACTGTGCTTGGGTTCCATCACCAACAGCAGCATCACTTCATGCTATTCACTATCATCAAATACTGGTAGATGCTGAACAAGAAAAAATTCAAACACGATCCAAGGCAAGTATTGATGACATACTCACAATACCATTACATCCCAATCCAGAATCACTTACTGAGGATGAGATATCAGCTGAATTGGATAATAACTCTCAGGGTATCTTGGGGTATGTAGTCAGGTGGGTTGATCAGGGTGTTGGGTGTTCAAAAGTTCCAGATATCAATAACGTTGGTCTAATGGAAGATAGAGCAACATGTAGAATATCTAGTCAGCACATAGCTAATTGGCTTCATCACGATGTTTGTTCTGAGGAGCAGGTCATGCAGTCAATGAAAAAAATGGCAGAGATCGTCGATGGTCAAAATGCTTCTGATTCAGAGTATATAAATATGGCCCCATCTTATGATGGAATAGCCTTCCAGGCAGCCTGTGATCTTGCAATCAAAGGAAGGGTTCAGCCTAGCGGTTATACAGAGCCAATCTTGCATGAAATGCGACTAAAATTTAAGGCATAAATGAAAGCATATTGGATAGTGAGGTGTCACGTATTTGAACCTGGAGAGTTTGCAAAATATGTCGAATTAGCCGGACCTATAATCACTAAATTTAATGGCACATTTCTTACCAGGGGCGGCAAGCAAATTGAGCTAGAAGGAGAGGGTTACGAAAGGACTGTCTTGATCGAGTTCAATTCTATTGATGAAGCAAAGTCTTGTTATGAATCTGATGACTATCAACTGGCTCTAGAATTTATCAAAAAATCTGCGGAACGATTGGTTGTTATTGTAGAGGGCGTTGCTTAGTTCTTTATTTTTTGCTTTTGAGTTTCATCTCTATGCTTCTTTAAGTACTTCATAAAAGGAGTTCCACCAGTACCTGTGATAGTTGATCCTCCTCTGCCAAATGGGTTCTTTATCTGGGATTGCTTATGAATATAGGTTGCAGCAAATTCAAGATGCATGGCTCTAAACTGTCTAATCTCTTCAAGGCATTTGTTATATTCATTTTTTAATTTCTTGGATTTATGAATAAATTCTTTTGCATTAGACCTAGCTTCAACTTTTTCGATCATTAATTTATGTTCTGGAGGCATATAGTCTCTCATTTCATTTAGATAGTGCCTTAGATGATCTTGGGTATGATAAATACCAAGTGCACCATCTAGGAAGGGCATAATGCTGCTTTGTGCGCCAGTTTCACCTCTATAAAATTGAGGTTTATTATCAAACTGGTTTTCATAAATAAGTCCTTTTTTGAGATCTGGATTGTCTTTAGTTCCAAAAATAAAAGGCCTTACTCTGTGATAATAAACATAAGGGTCACATTTTTCTGGCATCCTGGAAAAAATCTTATTCACTTCTCGCAAGGAGGCGATGATCTCTTTCAGATGGACAGAGTAAGATTCTATGGAATCACTTTCTTTAAGGAAAGATAATTTTGTTGCTGCATCAACAGCCTTACTGGCTGCATTTTCTATACATACATGAATGGTTACAAACCAATCTTCATCAACACCACCTAAAAAATTTGTTAAAAGGGCAACATTTTCTAAAGATATCTCTTCCTTAGGGTTTGGTCTATACCAGTTATCCAAACAGTAACTTCCATAGCTTAGAATGGGTGGTCTTCCAAGAATCTTAGAAACTTTTACCCATGGTTTTGCAATTACTTCTGGTAGTATTTTTTCTGGATTGGTACCGCCCCAAATATATGCATGTGCAATAAAGCTTAAATGCGCCATTGCTAATTTTAGTTCACGTTGATCATTATTCTTAATTACCTTGTCTATAGAAAGTGCGTTCACCGATAAAGATTTTATTGTTTTCTGAACAGTCCCTGTAAGAAGGAGCTTGGGAAGCTGATCAGCAATATGAGCTAGTGTTTCAAGAGACTTGGTAGAAGTTTTATATTTTTGTAACGGGTCTTTTTTTGGTAAGAATGTTTTCATGATTAATATAGTAAACATATATTTTATATATACAAATAATTTAAATAGATAACAATTTGCAAATTAATTAATCTTTTTTCATTTTAGGTGTTGACAATAAAATTCATAAGCGTATATTTACTAGAC
>ENA-UOYH01000016-UOYH01000016.1-marine-metagenome-genome-assembly--contig:-NODE-16-length-75297-cov-4.835203_pt1 | contig 75297 bp, 54 predicted proteins | sample MGYA00238175_ERZ767261 | MGnify/ENA primary metagenome ERZ767261 (study PRJEB28946, sample SAMN06267185) | marine metagenome | isolation source: Columbia River Estuary | place: USA:Columbia River Estuary...
CCCGGCAGCGGAGCGAACGTGGCGAGCTGGAGCTTCACCGGCCTGGCTGCAGGCAACTACGAGGTTTCCGTCACCTGGCTTACCGGCAGCGTGGGTAACAGGACAACGGTCCAATACAAGGTGTTTGACGGTGCTGCTCAAGTGGGCGGGACGATTGCTGTTGACCAGCTAACTGCAGCGGCAGCGGATCATGTCGAGGATGGTGTCAATTTTCAGACCATCGCCAGCTCGGTGTCGGTCAGTAGCGGCACTCTGGTGCTGGAGCTTTCCGATGATGCCTCAGGCAACTTTGTAGTAGCGGATGCCGTACGTATTGAGCTAGTCGTACCTTCGGGGCCCGACATCACACCTCCTACTGCCAATTTAATGAGCCCAGCGGATGGTGACAGTATAGACCCAGCAGTCCTCAATGCACAAGGATACCTAGAAGTGAGCTTCTCGGACGTTGGCGAATCGCCCGACACCGACGGCGACGGCATGGCTGACCATGAAGACCTCTTCCCAGACAACCCCAACCTCACCAAAATCTCCGACTACATCAACTACATAGCTGATTACATTGCCGACGATAATGTCATCTTTGCCGAAGATTGGAAAGAACAGGACCACAATACCCAGTTCACAGCAGACCTAGAAACCATCCTAGAGCTTGTGATCGCTGCCGAGGCCGCTGAAGCCGCTGATCAAGCTGCGTTCCTTTATCTGCAGGCCTTTGAAATGGTCGATGAAAAACTCATCCCAAGAACCGACGGCTTCCAGGAAGGTGGGTCACCTGAGACAGACTGGATCATCATCAAGGAGGCACAGGATATTATTTATCCAGACCTTATATTACTTAGTGAATATCTCTGGTTGAGTGCACGCTAACGATTATTTCGTCAGCTAGATTACCGCTTTAAACACGGCGGTTCGACAGGCTAGGCACGAAGCTCGCAATCACCTCCACTCATGCCTCGGATACCTACCTGCTAGATCTTTTTTCATCTGCGGATAACCACGTTCCCAAAATCCACGGAGATCCCCCGTTACCTGCCAGGGCCTCTGGTTCGGAGCAAGGATATGAACTAACAACTTTGCCTTACCTTGGGCTATCTCTGGAAGCTCATCCACATCATAGAGAAACTGCATCTTCATCGCAATCCACGGTTCCCCATCAGCCGAGTATCTGACCTTGGCCTTCTTGCCATTACTTAAAGTCACCTCCAATGGTGCATACGCATCCAGCACTGCCTGTTGCCCTTGTGATAGCCACCTAGAAAGCACCGTCATCACCTCACGGTTCTTGATATCCTTGTAGGACTTCGCTCCCTGGCAAATCTCTTCTAACACCATCAGCTTGTCATCCTCGCTAAATCCTGGAAGCTCCATTTCGGGCATCCACTTGGATAGACTCACCAAGCGACCAATCCAGCGCTCCACATTTTGATCCCAGTGCTTGAGTTTTAGATCACCACTGGCAACACGCTCGGCCAACAAGCTGGCAGCCTGCTGCTTCGGTGGCTCGCCCCCCTCTTTTGACTCCAAAATCAAATCCCGAAATAGTAGCTCGCGTTTATTAACTACTCGCCTCGCTATAGAGTCATAGCTGGCACCATCATGTTCACGGAAATCATCAGGAAAAAGCTCGCGCAGGTCATCTAGTGAAACCTCGGCACAACGATTCAGATAAACCACCACATCCTTACCTTCGACCTCCGTCATCTCAGCAGCGATAAACGCCTGCGCATCCTTGACCGCGCTATCCCCATCAAGCTTACCTCTTCTTCCGCCCACTACACGACACGCAAGCGTAGCCTCTCCCCATCTCACCGCTAGCCGATCACTGAATGCCGCCAGCATAACCCGACTAACTTCGTTTTTACGCTTATCAAAATCAACGTCATTCCAAGCCAAGCCCATTCTCACCGCCGTGCGCTCAAGTTGCTCTAGCGACTTCGATACCTCTCGCGCACCTCGGGCCAGTATCCCGGACTGGGCGCAGCGCCCAACATCAAAGCGCATGTCACTTGCAAACTGAAAAGCCCGCCACTCAGCAACAAAATCAGAGCCGTCATTCTCCTCTCTAAATTCACAATCACCATTACCTCGACGCCTCACGAGCACCCCCTCACCCTGAACCGCTGCCGCAATAAAGCCGGCCTCCGCAACACACCCGACTTCATCTGCCACAAGTAACATACAAGCATATCTTGGATGCAGAGAAAACTTCGCCATCGCCCTACCTCGCTTAGTGACCAAACCTAGCTCATCGGTAGCACCAAGCTGAAAAAGTAAACCTTCCGCCGTCGCCAAGCCTTTCTCATCAGGCCTGTCTAACCATCGAAAACTAGCAATCTCTTCAACACCTACCGACTTCAGCGATAGCGCCACCTCGGCAAGATCCACCCGCAGAATCTCTGGTAAATCAAAAGCATTACGTCTTGCATGGTCAGCTTCTCCCCACAGTCTAATACAACGTCCAGGTGCCGTGCGCCCAGCCCGACCAGCTCGCTGATCAGCAGAGGCACGCGAGATTTTCTCGATCATCAAGGTGTCAATACCGCGCACTACATCATAATGCGCCGCCCGCGCTAGACCTGAGTCAATTACCGTACGCACGCCATCAATGGTCAAAGAAGTTTCAGCAACATTGGTCGAAACAATAATCCTCGGTCTCCCCCCAGCTTTAGCAGGTGCCACCGCAGCATCCTGCAGCTTGGGAGACAATCCACTATAGAGTGGGCACACATCCCAACCACGCGACCAACTCGCACGCTCAATGACTTCCGCCGTCCGTCGAATCTCATGCACTCCAGGCAAAAACACCAACACATGCCCGACATCATCGCGCGCAACATTGTCCCTAACTACCTCCGCCACCCGGTCCCATATCTTCACCTCCTGACGACCTCCCGCTGGTGGAGGTCCAGCTCCTCGATAGCTAATATCGACAGGAAACGTACGTCCCTCTGCCTCGAGAATGTCACATGGCTCAAGATAATCCTTCAGACCTGCTACCTCTAATGTCGCAGACATAACAACAAGTTTCAGATCCGGCCTCGCACCCTCTTGTAAATTTAAACACCGAGCCAGCGCCACATCACTGGCAATCCTGCGCTCGTGAAATTCATCAAACACCACCGCCCCCACATGAGATAAGTCAGACTCATCCTGCAACCACCGTTGCAACACCCCATCAGTCACATAAACGATGCGAGTATCCTTACCCATGCAGTTCTCAAAGCGCACCACATGCCCGACCTCACCCCCGTGCCTCACCCCTCTTAGACTTGCCACATGACGAGCCAGCATCCGCGCGGCGATCCGCCTCGGCTGCACCACCACGATCAAGCCTTCGACACCGCCATCCAATAACATCGGCGGCACACAGGTTGATTTACCCGATCCCGTCGGCGCACGTAACAACAACCTACCGCTGGAATGCACGGACTCCAGCAGCGACTTTCTCAGAGAATGAACAGGCAACTCCACTCCTTATCCCCTCTTATAATATTTCTGATACGAGCTTGGCGACATACCCATTTCCTTGCTGAAGGCGCGGCTAAAATTAGCATGCTCATCATATCCAAGACTAGCAGCCACCTCGTTGACCTTCATTCCCGTATTGATCAAGCGGTCACAGGCGGCAGACATCTTTGCCTGCATGATAAAACGTCTCGGCGTGGTATTCATATGTTCTTTGAATAAACGCTCCAACGTACTAAGTGAAACAGCCGACTTTCTGGCAATACCCGAGATATCAACAACCTCATCAAGATTCTCATAGATCCCGGCAACAATAACCGCCAGCTTATGATGCCTAGTTGGCACTGGCAAACCCTCCTCGTGCCCCATGCTTCGTGATATACCGGCAGTCCCAACACAATGACCATCAACATCCATCACAGGGATCTTACTCGTCGATCGCCATTCCACTCCCCCTGACCTTGTAGGGGTCAGCTCAGAGGCATTCCACAATGCCTCACCTGATGCCAGCACCCTCTCATCATCCGCCTGATACTTGGCCGCTAGCTCAGGAGGAAAAATATTCTCGTCCTTGAGCCCAAGCAATTCTTTCGTATCCCGCATCGCCAGCTCAGAGCAAAAGGCTTGATTCACAAACATCAGACGACCCTCGGCATCCTTGAGCCAGAATATGATACCGGGTAATGCCTGAAACAAGGCAGGAGCTATCTGCCCCGGAAGAAGAGATGCCATAAAACTCTCGATATCAATATCTTGGACATCTTTCACCTCTCCAGTCTGATCATTCACAGTATTTTTTCAATGACGAAAAATGACAAATAATTGACGAGTAGATCTATAGACATACCGCGTATCTTATCTACAATCTAGTTTCGCTTATGAAATATTTGACCAGCTTGATCTTCTTTGCCTCGTTATCCTGTGTGGCAACAAACTAGGATCATCCAGACAAGCAAGCCCAGCAATAACGACGGGCCGATCGATGAACTCAATATTTTCGCTACTTCCGCTCAGTCAAAAAGAATCCCCTTTCAGCTCAATAAAGAACTAAGAACAACCAACAACACAACAATACTATGTCCGAACACTTCCCTAACATCCCAGCATTTCAATACGAAGGCCGCGGTTCTTCCAATCCTTTCGCCTTCCGCCACTACAACCCTGATGAAATGGTGGGTAACAAAACCATGCGTGATCACCTCCGCTTCGGTGCTGCGTATTGGCACGTCATGCGCAACGAGCTCGGCGACCCCTTCGGAGCAGGCACTGCCCTGATGCCCTGGGATGATGGTTCTGAAACTTTGCAAAATGCACTGAACCGCATCCCCGTTTTCTTTGAGTTCCTTGAGAAAAGCCAGATTGATTACTACTGCTTCCACGACCGCGACATCTCCCCTGAGGGAGCAACACTGGCAGAAACCCACAAGAACCTCGACCGCATCGTTGAAGAGCTTGAGAAGTTTCAGAACGAAACCGGCAAAAAACTTCTCTGGGGAACAGCATGCTTGTTCAGCCACCCACGCTATGCCCAAGGAGCAGCTACCTCACCTCAAGCAGACGTCTTTGCCTATGGCGCCAGCCAGATCAAGCACGCCCTTGAGGCCACTCACCGTCTCGGAGGTGAAGGCTACACCTTCTGGGGAGGCCGTGAAGGCTACGCCACCCTACTCAATACCGATATGAAGCGTGAGCTCGACCACCTCGCCGCCATGCTTCACCTCGCCGTCGATCACGCCAAGAAGATCGGCTACACTGGCCAGTTCTACATCGAGCCCAAGCCACGTGAACCATCTACCCACCAGTATGACTCCGACTCAGCAGCTTGTCTGAACTTCCTGCGTGAGTATGACCTACTCGACCACTTCAAGCTCAACATCGAGACCAACCACGCCACACTTGCGGGTCACACTATGGAGCACGAGCTTGACGTTGCTATTGGTGCTGACGCACTGGGCAGTATCGACGCCAACCGTGGTGACGAGCTCATTGGCTGGGACACCGACCAGTTCCCAACCAACGTCTACGACACCACCCAAGTCATGCTGCGCGTATTAGGCATGGGCGGCTTTACCACTGGCGGATTGAACTTTGACGCCAAGCGTCGCCGTGAGTCTCACGAACCTGAGGACCTATTCCACGCGCACATCGGTGGCATGGACGCTTTTGCCAGAGGACTCAAAATCGCCCACAAAATCGCCGAAGATGGCCGCATGAGCTCATTTATCAGCGAGCGCTACGCCTCCTATGACTCCGGTATCGGTGCCGAGATCGCGGCCGGCTCTACCAGTCTCGATGCCTTGGATGCTCACGCCCAGAGCATTAAAGCTCCACAACTGCCTAGTGGCCGTCAGGAAATGCTCGAAAATATTATCAATGATTATCTGGCATAATCATTTGTATCTTGTAAAAACCCGAATCGCTTTTGCGATGAAACAAACAGATAAACTTATATATGAGTATTAATAATAACGAAATTCACAGAAAACGCCTGTTATGGGCGGGCTTTGTTGCTATTCTTGCCGCTGGTGTCGGCTTTGGTATCCGTGGCGGTATTTTTGCCAATTGGGCAGCCGACTTTGGATTTAGTGGTGCCCAGCTGGGTGCCGTTGGTGGAGCTGGCTTCACTGGCTTTTGCTTTGGCATCATGATTGGCGGCGTTGTCGTCGACAAGATTGGCTACGGCAAGCTGGTTGTCGCGGCCTTCCTATTCCATATTCTCTCGGCCTTCATCACCTTTGGTGCAACTCAAGGTCAAGACAGCGAAACCGCTTACCAATTCCTCTTCTGGGGTATGTTTGTATTTGCGCTAGCTAATGGAACACTTGAAGCCGTTGCCAACCCACTGGTTGCAACGCTCTTCCCTGAAAACCGTAATCACTACCTTAACATCCTACACGCATCGTGGCCACTCGGCATGATTCTCGGTGGCATGGTTGGTTGGTTCCTCGGTGGCGATGGCGGATGGGGATGGAAAGGCCAGTTGGCTCTCTACCTCGTTCCCACACTTGTATACGGCATTATGTTCTTGGGACAAAAATTCCCTCAGTCTGAAGCCTCTGCAAAGGGACTCAAATTCGGAGAGATGCTCAAGGATGTTGGTATTCTTGGAGGACTCGTTGTCTCCTTCATGCTTTACCTATTCTTCCAAGGCACTCTGGCTCCGTTCTTTGAAGCTGGATCAAGCGCACCACGCATGATCTCCCTGGCTATTGGCCTTGCCACCCTATTGGCAATTGGCGCCATGACCAAGTTCTCTATCGGTCACTGGCTGATTTTCGTCTTGTTCATCACACACGCACTTGTTGGAGCCGTCGAACTCGGCACCGATGGATGGATCCAAAATATCACTGGAGCTATCCTGAGTGAGCAGGAAGGCAAGATGCTCTTCGTGTTCACCTCACTGGTGATGTTCCTACTTCGATTCTGCGCTCACTTCATTGAGAAGAAAGCAGGACTCAACCCTATCAGCCTGCTCTTTATTTGCGCTGTCTTAGGTTGTATTGGTCTCAATCTCGTATCTGCAGTCACAGCCTTCGGCCCTGCCCTTGGTGCGCTTCTTGTATACGCTATTGGTAAGACATTCTTCTGGCCTACCATGCTCGCTGTAGTCGGAGACCGCTTCCCAGCCACTGGTGCAGTAGCGATGAGTCTTATGGGTGGCATCGGTATGATGTCCGCAGGACTTATCGGATCCCCCGGCCTCGGCTACTTCAAGGATCGCTATGCATCCGAGGAGCTCAACAAAGCTGATACCGCTCTCCACGCTGAGTGGAAAGATTCTGAGAAGCAAAGTAGCTTCCTTATGTTTGACGCTGTTGATCCAATCGATGCGAAACGTCTCGCAGAAGCCAAAGGCGCAGCTGTGGATGAGCGCACAGAAGCTCAAGCAACTGTCGTCGCCGCAGACATCGAGGGCAACCGCCGCACCTTGAAGGTGGACTCGCTGATTCCCGGAGCCATGGCAGTGATCTACTTATTCCTGATCTTCTACTTCAGAGCTAAGGGCGGTTACAAGCCCGTCGAGCTTGCCGATAGCAAGGCGGAAAGACCCGTTGCACAAGCTGATGAATTCTAAGCTACAGTCTGTTCGGCTCAAATAAGATTCACTCAACGCCTTCCCTGCCAAAGCAGGGAAGGCGTTTCTCCCACTACCTGTTAACAACACCCAATCGATAACATGTTTCTCGGACTTGATTGTTCTACACAGAGCTTTTCTGCGCTCATCATTGACGCGAGTAAAGGCACGATTATCCACGAAGCATCGGTCAATTTCGAGGGTGACCTACCTCACTATCAAACCTCATCCGGCTTTGTCCACGGCGACTTGCCCGGAGAGGTTTTTTCTGATCCACTCATGTGGGTGGAGGCCCTTGACCTTCTTTTAGCAAGACTGCTCGAGAGTGGCGCCGACCTATCGGCCATCGAAGCCATCTCCGGCTCAGGTCAGCAGCATGCCACCGTCTATCTTAACGATCGTTTCAATTCCACCTTGGCCGACTTGCAGAGCGCAAGCTGCCTCAAGGACCAACTGGCACCCTGCCTCAGCAGACCACTCTCCCCCATCTGGATGGACAGCTCCACCGCCCAAGAGTGCCAAGAAATCGCCTCAGCCATCGGTGGCAATGATGAGCTGTGCAGGCGCACTGGATCCACCGCCACCCAACGTTTCTCCGGTGCTCAAATCCGCCGCTTTTCCAAACTTTCCCCTGAGGCATGGCAAGACACCGCCCACGTGCACCTCAACAGCTCCTTCCTTGCCTCACTTCTAGCCGGTCAATCCGTAAGCATTGACTATGGTGATGGTGCCGGCATGAACTTAATGAACCTTGCCACCGGCGATTGGGACACAGACATCGTCAATATCACGGCTGATGGCCTTGCTCATAAATTACCCTCTCTCAAGCCCTCCTCAACGATGGCTGGCAACATTTCTCCCTACTTCGTTGAGAAATACCAATTCAATCCAGAGGCCAAAGTCGCTCTCTGGTCAGGAGACAATCCATGTAGTCTGGTCGGCATGGGTGCAGCCTCCCCCGGCAAGATGGTCATCAGCCTCGGCACGAGCTACACCCTCTTTGCCGCTATGGATCAGCCAGTCACAGATCCGAGCGGATTTGGACACGTTTTCGGCAACCCCTGTGGCGGATTTATGAGCCTGATCTGCTTTAGCGAAGGTGCCCTCGCACTGGAAAAACTGCGCAGCGAGTTAGACATCACTTGGGATCAGTTCAGTGAAGCTGCCATGAGCCAGGAGCAAAGCCCCATCCGTAGCCTTCTCGACAAGCAATTCCTCAACATGAAAGCCCGCGGCGAATGGATGGGCCAATCGCCAGACACGATCTACGTCACGGGGGGCGCATCCAAGAATCAAGGCATCTGCCAAACGATCGCCAATATCTTTGAGAGTAATGTCCAACGCATGTCCACCAGCTCATCTGCCGGACTGGGCGCGTCCATGAGAGCTGCTCACGCCACTGGCGACTTTTCACTCGATGATCTTGAAAAGAAATTTACAGTCCCCGATTCAGAAAGCACCATCGCTCCAGATCCCGAAACTGTAAAAATCTACCAAAACCTCTGAACGCATACCTCCGCCGTGCTCGGCACCTCATTCACTATTCAACATTCACTATTCACTATTCTAATGTCCCGTCCTGTCACACTATTCACCGGCCAATGGGCCGACCTCTCACTTGCAGACCTCTTACCCAAGGTAAAAGAAATGGGTTACAATGGCGTTGAGCTTGCCTGTTGGGGCGATCACTTCGACGTCGATGCTGCTCTTGCCGATGATCAATACGTTGCCGATAAATGGCAGCTACTCAATTCTCATGGCCTCGACTGCTACGCCATCTCCAACCACCTCGTCGGCCAGGCAATCTGTGACAACATCGACGAACGTCATCAAGCGATCCTCTCCCCTGAAATGTGGGGTGACGGTGAGCCAGAAGGTGTCCGTCAGCGTGCCGCCGAGCACATGGCTAATGCAGCTCGCGCTTGCCGTAAGTTCATGGACGCACGCCCAGGAGGTGCACACCCATTCACTCCTGCTGTCAACGGCTTTACTGGCTCCTCTATCTGGCACGCTCTTTACTCATTCCCACCTACCAGCCAAGAATATCTGCAGGCAGGATTTGATGACTTCGCCAAGCGTTTCACCCCTATCCTCGATGTCTTCGAAGAGGTCAATGTCAACTTCGCCCTCGAAGTTCACCCCACCGAGATCGCCTTCGACATCGTATCCACCGAACGCGCCATCGAGGCTGTCAACGGCCACAAGCGCTTTGGCTTTAACTACGACCCGTCTCACCTAGGCTACCAAGGAGTTGACTACGTCAAATTCATCCGCACCTTTGCCGAGCGCATTTACCACGTGCATATGAAAGACGCATGGTGGGGACACGGTGATGGCACCGTAGGTGTCTTCGGCGGCCATACCGACTTCGCTGACCCTCGCCGCTTCTGGGACTTCCGCTCCGTTGGGCGCGGTGATGTCAACTTCGAGGAAATCATGGTAGCTCTCAACGACATTGTCTATGAAGGCCCCCTTTCCGTTGAATGGGAAGACGCCCGCATGGACCGCTTCCATGGCGCTACCGAATCCTGTGCCTATGTCAAAAATCTTGATTTCCCACGCAATAGCGGTGGACTCTTTGATTCTGCTTTCGACCAAGACAACCAATAAATTAAAATTCAACCCCAACACTCAATAACTATGTCACCACAACCATTAAAAGTCGGCATGATCGGAGGAGGCTCCGGTGCATTCATCGCTAATCCTCACCAAAAAGCCATTCACTTTGACGGCACTCGCAAGGTTCACTCTGTCGCCCTCGGCCCAGACCCTGAAGTTGCCATCGACGAGGCCAACAACTGGCCATACCCCGTAAAAGGCTACGCATCCTATGATGCCATGTTTGCCGCTCAGGCCGAGCTTCCCAAGGAAGACCGTATCGACTACGTGCTCATTGTCACACCCAACTTCGTTCACTTTGACCCAGCAATGAAAGCTCTTGAGCTGGGCATCCCCGTTATCTGTGAGAAACCCCTCACCGTTAACCTTGAAGAAGCTGACCTGCTAGTAGCCAAGGCAAAGGAGAAGAACGTTCCCTTTGCCGTCGCTCACACCTACCTCGGCCACTGGTCGAGCTGGTTTAGTAAACACATCGTCCAGAGCGGACTCCTCGGTGAAGTTCGTTGGGTTGACTCCTATTACATCCAAGGGTGGCTAGCAGACAAGCTTGAGGACTCAGGTCAAGTGCAAGCTGCATGGCGCACAGACCCCAAGAAAGCAGGCGGCAGCGGCTGCGGTGGAGACATCGGCACCCACGCCCTGATGCAACTTCGTTTTGTCACGGGTCTCGACGTTGAGCGCGTATCTGCACGCTTGGACAAGTTCGTTCCCGGCCGCCCCATTGACGACCACTTCACCACCTACGGTGAACTCACCAACGGCGGCAAATGCCTCGTGCGTGCTTCCCAAATCTGCATCGGTCACAAAAACGACCTCGGCATCATGATTGCCGGCACCAAGGGAGCCCTCAAATGGAGCCAAGAAGAACCTGAAAAAGTCACCATTCTCCTGCAAGACCAGCCTGACCGCACCTACTGGCGCGGAGCAGTGTCAGCAAACGACGGCTTCCTCGAAGACGTGCCACAGTGGCTACTCGACGAGCCCACCATTCCAAGCGGCCACGGCGAAGCCTTCCACGACGCCTACGCACGCCTGCACCGTGAGTTTGAAAAAGACGTTCGTGCCTACCAAGACGGTAAGCCATGGAGCTGTGACGGCTCAAAATACGCCAACATTGACGATGGCCGTATGGGACTCGCCTTTATTGATGCAGCGCTCAAGTCAGATGCCGCAGACGGAGCTTGGGAAGTCGTCTCCAAGGGTTAATCAAGCTCTTCCGCATTCAACTCCCCAAGAATATCCCGTCCAGATATCTTACCCATCATCTCAAGCTCGGCAGCCAGCACCTCACGTGCCTGCCGGGCTTTTTTTCCGTCTTGATCTGGCCTACCACAGTGCGTGCAGGAGGCAAAACCGGGATAGCCTTCCTTTTTCTGTGGATCATTCTCAGGTGAAACCAGAGTCACCTGCGGCCTCGTGCGCTCACGATTCACTGGCAGGATCACAATGGGGTGAATCCAGCACGTCAACGGCTTATCAAACCAATCGCCACGCCCCTGCTCCATGGATAATCTCTGAATGCCACATCTCCCCTGCCGGTCCAGAAAAACACAGCGTGTCTTCGGAAAATGTGCCGGATAGTCCTCAGCCAGCTCACCCTCTTCGGCCTCACGGGTTGCCGTCTTCATCGTCTCGCCCCCACGGCTTGCCTCCACAGGCTCATCTGGAAGACTCAGGCCGTAAGCAGCTAATCGCTCACCATGATCAGCCACCATCTGCCGTAAACCCTCCGCCTCCTCCTGGGATAAATACACCCCATCATGGCAGCAGGTCGCCCGGCAGCGATCCAGCTCACAAGGTCGCAGCTCTGTTTCGAAGGCTTCGTGATCAATGACCGCTTCACGTAGCTGACCTGCCACGATCTGAGCTGTTTTTTCATATGCTGTGTGTGCCATGGCAGGCGTATTAAATCAGAGTCATGATAAAATGAGAATTTCAGATTTGGTATTTCATCAAGAGCCACTAGACTCATGCACATGGCTCTCCCCCTCAAGAAAAGCGAAGTAATCTGTTTCTACGATCTCCAGTACCGCTGGGCCAAACGCAGCACTGATCGGGGAGTCGAAATCAAAATAGAACTCAACGAATTTCCCGACGGTCAGATGATCATCGCCCAGTGCCCACGCGTCTTCCGCCCGGACATGGTCGAGGACATCATCGAATACGGCCGTGACAACGGCTGGACGCCTGAAAGAACCGGTGACCCAATTACCGTTCGCCTGACCAAGCGTGGAATCACGCCAGTGGTATAAAAAGCGACTGATGATGTGCGGTGCCTTGTGCTAAACCCATCTCACTTGTTCACAGGATCAAAAGGGAAATCGGTCTCTATCTGCTTGATCAATACATCGAGTTCATCAGACAGCTGGCGGGTGACAACTGCCTCAAAGCTGCTTGGTGCGATGGTATCACCACTCAGTTTCCAAAGCTCGTCTTCAGCGACCCAGTATTTTTCGATGCCATAATAAATTGACACATGCAATGCCATGATCAGAGAGGCTGACACATACAGAGGGACCAAGAGCTGACTCCTAACAGCACGGAACAAACTGCCCCCTCCCTCTTTCTTATTTCGTCTATAGCTGCCAATCAATGCCACCAAGACCAGCACACATGCCAAGATCTGCATCGAATGGCCGAGGATGACCAGCCACACTTTCATAAACACACCCACCAAACCAAATAGTGGCATAGCCAACAAAGCGAGCACCGCCGCAGAGCACAAGCATTTCGATACCTTGCGTTGTTCAACTGGCAGAACATGATTGAGTCGATATGTAATGGCAATCACAGGCGCAACAAGAAGCATGAGTAATAAACTCACAGGCTGGCCGAGCGGTGTCACATTTAACAGAGTATAGCGTTGCGCGCTTAGCAATGAGTCGGTGCCATTGACCAGCCAATAGATTCCGATTGGAAGCAAGACTCCATATATAAAAACGGCTACCCAGTCACGTGTGGCAAACGTTGCGCTCAATCGTCGCCCGAGGATGCGCAACAAGTGATCACGCCGAAAAGTCCGCAACCACACCACCATGGCGGATAAAACCAACATCAGGCATGCCAGCGCAGCAACCAGCCCGTTAAAAAAAGCGTGGTCTGCCCTGCGATCCGGCCCAGTATTAGGCGCGGGTAACTTGTTGCGATCGTTGACTTGCTTCGCCACAATTTCCATGGCTCGCGATAATATACTAGCCTCCACATCGGCGCTAAATGAAATTTCATCGGATACGTTGTAGCGAGCTTCCTTTTCGGCATCCATTTGCTTGCCAAGTGCAACAAAATCACTCTCAACCTCTTCTAATCCACAAGCTTTCGCCGCTGCTGCAAAATCCTCACACGGAGAATAAATGCAAGCTCGCAGGATCATCCCGTCTTCCAGTGTTAAAATATCGGTATGCTGCATCCTGCAAAACGTCTGCCATGCAGGAATGAGACGTTTGAGGGCCTGCTCATCTTTCTCCCTCTCACAGCGATATGCTTCCGCCCGTATCAAATTTATCACTTCCTGATATCGAAAAGAATGGATTGTCAGACCACCTAAATACCCCAGCGGCATCCACCGCGTCAGCCAGTCCTGCTCGTCCCGCTGAATGAGTGGCAGGCGCCGTTTTAGCAATGCGAGCGTGTGACTCTCAAAACTTGGCATTTTCACAATAGTGTAGAAGAGATCCATTGCCGCTTGATGTTTTGTCATGTCCGTAATGGCATAGTGCTTACGTAACACTGGAGATATACTGGGCGTGGACTCACTCTCTGCCGAATCAACTTTTTTGGTGCAAGCATCAGCCATTTCAGCCAGCTGCAATGTTGGAAATAGAGCATTTTCAGGATCGATCCGCTCGGCAACCGTTAACATATCGGTAGGATACGATTCGAAATCCCCTTTGTATGCATTAAGATACTCAATATACAATCCTGGGTTATCCGGCTCGGATTCCCATGCGCCCTTGAGTCGGTCTGATTCAGTAGCCCTCTTGTAGTCTCCGAAAAGCAAAAACAAATCAGCCTCACTAAGGTCACTGAAATAAGAACTCTGCAAGAGCCAAGTGTGATAGTCACCATCCATAGATTGCATATGATCGACGCCTGTTACAAAGTCACCACCAGTCTTCGAAAGCCTGTATGCCGGTATGAACACAAGTGCCATCCACAGCAAAATCATGACCATGCAGAGCGCAATCCTCAACCATCGAGGTCGCCGGTCAGAGGCTACCAAATTGCTGTATGACCTAGCCAACTTCACCTCGTCCTCGGTCAACTGACTTTCAACGAGTTGCTCAGCAGCACGCTGTTTCGAATCTGAAGAAAAGCACTGACCTACTTTTTCAAGAAATTGGCGACGTAAGTTGCTCATAAGTTCTGTGGTCATTCGTTTTTGGCCGATAGATGTTACGTATTACGTATTACATAATACGTTACATATGGCGTGATTCTTTAACAAGAACTATTTTTGAAGGCTGAACATGATGGTCTTAAGAACAACGACGATACACTTATACCAGATCTATTTCCCCGATACAAAAAACGCCGTCGGAGGAATCCCCCGACGGCGTGTTTGTTGAATATTCAGTGTTAGCTTTAAGCTTACTCCTTATCGTCTTCGGCACTTGGGCTCCATTCCTCAGAGGAACCGGAAGATGCCAAGTTGAATGCCTGTTCAAGACCGACAAGGTCGCCAGATGGGCGAAGTGTTTCAAAGCTAGCAGACTCTTTCTCAAGCTGCTCTGGATCGTAGCTGACAGCCTTGATGGAGAGACCGATACGGCGCTCAACTTTGTCTACCTTGATAACACGAGCTTCGATTTCGTCACCCACCTTGATGACATCCTTGACCTTCTCCACGTGGTCTTCACTGAGTTGTGATATGTGGATGAGTCCGTCGATGTCGTTCTCGAGGTTAACAAAGGCTCCGAAGCTGGCAATTTTAGCAACTGATCCTTTGACCAGATCGCCAACCTTGAAGCTGCCTGCAATTTCGCCCCACGGGTCACCGTCAAGCTGCTTAACGCCGAGAGACACACGCTGGTTTTCCTTGTCGATACTAAGCACGATAGCCTCCACCTCGTCACCCTTCTTGATGACTTCGGATGGGTGGTTAATCTTGCGAGTCCATGAGAGGTCTGAAACGTGGATCATGCCATCGATACCTTCTTCCATTCCGAGGAAGGCTCCGTATGGTGTGAGGTTACGCACCTCGCCTTTGACCGTAGCACCAATTGGGTACTTAGCCTCGAGCTCATCCCATGGGTTTGACTCAAGCTGACGGACGCCGAGGGAGATCTTCTGCTCCTCGATACTGATACCGAGAACAACGGCTTTGATTTCCTGATCGAGCTCCAACACATCGCTTGGACGGTTGATGCGCTTGACCCATGAAAGTTCGGAAACGTGCACAAGGCCTTCGACGCCACTCTCCATTTCGATGAATGCACCGTATGGAAGAAGCTTCGTGACTTTGCCCACGACCTCTGTGCCAATTGGGTAACGTGCTTCGATGTCTTGCCATGGATTGTCTTCCATTTGCTTGAGACCAAGTGACACACGCTCTTTTTCACGATCAACATCAAGGATAAGCACCTCGAGCATCTGACCGATATGAAGAAGAGCAGATGGGTGACTGATACGTCCCCAGCTCATGTCGGTAACGTGAAGCAATCCGTCCATACCTTGGAGGTCAACAAAGGCACCGAAGTCGGTGATGTTCTTAACCTGACCTTCGACCTTGTCGCCAACCTTGACGCTCTGAAGGAAGTCCTGACGCATTTCTGAGCGCTCACTCTCGATCACTTCGCGGCGAGAAAGAACGATGTTCTTACGTTCGTCGTTAACTTTTACAATTTTAAATTCATAGACCTTACCAACATATTCGTTGAGATCCTTCGGTGGGATGATGTCGACCTGTGAGCCAGGAAGGAATGCCTCGACTCCGACGTTGACCATGAGACCACCTTTGACAGCACTCTTGATCTTGCCTTTGACGAGTCCACCTTCGTGATAAACAGCGACGATTTTTTCCCAGTTTTTGCGGTGTGCGGCTTTCTCTTTAGAAAGCACAACCATGCCTTCATCGTTTTCGAGTTTTACGAGAAGCACTTCGACTTCGTCACCCTCTTCGATTTCCTCGTCTTCAAATTCTGCGACGGGGATGGCCCCTTCGGATTTGTAACCGATGTCCACGAGGACAACTTGGGGTTTAATGGCGATAATGGTTCCGTTGACAACGGAGCCTTCTTCAAATGTACGGAACTTTGAATCGATCAAAGCATCCAGTTCTGCGGTAGCAGGCATAATGTTATGTGTTTGGGTTAAGGTTAGGTTCCTTGGTTAATTTCCTTTTTTTAACGACCATCGTAGTGAAACGATGGTAGTTGCCCCGTGCAATGCCGATGGAAACGGGGCGCCAACACCCACCAGCAGAAAGAAAAGTGAGAGCGCAATCTACAAGGGGCATCAGTTTTGGCAAGAAGAATACGCTTATTTTGCTCGGTCGCCAAACAACATTAACCCGCTTATATTTAATAACTTATATGTTTTTTGCATGACATCAATGAGCACAAACACCCATCAAATTGTCACATTCTTCGCCTTCCGCCTTATTTTCGTGACCGATGACAGCTTTCACGCCCTGATCAGAGCTGACTACTTACCGAACTTACGATCAAGTTCGTTAAGTGAAATGTGGATTAACGTGGGCCGACCATCGGGTGTGCAATAAGGCAAATCACAAGCAAACATCGAAGCCAACAAAGCATCTGCATGATCAACGCTACAAGGCTCGTGTTTCCCCACTCTTCTGGCCATTCCCTCAGCAAATACCTCATAAGCCATTGCCTTGCCTTTGCGAGTACCCACTGTGTCGTGTAGCTCATCGACGAGCTCCAACAAAAACCCTCTCACATCAGACACCTTGAGAAAGCTTGGCACACTGTTCACTTTCACCGTTGAGCCACCAAAAGCCTCAACCTGTATTCCAGCATCGGCAAAATGATCGGTATGACGAATCACTAAATCAGCATCGATAGCCTCTAACTCCAAAAGCTCAGGAACGAGCAATCCTTGCGAACTTAACGCCCCCTTCTCAGCAGCTGCTGCAAGCAACTGCTCGTACACGATACGCTCACGTGCCGCAATAGGGTCCAGTAAAACAGCACCCTCAACTCCCTCCAAGACGATGTAACGATCATGCAAAGGCCCGATCACATTGAAATCTGGACGTTCGCAAAGCTGCCCCCCAGTTGAGTCGACTAACTCTTGCTGCTCCTCAGTTCGGTAAGGAAATGAGCTCAGGGCCTGATTATTTGTTACTGGCCCAGCATCTTGCAGCTTGTCCGATTTACTTGTTTGATCCTCTGACGTTGGCCGGCTTACATCAAATGCAGCTGGTTGTGTAGAGAGAGCATCGGCACTCTGCACTGGAGCAAACTCTTCATAGCCACTCGCAACGTGCGCATCATAGGTATTCAGCTTACTACGTAATGCCTGTTCCACGGCATCTGCTACCAATGCACGAATCTCGTGAGGCCGATGAAACCTGACTTCTTTCTTGGCTGGATGAACGTTCACATCGACCAAACTTGGATCCATATCTAACCAGAGCCACGCTGCTGGATGTGTTCCTTCGACTATAGCACCACGGTATCCATCTTTCAATGCACGAGAAATAGCAGAATCTTCTACCGGGCGACCATTGAGGAAAACAAATTGCTGGCGCTTTCCCTTGCGGGCGAATTCAGCTGGAAGCAAATAACCTCGCAGCTTCATACCTTTGCCTGATGTCGCAGGTATCTCAATGAGACTTGTTGCGGCTTGTTGCCCAGCCAGGCCCGAAATCCTAACCCGCCAATCTTTCGTCGCTGCCAGATCAAAAACCTGACGACCATCTTTAATCAGCGTAAACCTTACCTCGGGGGCCGCTAGTGCATGCAATCTCACCTGATGCTCCACATGCGCTGACTCCGTGCTCTCTGCCCTCAAAAACTTTCTTCGAGCTGGGACATTGTAGAAAAGCTGTTTCACCTCCACACAGGTGCCCTCGGGTGTTCCGGCATCGCGCACGTCGCTGAGGCGACCCCCATCAACGACAATTTCAGTTCCCGCCATGTTACCATGCTCGCGAGTCGTTAGACGAAACCGTGAGACACTGGCAATACTCGGCACTGCCTCCCCTCTAAAACCTAAGGTCAAAATAGCCGCCAAGTCCTCGCTCTTTTTTAGTTTACTCGTCGCGTGCCTTTCAAGCGACAGCAAGGCATCCTCACGACTCATGCCACACGCGTCATCGGTGACTTTGATTAATGCGGTGCCACCACGCTGCAGCTCCACCGTTACATGCCGGGCACCAGCGTCGATGCTATTTTCAACCAACTCCTTCACCACACTGGCTGGACGCTCAACAACCTCCCCTGCAGCCACCTGACTGGCAAGTATGTCATCAAGGATTTGAATTTTAGACATGATCGTGATGCTTTAACTAGCCGAGATCTTCACCAGCCAACATGAGGATTTAATATGACAATCTCTGATTAGCCAACAGTAGTTTTTATTTCTGTCTATTTTTTAATTGTTGATCTCGAGCAATCCATTATCCATTCACCAGCAATGCCTGGAGAATTTCAATCATCTTTTATCCAACGCTTGGCCGACCGACGGCCTCCTTGGTTTTGGTGGTTTGTGGCCCTTACCTTGGCATCCTGCTTCTCCATCCTGACATGGTCTCTCTGCATATCGATTTTCAATAACCCTGAGATACCACGCAATTACGAGATACTAAAGAAGCTGGAGCGAGTTCCCACGCCCCGCTCCTACACTTCTCAAACTGCCCCCAAGCACCCCGCCTACTCTCCTCCATCTCTACGTAAGAGCTACTTGGTTTACACACCTACCGAGCTTGCAACGATCAACAGAAGTCTGCTCCACAGCTACTTGACGAACTTTCGAGAAAAAACTTTTTCTAGTTACTTGGAAGGAACATATCGAGTCACACAAACCCGCAAGCTCACCAAAGATGACCTCATCACAGACGGCTTTGCCGTGCAGCTGCGCGCCTATAACAAGCCTGATGAATATAACGATCCAACGCCTTACCCTGTAATCGCAGAAATCATATTCCCAACCCCTTACTTCGACTCACATCAAGGCTATCACAAGGGAGACACATTAAATTTAGGCATCACCCCTCATTTTGCATCCTTACTCCATGTCGCAAATCTCACACAAGCTAACGATGACACCATCATCATCGTTACGGCAGTCAGTCTAGCCAGCAAGCTACGCCCACCTCATGCTGGCCCGTTTGATCTGATTCCACCAAAGGAACTCAACTTGAACGCTAAAGTTCCGTTTTTTAAATACTAAGAGCTTTCCTTTCGAGAGCTAGGGCATGATTTCCTTTTGCCAAGTAAGCCCTTTACCAGTTTCGCCCATGCGATCAAGCATTCGACGCAACAAGACACGCTCTGCTTCTTGACCAATATCGCTGCGTTGAGCATCTCTTTTTGCCTGATCTTTAAGATGGTTAAACGCTCGAGCATGATCCTCTGCATTGAGACGATTGATCGCACCATTCTCCGCATAATAAACCTCAAAGTCTCCTGTCGGCTCAATACTCAGGACCTTACCACGAGGCATAGCTCCGTTAATTTCACCATCTAAGATTGCCCACTGCCCTCCCTCACTCAAATCAAAACCTGCCTTCACAATGAAATCAGCTCTTACAATGAGGGTTTTTTCACTGCCCAACCAAATAGTTTGAAACTTGGTGATCGCCTGAGTCTTGCGCTGAACAAGTGCCAGCTCCCCGATCTCAGATTTCCCCAACACTGCCGTTGATCCCCTGACTATAACCTCCGTCCCAAATACATCACTGAGAGCATTTGCCATTCTATCCACCGGCTCTTGCGCTAGCTTCAGATAAAGAAAATAAAAGCAAGCAGCGCCAGCTAACATCAAAAGCGTTGAACCAGCAAATACAGCAAGTATGGCTGCGGGCAGTCGTGAACCTCTACTTTTCACGTTCGGCTCCGATTGGAGTGCTTTATTTTCTGATCCCGACATGGTTACAGCTATACTTTACATGACTATTATCAACAATCTTACAAATACATTACACCTTAGCACACAGCTACCGACCACATCCTTTTTCTAGTTTTATTCTTGCCCGATCATCACTACACCGTCATGCATTGGGCCTTGAGGGTCACCAAAAGAAGGTAGTGATGTGGCCCAACAAATTACAATCCCCTGACAATAACGACATGAAATTACAACGTATCATCAAAACATCCATCGTGATGGCGCTCGCTATCACCAGCCTAGCTCAAGCAGAAGAATCTTCCGAAAAAGAGCCTATCAAAGTATTGCAGATAGTAGGCGAAAAACACCACGATTACGAAAGCCAGAAAGTCCTCATAGCAGAAGGTGTTGGCAAACGTGTCAATAGCACATGGACAACGCTTCACCATAAAACCAAAGAAGCAGCCAAACAGTTCCTCGACAACCCCGATTTCGCCAAAGGCTATGACGTGGTTCTCTACAATATCTGTCACGCGCGCGAGCCCGACGCAGAATTCATCAAGCGTGTTTGCAAAGTGCATCATGACCAAGGTGTCCCAGCTATCGGGCTCCACTGCACCATGCACTCTTATCACATTGTTCTACCCGGAAACCCTCTGGAAAAAGAGTGGAACAAAATGCTAGGAGTCCACAGCCACGGACATGGTCGCCACATCCCTATCACCATCACTAAGACAGACGCAAAGCACCCTGTGACCAAAGACATGCCCCAACAATGGAAAACCACCGAAGGGGAACTCTACTTTATTAAAAAAGTTTTAGATGGCACCACCGTCTTAGCTACAGGAGTCAATGGCGACAAAGATGCTGGAACTCAACCCGTGGCATGGGTAAATAATTACGGCAAGGCGAAAGTGTTTTGCACCACACTCGGACACCACAACTCTACAGTCAAAAACCCAATCTACCTCGACATGGTAGCCAATGGCCTGAAATGGGCCGTTGAGAAAGACGACCAGTAAAGCTAGCGACCCACGCAAGCAGCTTCGAGACTCTCATGCTCACCTCATATTGAGCCTGTAGCACAAAGGCGTCTCGCTTACGTATTAAACTTGAAACTTGATTCGCTCAGCGAAACACTGCGCTCATGGCACTTAACGAACCCTGGTCCATCAAATCACGTGCTCACGTATGCTCAGTCACAGAGCGTCACTTTGAAGACGGTGAGTCTTTCTGCACCGCTATTTTCCCCGACCCCGAATCCAGCGGTTATCTACGCAAAGACTTTAGCAGCGATGCTTGGGAACAGCGGACCGAAGATGAACTTACTCCATTTTCATTTTGGCAGAGTGTCTATCGTGCTCCCGTCAAAGAAGAGGAAGTCGAGGTCACCGAGGAAAGCCCTGAAGACCTACTACGCCGGCTAATTGAGGAGGACGAGGAACACACCGAGAATGTACGCTATATTCTCGCAGTCATGCTCGAACGCAAAAAGCAGCTGGTCGAAGTAGACAACCAACCAACTGCCACAGGCATTATTCGCATCTACGAGCAACGAAAGACTGGAGACGTCTTCATCGTCAAAGACCCAAACATTCCTCTTAGCGAGGTAGAAAGCGTCCAAGATGAGATCACCATCATGCTAGAAACTGGCGGTCGTATCCCCGAACCTGAAATCACGAGTGAAGCTGCCCCTGAACAAGCACTCGAAGAACAAAACGATGCAGCTCCACAACAAGCGGAAGATGGCCACACGAATGCCAAAACAGCTCTAGAAACCGAGAGCCAACCTTCTGCCACCGATGAGAATAATGAGAACTCATCAGAGATTCCCGCCAGCAACTCAAGTGAGGAGGAATGAATCATGCTACCGTGGTTTACTAACGATCAATTCCCTCTCTACCTCGCACCTATGGCCGGGGTCACTGACGTTGTTTTCCGTTCTATATGCAAAGAACTAGGTGCAGACGTCATGGTGACAGAATTTGTATCTGCTGAGGGCATCATTAGGCAAGACGACCGCACCAGAAAATACACCGAATTTACTGATGAGCAACGCCCCTGCGGGGTCCAAATATTCGGCGGTGATGGAGAGCGCATGGGCGAAGCTGCCAAGAAAATAATTGACTGGAAACAGCCCGACTTCATCGACATCAACTTTGGTTGCCCCGTGAACAAGGTTGTTGCCAAAAACGGCGGCTCATCGCTTCTCAAAAACTGTAAAACCCTAGCTAGCGTTGCCTCGGGCGTCGCTCGAGCTGTCGGAGACCAAGTGCCGGTAACTGCCAAAATACGAATTGGGTGGGATGAACAAAGTGTTAACGCTCCCGACGTCTGTCACATTTTAGAGGAAGAAGGAATGCAGGCCATCTCCATTCATGGGCGTACCCGCTCCCAAGGTTACCGTGGCTTAGCTAACTGGGACGTCATTGACGCGTGCGCACGCCATGTCTCCGTACCCGTGATCGGCAATGGCGATATTCATACGGGTGCTGACGTCAAACACCGCCGCGAAACTACTGCAGTCTCAGGAGTGATGATCGGTCGTGCTGCCATGCAAAACCCATGGGTGTTCCGCGAGGCAAAGCACTATCTGGCAACCGGACATCAGCCTCAGCCAGTCCCCATAGCGGAGCGCTGGGAGATGATTGTCCGTCACTGCAGAATGGCAGTTGCATCTGATCGTTATGGCAACGAACGCCAATCTATCATGGCAATGCGCTCCCGCCTCATGACCTACTGCAAAGGATTCCCTGGCGCAAAGCCGCTTAGACAACGACTCTGTTTGGTATCCTCACTAATGGAGGTAGAAGATCTGGCATCAGAATACTTGGGTGAGCACCCGAACTCAGCAGCATTCGATGTATCTGCTGAGCCTACTAGTATTGAAGCTTCGTAGAAGCTACCAATAATTTCTATTGCTGCGCTCTGCGGAAATAAAGCGCCGCTTTTTGAAACGCTACGACGTAGTTTCTCTCCGGGTCACATTTGTAATCGGCAATCATGACCTTACGCGCTTTTTTCATCGCCTCGGTCAATGGCATTTTGGGAAGAGCTTGCTGCTTCTCAGCCTCAGTGAGCGTCTCACGATACGCCATCACTTGATCGCGTTTGAGCTTAGTATAGGCATCTGTTTTCTCTTGGAACTTTTTATAACTCTCAGAATCTTCAAAAGTATAAATCACTGTCTTAAGTTGATCTTCTCCTGTGCCTGCAATAGAGCTCAAGGTTGCATTGTGAGGAACCAATAAATAGTTGTTTGCGAGAGTATAACCAAAATTCTGAGCCATGAACCTCAAATTCTGTTCAAGCGCTTGACGAATTTCATTAATCTGACCGGCAACAATTTCGCGCTGCTGAACTAGTTTGGGATCCATTTGGTTCAGCTTCTGATTCAACATAGCCAGATTGCGTCGCTGGTTTGTGACTGCCTGTAGACTTGATCTCAAAAAACTATTTTGCTCTTCACCCTCAATTACTGTCACCAATGTGAAATCTCCCTGAGGATTTTGCACTGTCTCGGGCACACTCTTCTGCTTTGCCAATTCTGCAGCCGTAACACCTTTGGGCTTTTCCCCCGACGGGCTTGCTGCTGGAGCTCCGTTAGCTGCCACCTCTGTCTCATCAGTAGAAACAACGGTTTCATCACCGCTCTTCATCGCACCCAAAAAGTAACCGACTCCCACGGAAACAAGAACGGTTGCAACCATGATCAACGTATTTAACGACTTATTATTACTTAACATGTGCGTAATATTGCAAAAAACGAGGCGAATGTCACCCAAAAACAGAGCTCAACAAGCTAACAATGCAATATCTTTACGATACACTACCAGCAGCATAAGGACCTCATTTCTTTTCGCGAAATGATTCGGGAGCAACCAAACCAGCAGACAAAATCATCTTACTCGCCTCTTCTAGATTCATACTGCTATCCTCTACTTTATCGTCCTCCACGATAATAGTGAACCCCGTCATCGGGTTCGGACTCGTCGGGATAAACACCGTGGTCACATCTTCGCCTGTCTGAGCATCATGGTAATTCCCCGTCACAAAGCCCAATAATCGGCAACCAGGACTTGGGTATTCGACATAGGCAACGCTCTTAAATTTGCGCTCTCCTCCTAAATTCTTCACAGCATCAACAAACTGCTTCAATGCAGAATAAACGGCACCCAGATACGGCACACGCTGCATACCCTCGTTAAGCCAATAGAGAATCTTTCGACCAGGACGATTGGCAACGCCGAACCCGACCAATAGCAATAGAAAGACGGGTATCAAGAAACGCAAAAAATCGGACCCGTAAAATGCGAAGTCCTCAGACACCAAGTCCCGCCCTGATCGCATCAGGTTAATAGCCCTCAGTCCAAGCTGCAGCAGCTCATCACCGACCCGCATAAGGATCTTATAGATCACAACTAATAACCACACCGTTCCCACAGTCGGAATGACAGCCGCCAAGCCAGTCAGCAAAAGCCCGACAAACTTAGCGATATGAGGGTGCTTCCGCATCGGCTGACCACTGGTGGCCTCTTTAACTTCGTAATCTTCGTTCATCTATTCTAACTCTTATTTCGCTCATCATGTCGATGCATACTCAAAGTCTGACGCCCTGTCTTATTCCTCCTCAACAGGCACAGCGCGAAGTGGTCTTTGGCCATTAGTATTGAGCGGAACTTCATCGATAAAAAACGCTTCATCATCCTCCACGGGGATTGCCCTCAGAGGCCGAGGATCTTCACCCGCAGGGACGATCCCCCCGTCTTCATCTTCGTCTAACGGAATCGCACGTGGCGCTGATCCATCATCGAGGGAACGCACTTCGAAACCTTCCTCATCCTCAATGACCATTGCCCTTGGTGGCGGCGTGATCGATTTCTTAATATCTTTTTTGAAGTGCTCAAAAAACGAGCTCACCATCGGAGCCGCCTTACGACCCCCACTGAGTTTTTCACCTGGCTTACCTTCATAGAGAGCTGCAAAGGCATATCGAGGATTATCTAGCGGGAAAAACCCAGCAAACCACGCCAGCCTTCGTTCTTCAGATTCCGGTCCCCACTGAGCCGTTCCCGTTTTACCACACAAGACAGCGTAGCTCAGCCTTGCACGTTGACCTGTGCCATAGCCTGCGTTCACCACCTGCATCATGCCCTCATGCACCACACCGACAGCATTGGGATCTAAATTGAGGAAATTTCGGCGTTCTGGATCCTGAGAAACAAGCACACGACCATTAACACTCTGCACCTGCTTGATGAGATGCAGCTTCGGCAATGCTCCACCATTAGCCAGCCCTGCCATTCCCTGTGCCACCTGCAGTGGTGACGCTAACATCACCCCCTGCCCTATCGACAAGTTAGCCGTGTCACCATCCATCATTCTGCGCTTATGATTCTTGACCATCCACTCGTTCGTAGGAACCAAGCCTTCTGTTTCACCAATCAAGGGCAGGCCCGTCTTGGAGCCAAACCCTAAACGTCGTGCTACAGACAGAAAAGCGGTTGGACCGGTTTGAATACCCACCTTATAGAACCAGGGGTTACAGGACCTAGCAATCGCTCGCTTTACATCAATAAACCCCTCAGGTTCTTTCGACCAATTATGGAACCAGTGCTTACCAATCTTGATTTTCTCAGGGCAATCAATCAGGCTAAATTCGTGCACCTCGCCATTGGATAAGGCCGTCACAGCTACAACAGGTTTGAACGTCGACGCAGGAGGATAAGCACCTTGGAAGGCACGGCCAAACAGCGGCTTGCCTGGGTCCTCACGTAGCTCCTTATATTTCTCATTACTAATGAAGGGAATAAAATCATTAAGATCAAAACATGGCCTCGAAGCCATTGCCACCACTTCACCCGTATGAATATCAATCACAACAAAAGCACCACGCTCACAATACTTCTCAAGCACAGCCTCAGCCTGATTCTGCCATGCTAGGTCAAGTGTTGTAACAACATTTCCACCAGGAACAGGCCGCTTTTCGTATTTTTTGTAAACCAAGCTTCCATCGACATCATAGTCTTCACGTAATAAACCATCTTTGCCTGACAGCTCCTTATTGAAAATCTTTTCGAATCCAGACCTTCCCTCAGCCCTTTTGAAAATAGGGTCACCATAATTGATGGGGCCTTTCTCTAGCTTACCAGTACTTCCTGTATAACCAATAATGTGCGAGGCTGATTTACCATGCGGATAATAACGCAGATATACTGGATGCAAAACCAAGCCATTCATCAACTGACCTTCATACCCCTTTTTCCTCTCTTCATCGACGACATGGCTCACCGGCATCGCCAACCACCTGCGGTGACGATAGTGTTGCCACAGCGCCTCATCAGTAACCTGCCAATCAATACCAAAAATCTCATTCGCCTGCTCAACACGCTTACGCCCCCACTCAATCACGTAATCACGATCTGCTTTTTCGAACTGGCCATATTTCAGCGCCGGGTAGTAAACCACCTTCGTTTGTGCAAAAGGCTCACCATGGCGATCTGTGATTTGCCCCCTTGGCGCAGGAATAGCCAAACTCATCGTTCGTGCATCTTTTCTCCCCGTCACCGAGCCTTCTATGCCGAAACCATCTACAGGAGCAGCTTCATCACTAGTTAACTCAATAGCATCCGGTGGCGTCACCGCCGCGATTGCCTCCTGCTCAGCCAGATTTCCACTCTCAGCTATCACATTCACGACATTACCAGCGTCATTCGCCTGTGCACGCAGGTTAGTTGCGCCGACCAACCCCACGATCAGACAAACGGTAGCGGTCATACACGTAGACCAACTCGATTGAAAAACGAGGGCTACGCCTGAAATATGTTTCCGAAGTCGTGACGCCATTTACTTGAGACATACTTTACACAGTTACCCCCTATTTGCTACTAAGAATTCCATTTCGAGCAGTCGAAACCCCCATGTGGCCCGAACGTCAAAATTCATCCTTGATTATCAGCGCTACGGGATCAAATTAGCGATAACGACAGGGGAGTCCCACGACCGGGGACTGAGACGTTCATTCGCGCCAGAGCAAACCCTCCGAACCTGCCACGGTTAGCACCGACGAAGGGAGTCGCATTTTTCAACCTGAAAAATCCGCCTCACCCGTTGTGCCACCACAACGGATTTTTCGTTTTTCAGCTACTGTCTCACTCACTTACCTACAAAATCATGATCTCTCCCAACGAACACGACATCACACCAGAAAATTCTCATCAGCGTTCAGACTACACAGGCAACTTCATCGAGGACATTGACAACTCCGACGAACTCGCAGCCATCGAGAAAGATCCGACCCATTTCCCCAACTCAACTCGCATCTATGTCGATGGCACCATGCACCCCACCGTCAAGGTTCCCATGCGAGAAATCCGCCTCTCTGATACCGAACACCAAAATGGACGCACCGAGGAAAACCCTCCCATCCGTGTCTACGATTGCGCAGGCCCTTGGGGCGATCCAGATTTTAAGGGCGACGTCCGCGAGGGACTTCCCGCCATGCGCCGTCAGTGGATTCTCGATCGTGGTGATGTCGAAGAATACGAAGGTCGCGAAATCACCTCCGCAGACAACGGCTACCTCTCTGATGCCCACGCAGAGAAATACAACGAAAACAAACAGGCCAAAAACAAGCTCAAGGAATACCCCGGCCTGAAGCGCAAGCCTCTGAAAGCCACAGGTCACCCCGTCACCCAGAAATGGTATGCCGACCAAGGCATCATCACCCCCGAGATGGAATACATCGCCATCCGCGAAAACATGGGACGCAAGCAGGAGTTCAAAACCATCTGCGACCACTACCCCAATCTCAAAGACCTACCCGAGGACGCCTCCGAGCGCCTCAAGCAGCTCTGCTCCACCCCAGACGGCTACGAGATGCCTCGCCCGTCCGAGATCGACCCAAACAAACAGGTCAACCGCAACAGCATGAATCACCAGCACCCTGGTCAGTCCTACGGTGCCGAGATCCCCAAGCTCATCACCCCCGAGTTTGTCCGCTCCGAAGTTGCCCGCGGCCGCGCCATCATCCCCGCCAACATCAACCACCCAGAAAACGAGCCCATGATCATCGGCCGTAACTTCCTGGTCAAGATCAACGCCAACATCGGCAACTCAGCCGTCGCCTCCACCATCGACGAAGAAGTCGAGAAAATGCGCTGGTCCACCAAATGGGGTGCCGACACCGTCATGGACCTGAGCACGGGTAAAAACATCCACGCCACCCGCGAATGGATCCTGCGTAACTCAGCTGTCCCCATCGGCACCGTGCCCATCTACCAGGCCCTTGAGAAAGTCAACGGCCGCATCGAAGACCTCACCTGGGATCTCTTCCGCGACACCCTCATCGAACAAGCCGAGCAAGGAGTTGACTACTTCACCATCCACGCCGGCGTGTTACTGCGCTTCGTGCCCCACACCGCCAAACGCATGACCGGCATCGTATCGCGTGGTGGCTCCATCATGGCCAAATGGTGCATCACCCACCAAAAGGAAAGCTTCCTCTACGAGCACTGGGATGACATCTGCGACATCTGCGCCGCCTACGACGTCTCCTTCTCCATCGGTGATGGCCTGCGCCCCGGCTCCATTGCCGACGCCAACGACTACGCCCAGCTCGCCGAGCTCGAAGTCCAGGGAGAACTCACCACCCGCGCCTGGGAAAAAGGCTGCCAGGTCATGAACGAAGGCCCCGGCCACGTTCCCCTGCACCTCATTCAGGAAAACATGCAGAAGCAAATCGAGTGGTGCCACGAAGCCCCCTTCTACACCCTCGGGCCACTGACCACCGACATCGCCCCCGGCTACGATCACATCACCTCCGCCATCGGAGCTGCCAACATCGGCTGGTATGGCTGTGCCATGCTCTGCTACGTCACCCCCAAGGAACACCTCGGCCTACCCAACCGCGATGACGTCCGCGAAGGAGTGATCACCTACAAGATCGCCGCCCACGCAGCCGACCTCGCCAAAGGACACCCCACTGCCCAAGAGCGCGACAACGCTATTTCCAAAGCCCGCTTCGAGTTCCGCTGGCGTGACCAGTTCGCCCTTGGCCTCGACCCAGCACGCGCCATCGACTACCACGATGAAACCCTACCCGCAGAAGGAGCCAAAACCGCCCACTTCTGCTCCATGTGTGGACCCACATTCTGTTCAATGAAAATTACTGGGGATGTGCGCAAGTACGCTGAGGAACAAGGCTACACCGCTCAAGAACCCGCCATCGCGGAATAGCCTACCCCTTACGCACATGAAATGCATACTGCGCAAGATCTTGACGTCACTGATAGCAAGCTCACCACCGGTCGCCCTCTCACAAGCACCCAAGGTGGGCGACATCGCTCCCGATTTTGAACTGATGGGTAGCGATGGAGTCGTCTACAAGACTTCTGATTTTAAGGACAAAAAAGCCATCGTCGTCGCCTGGTTTCCCAAGGCCTTTACCGGCGGATGAAAAGCCGAATGCGTGTCGTTCCGTGAGATCGGCAAAGAAATCAAAGCCTATGAGCTCGCCTACTTTACCGCGAGCTGTGACAAGGAAGAGACCAACAAGAAATTTGCAGCTTCCCTCGGGCTAGATTACCCAATCCTCAGTGACCCCACCCGCAAAGCCGCCATCGCTTACGGGCTGGTAAAAGAAAATGCCGTAGGCCTCGGCCGCTTTCCCAAACGTTGGACCTTTTACATCGGCAAAGACGGTAAAATCCTCGCGATTGATAAAAATGTCAAATTCCGCAACCACGGAACTGACGTTGTCCAAAAGCTCGCTGAGCTGAAGATTGATCAAGTGAGATAAACACGGGAATGATATCTGACGCCACGACTTAGAAACCGCGCTATCGCTTTGAATTAAAGGCAATCACTAAAAAACCACTCAAATAGCTCTGTTTTCTCTCACTTTCAGCCTCACCTGTTATCGCAGGTGAGGCTTTTTTATTACCCATTTCAGGCCCCCTTATTTTACCTCATATAGAAAAATAACAAATTTACTCCAATTTTGAAATATCAAGCTGACAAGGACGTAATCATGATACATATTCCCACGCTATTGTTTACCGGCTGAAACTGCCACCCTCTCTGCGAACAGAAAATCCACCATGTCTGACAAATCAACCAAGCCCGTGCAATCATCCAAAACAAACTACTCCGTACCCAATCTGGAGCGTTCCTTCCTCATCATGGAACACCTCGGCCAGTCCAACGAGGGCTGCACACTCACCGAGCTGGTCAAGCTCACCGGCTTCCCGCAGAACTCGATCTTCCGCATCTGCCGCACCCTTGGTGAGCTCGGCTACCTCAGCTGTAACCAAGAAAACAAACGCTACCAGCTCACCCAGCGCATTCTCAATCTTGCTGTAGGAGCCGTCTCCCCAGGCAAAAGCATCGTGCCCATCGCCACCCCCTACCTCAAGCAAATCGCCCAAGAAACTGGCGAGACCTGCTGTCTAGGAACCATCGTGGGCAACAAAGGTGTTGTGCTCTGCGTTGAAGATGGCACCCACCCTTTCCGTTTCTCGATCGATCTCGGCATCTCATTTCACCTGCACACCTCAGCCCCTGGCAAGGCCATGCTCGCCAATCACCCGGACAAACAATCCATTGTCCAGAATCTTGAGTTCCCCCGCTTTACCGGAGAGACGATCACGAAGCCTGCCGACCTGCTCAAGCACCTCGAAGGTGTTGCCCAATGTGGTTATGGAGTTGATCGTGAGGAGGAATTCGCGGGCCAGCACTGCATCGGCTCCGCGATCAGCATTCCGTCAGGTGCCTCAGTCTGCTCCATCTGGATCACCGCACCCAGCTCCCGACTCAAGGTCACCGACTTCCCCCGCGTCGGCCAACTCATCCGTAACGCCTGCCTCGATATCGAGAGCAAGCTCGAGTATCAGTAATTCGCACAACATGCTTTCCAAAACACCAGCTCATCATCTCTGCCTATGGCTACTCGCCATGGTCATGTGTGCGCCCTGCTCCATCGCAGCGGATAAGGAAAATAAACCTTCCAGAACCTACTGGGCCTATCAGAAACCACAAAAACCGGCCGTGCCCAAAGTCGCTGGTAATACCAGCGCCAACCCCATCGACGCCTTCGTAGCCGCCGCACTCAAGGCCAAATCGATCACCCCGAACCCCGCCGCCAAGTCAGGCCAACTGCTGCGCCGTCTCAGCTACGACCTCACCGGCCTACCTCCCACCCACACAAACATCCCGAAAGACTCGTGGCCAGAGGCAGTCAACAAGCTCCTAGACTCCCCTCACTACGGAGAAAAACTCGCATCCCTCTGGCTCGACACCGTCCGCTACGCGGAAACCAACGGCTACGAGCGTGATAGTGTGAAACCTGAGATTTGGCGCTACCGAGACTACGTCATTGACTCCTTTAATCAAGATTTACCCTATGACCGCTTCCTTACCGAGCAGCTTGCTGGCGATGAAATCCCCCAGCCCACCTTTGCCTCCAGTGTCGCCACGGGTTTTCTTGCCCTGATGCTGCGCGATGATGAACCCGCTGACCGCCCACAAGCCTACGCAGACATGATCAGTGATATCATCGATGTCACCGGTGAAGCCTTCCTTGGCATGACACTCAACTGCGCCAAGTGTCACGACCACAAGGGCGACCCCATCCTCCAGGCTGACTACTATTCCATGCGCGCCTTTTTTGAGCAGCTCCAAGACACCACTCTCAAAAACATCAAAGCCCACTTCAAGGACCCGTCCAGCAAAGCCAGAAGCGAGGCCGCCATCAAAGGTGCTGAGGCAGAGATTGCCAAGCTCTGGGCCTCAGTTGATAAAAACAAACTCAACACCCTGGCTACTCCAGCTGCCGATTCCTCACACCAGCATAAGGCCATCATCCCCTTCGCCTACGACGGCTTTCATGTCGCCTGGCAAGTCACTGACAAAAAACCATCCGAGCCCGGCTGGTCACTGCCCTCCTACTCGGGCAAGGGTTTCGGTCAGGCTGAGCTGCCACTACGCCACGGCAATCCCGGCCCAGAATTCGCTGGCGTCGCCAAGCCTTGGGACCCGAAGCAGCACACCCTCTATCTACGCAAGGATTTTGGCCTAACTGCGATTCCGCAGCGCTTTGTCGTCTACACCCGTGGCACGGCTGAGCGCATCACCGTGCTCATCAATGGCAACACCATCTACTCAGGCCCCGCCCACACAGCTGGCAAGCTACGTTATTACCCGTTCAATCAATCTGACATCGGTCATCTCACCACCGGCAAAAACACCCTCGGCTTGATCGTGCACTCCCCCAAGCCGCACAAGTATCTCAATGCCGCTGTCTTTCCCCACCTCTTTCACCCCGTCAGCCCAGAGCTCTACGCTGAGCACTTCCCCGATGAACTCATCACCCTCTACGGCCAGGACTTCATCAATAAAATCTCTACCCAGAGGCAAGCCATCACCAGTGCGCGCGACCAGATTACCCACAAGGGCATGCCTTACATGACCCAGCTAGAGAATCGCGTCATGCCCAAGTCCTACATCCACCGCCGTGGCAGCGTGCACGCCCCCGGAGATGAGGTATTCCCCGGTGTTCCCTTGGTATTGGCCGAATCTGCTGAGGCAGCACGAATCCCGATCACCGGTGACTATCAAAAAACCCGCAGCCACGGCAGGCGCCTGGCACTAGCGCGCTGGATCACCAGCCAACAAAACCCACTCACTGCACGAGTCATGGTCAACCGTCTCTGGCAACACTGCTTCGGCATCGGCCTTGTGCCCTCCGCAAATGACTTTGGAGTATTCGGAGAAGGTGTAAGCGACCAAGCCCTGCTCGACTGGTTAGCAGTCGAGTTTATGGAATCAGGCTGGAGCGTGAAACATATGCTGCGCCTGATGCTCACCAGCGAGACCTACCGTCGCTCCACCGCCCCCAATGAAGCCGCCTCACAGATTGACCCTCTCAACAAGCTGCACTGGAAACACAATCCGCGCCGACTCACCGCCGAAGAAATCCGCGACACCTTCCTCAGCCTATCCCGCGAGCTACGCCTGCAAAAACCCTCCCAGCCATATATCCGTCCAAAAATGCCTGCCGCTGTATTAGCCACCTCCTCCCAACCCTATAAAGTCTGGCCCGAGACCAAAGGCCCAGAAGCTAGCAGTCGCAGTGTCTACATTCACGTCAAACGCTCTATTCAGCTCCCCCTGCTCAGCGCATTTGACGCCCCACAGCGAGATATTTCATGCCCGACACGTTTTGCCACTACCGTTCCTACCCAGACCCTGACCATGCTTAACAGCGACTTTGTCAATCAACGCGCCGCTATCTTTGCTACCGAGCTTGAGAAGCAATACCCAGCTCAAGCCTCACTACAACTCAGCCACGGCTTCCAGCTCGCAACAGGTCGGGCAGCCACAGACGAGGAACTCGCCGAGCTCAGCAAACTACAGCAAGATTTACTAATTACCTATAAACTTCCTCCTTCCGCCGCCACAGCTAGGATCTGCCTACTACTTCTGAACCTCAACGAGACTCTCTACCTCGACTAACAAATCACTCATATAACATCATGAGCACTAACAAACCAGACTTCTGCCGGCGCACCAACCGCCGTGAATTCCTTCAAGACGTAGGAGGAGGATTCACCAAACTCGCCCTCACTGGCCTGCTCGCCAAGGAAGGCTTTTTTGACCAAGTCGCCAATGCCGCACCGGGCCACGATACCCCTGCCAACCCACTGGCCCAACGCCCCGCCCAGTTTCCAGGCAAGGCCAAGAGTGTTATTTTCCTCTTCATGTATGGTGGCCCCAGCCACATCGACACCTTTGACTACAAACCTGACATGGTTGGCATGGATGGCAAAACCATCGACGTGAAAACCTTCGGCCGCGGTGGCAAAAAGAACCAGGGCCGCATTGTCGAGCCCCGCTGGAAGTTCAAACAATACGGCCAGTGTGGCAAATACGTATCTGACCTGTTCCCCAATGTTGCCAAACACGTCGATGACATCGCCTTTGTGCACTCCATGCAAGCGGACTCCCCCATTCACGGCTCCGCCATGCTGATGATGAACTCCGGCTCGATCATCAGTGGCAAACCCTCACTCGGCTCCTGGGTAAACTACGGCCTTGGCAGCGCAAACCAGAATCTCCCCGGGTATGTCGTCATGCTGGACAAAACCGGCGGCCCCATCTCCGGAGCTAAGAACTGGACTTCAGGTTACATGCCCGCCTCCTACCAAGGCACCGTCTTCCGCTCTAAAGGAGACCCTATTCTCGACCTCAAAAACGTCAACAACATGGGAGCAGATGAGCAATACCGCCTGATCCAATCACTCAATCACCTCAATCAAAGCCACCAGGAGGCCCGCTGGGACAACTCCAACCTCGCCGCACGCATCGCATCCTACGAGCTCGCCTACAAAATGCAGTCCACCGCTCCGGAAGCCATCGAGCTTGAGCAAGAGCCCGAGCACATCAAATCCCTCTACGGCATGGACCAAGATCGCACCCAAGACTTTGGTAAAAAATGCCTCATGGCACGGCGCCTAGTCGAGCGCGGGGTGCGCTTCATCCAGATCTATTCCGGAGGGGCTCATAATGATGACAACTGGGATGCCCACGGCGACCTAGAGAACAACCACAACAAACATGCAGGCGCTACCGACAAACCGATCGCGGGGCTTCTCGAGGACCTCAAGCAGCGTGGCCTACTAGACGAAACCCTTGTCGTCTGGGGCGGTGAGTTTGGACGCCAGCCCACCGCGGAATACGCCAAAGGCTCGGGACGCGATCACAACTCCTACGGATTCACCATGTGGATGGCCGGCGGCGGTATCAAAGGAGGCGTCAGTGTTGGTCAGACCGACGAGCTCGGCGCTGCTGCCGTTGAACGGCCACTCGAAGTCAAGAACCTCCACGCCACCATCCTCCAACAGCTCGGAATGGATCCCAACAACCTCTCCTACCTGCACGCCGGCCTCGACGAAAAACTCGTCGGTGTTGAAGGCGCCCGCCCCATCCGCGAGCTGATCACGTGATTTAACCCGCTTATATAACCCACTTGCACTTCTCCCCTCAGCTCCGCCTCGGCACCGTCGCCCACTCTTTTTACTTCTCCCCCCTGCGACGTAGTCGCCAACTTCAACTTAAACTCTCAACTTAAACTGCCGCTTAGCGGCTTACAAACTCTCATGCCTCGAACCGTTCTCATCACCGGCGCCACCCGTGGCCTCGGCCGCTCTATTGCCGTCGCCTTTGCCAAATCCGGCTATCAGGTCGCTCTCAACTACGCCCATAACGAGGACAACGCCCGTGAGGCTCTCGCCGAAGTCCGTGAGCACGCAGCCAATGGTGGAGGTGGCGAAATCTTCAAAGCCGATGCCCTCAGTGAGGCAGGCGTGAACCAACTCATTACCGATGTGACCAAAGTATTCGGTGCCCCAGACACCCTCGTCATCAACGCCACCCCACCCCAGTATGAAAAAGAACTCAGCGACTACAACGATGACGATCTTGCCTCCATGCACAAGGCATTCATCCTCGGCCCCCACTACCTGACCAAAGCCGCCCTGCCCTCCATGAAGCAGAACAAGTTCGGCCGCATCATCCACATCACCTCCGAGGTGTTTGATCTCGGCTTACCTCGTTTCTCTGCCTACGTTGCCGCCAAAGGTGGCCAGATCGGCTACATGCGCTCCACCGCCAACGAACTAGCCCCTCACGGCATTACCGTCAACGCTCTCGCCCCGGGGTGGATTCCTGTCGAACGCCACGACGACGTACCACAAGAAACCAGAGATAACTATCTCGCCACCATCCCGGTCGGCCGCTGGGGCACGCCGCAGGACATCGCCCACACAGCCCTCTTTTTCGCCCACCAGGACTCCGGTTTCATCACCGGCCAGTCCATCTCTGTCAATGGTGGCAAAACCAACTGATCAAATAGCCAATCAACCATGATTATTCAATACAATTGGATAGCTAGGTCGTGAAGCTTGCCCCAAGAAAATATAGTGCAAAAAAAACCATACCTATTATTCTTTCCAGATGAAATGGTATTTGTGCACAACATTGTTGCTGTCTGGCAGCATGTTGGCATGCGCAAAGATTGATTCTATAGAACACCTTGAGCAGCGTTTAAAAGACACCGACAAAGAGCTCAAAAAGCTCTCTAGTTACAGCTTTCGTGGGGGTACAGGTGCCGTAGGATACCGCTCTGATTTTCATAATAGTCCTAATCACACCGAATGGGTCAATATCTCACTACCAGAGAGTCATACCATAGACCAGGTAGTGCTAGCCCCTGTCTTATGGCGTGACTCGGCAATAGGTCTTCAGGCCGATGGATTCCCAGAGCATTTCGAAATCAGAGTTGGCGAAAAAGGCGACAATCAAGGAGTCGTTATTGCTCAATTTAAAGCCAAGCCAATGGACTTACCTCGCATCGCTCCTCTGATTATAGCCTTCAAACCAATCGAAGCATCATGGATGAAAATTGTCGTCACAAAGCTCTCGCCGAGAGTATGGGACGGTAAATTCTCTCTTCATCTATCCGAAATAATGATTTTTAGCGGCGAGGAAAACATCGCACTACACCAAGCTATTACAACATCTAAGCAAGAAGAGAGACTCGGCAAAGCATGGAACAAAGATCACCTTGTCGATGGCTTAGTCCCATACGTAATGGATTCAGCCGAAGGTAAGCAAAGCAAAGCCTATGTGAGTGATCTCGGTATCGGTAATCAAGCCAGCCTCACCATCGACTTAAAAAAAGTCACCCCAATCAATCGCGTTCATATCCACAGCCCAGAACTCAGCGACACCATACCTCAATCCAATGTCGATGGCTTTGGTATACCGGGATCATTTATTCTTGAAGGCTCAACAAATGCTGACTTCTCGGATTGCATTGAGCTTGCTTCATACAAAATGGAATCACGCTATAATACGGGCCCTGTGCTAATGTTTCGCTTCCCTGAAAGCTCTTGCCGTTACCTCAGACTAACAGCGAAACAACTCTCCATAGGCAACCGTGGAGAATTAGAAGGGACTGTTCTAGGCATTGCTGAAATCGAGGTTTTTTCCAAGGCAGAAAATGTCGCTTTGGGTAAAACTATTACCACGAGCTACACCGAAGGAAATCCACATCATTCGCTCAGTCAGATCACTGACGGCAATAATTTCTTTGGTGAAATCTTATCTACCCGAAGCTGGATGGAAGAGCTTGCAAAACGCCATCAACTCGAAAACGCCCGCCCCATCATTGATACTCGTCTTCATGATCTCTACCAAGACCAGCAACAACAACTGCGTATATTCGAGCGTATCGCCGTCATCCTCGCTGCCACAATCTTCATCACTTTCTTGATTTATCGAAACCTTCGCCAACGTGCTATTTACCAGACTCGGAACCGAATCGCAGCTGATTTACACGACGGCCTGGGCGCCAACCTTCACGCCATTGGACTCTTAGGAGACCTTGCCAAAAATGAGATATCATTGGCAAACAAGAAAAATGAATTAACTGAGCTTGCTGACATCGTAAACGAGATTCGTGAGGTCTCCCAAGACACAGGAAATGCTGCTAGGTCATGCACCAATATACTTGAAGAACCAGAACTATACTCCGACCTTATCGGTGAGATGAAGCGCACCTCGCAGTCATTTTTATCTGATCTAGATCACACCTTTGAGGTTCAGGGTGAACATTACATCAAGGGCATCAGAAAAAGCACTCGTGTTGAGATTTTTCTTTTTTACAAAGAATGCCTGGCCAACATCATCAAACATTCACGCGCCTCCAAAGTAACTACCTATATCAGAGGAGACAAAAAAAACATCGAGCTCCTAGTTACCGACAATGGTCAAGGAATGAAATCCTCAACCAAGGACCCTGTTCCTCCATCGCTTAATAGAAGAACACATCTCTTTGGTGGCAAACTCGACGTGACATACCCATCGAGTGGCGGCATGACCATCACACTCATCTACAAGCGCAGAAGATTTAAAATTAGAAAATAGCAAGATTCGATGAACACAAATAAAGCCCGTATCATTATTATCGAAGACAACGAAAACTACCGTAAAGTCATCAGCCGAACTCTAAAAAACGAGCCCGACTTTGAACTCATCAAGCAATACGGCACCGCAGAAATCGCGCTGCGCGAAATAGAGCATTCGCCCTCTGAACATAACCCAGACGTCATCTTACTCGATTTAAATCTTCCGGGAATGCATGGTCTTCAGGCACTAACTTGGCTTAAAGAATACTGCCCGAAAACCCACGTCATCATATTGACTCAATCTGAACAAGAAGCATGCATCTTACAAGCAATTCAATCCGGTGCGATCGGCTACTTACTGAAGTCAGCCACCGCATCTCAAATAAAAGAAAGTATCCGCACAGTGATTGCCGGAGGTGCCAGCCTTGACCCTGAGGTCACTAGCCTCATCTTTAATAGGATCAAAAAAAAGCCTCGCGATACTCGCACGAAAATCACGCTATCGGAACGTGAACAAGACATCCTAAACCTCATCAGCAAAGGCATAGAAAAAAAACAAATCGGCGACACTTTACACATAAGCTCAAACACTGTCGCTTACCATGTTAAGAATATCTACGACAAACTCAACGTAAGCAATGCCCCTGCCGCAGTGAGACAAGCTTTTCGCAGCGGTATTTTAGACCCCAAAAAATAGCTTTTTCTGATAAAAAATACCTAATCATGCGTATTAACAATGTTGATGCGTATGAAAATGAAGAAACCACTCATCAAAATACAGTTATTTAATTGGTACACCATGTAAAGACGAGACAGCACAAGATCACAGCTCTCTGTCACATTTGATTTTTTACTTCATCGCCCATGCGTAATTCCAGCCTCATCTTCGGTTTCCTTTTTTGCTTCATGCCCGCTGCCTTTGCCGAAAAGGACAAAATCAGCTTCAACAAGGACATCCGCACAATGTTTTCCAACTCCTGCTTCTTGTGCCACGGCCCGGATGCAGAGGACCGCAAAGCCGGTCTACGGCTCGATACCTTTGAAGGGGCCACAGCCAAAAATAAGGAAGGCGTGCCGGCCATCGTTCCAGGCAACCCCGGAGCGAGCGAAGCCTTTCTGCGTATCATCAGCTCCAACCCAGAAGAACTCATGCCACCGCCTAAGCACGGTGATGCATTCACGCCTGAACAGGTCGCCACCGTCAAACAATGGATCAAGGAAGGCGCCAACTACGAAATTCACTGGGCATACCAAAAGCCGGAACGTTCAGCTGCCCCAAGGACCGATGAGGCCCCCGATTACTGGCAGAAAAACCCCATCGATGCTTTTGTTCATAGAGAGCTGAGCAAAAATAAGCTAACCCCCTCACCAGAAGCAGACCGCCGCACCCTTGCCCGCCGAGTCGCCCTTGACCTCACAGGGGTCTCACCTGCGCCGGAAGAAGTAGCCAGATTCGTCAGTGATGAATCTCCCGATGCCTACAGTAAATACGTGGATCGGATGCTCGCCAAGCCTACCTACGGTGAGCACTGGACCCGTATGTGGCTTGACCTAGCTCGCTATGCAGACTCCGCCGGCTACGCCGATGACATTTCCCGTACTATCTGGGCCTATCGAGATTACGTAATCCGCTCCTTTAATGATAACAAACCCTTCGACCAGTTCACCATTGAGCAACTTGCAGGTGACCTACTTCCTCAACCAAGTGAAGCTCAACTCATTGCCACCGCCTTTCACCGTAACACCCAGACAAACAACGAGGGTGGCACTAACGACGAGGAATTCCGCAATGTAGCCGTTGTCGACCGCACTAATACCACATTTGCCACCTGGATGGGAACCACCATGGCCTGTGCCCAGTGCCACACCCACAAGTATGATCCGATCACCCACGAGGAATACTTCCAGATTTTTGATATCTTTAACCAAACCCAAGACTCAGACAAAAAAAACGAATTCCCCACCCTGCCCCTCATGTCCGAGGCACATAAGAGACAAAAATCAAAACTCGCCAGCCAGATCACCCAACTCGAGAAAAGCCTCGCCGCCCCAGGTGAGGATGCTCGGCTTGTGGCCGCCCTGGCCGAGTGGGAAAAAAGCCTCAGCACCAACTGGCAAGTAATTCAACCAGTCAACCCAGTGGCAGCCTCCGGAGCCACCCTGACTGTGCAGCAAGATGGCTCCCTCCTCGCTACTGGTAACAAAGCAAGCATTGATGATTATACCTTCAATGCCCAGTCCCCACTCAGCGCGATCACAGCCATCAAGCTCGAGCTGATCACCGACAAGCGCCTGCCCAACTCAGGTCCAGCCCGTGGGCACAACATGGTGCTCAATGAGCTTACGCTGGGATCGGAGGGCAATGGCAATAGCAACAAGCGAGGCCGCTTCGTGCGTATCGAGCTTCCCGGCAAAGACCGTATTCTTCACATTGCTGAAGTTCAGGTATTTGATTCCACAGGCAAAAACCTAGCCCTCACTGGCAAGGCACGCCAGAGCACCACTGGCTATGATGGCCACGCCAAACTCGCCATTGACGGCAACACGGATGGCGACTTCTACAAATCCAAAAGTGTCACCCACAACAACAACGGCGATCCTGCAGCATTCTGGGAAGTCGATCTCGGCGCCGAACAAGACCTTTCCCGCATTGTTATCTGGAACCGCACAGACAATGGCCTGCAGCCACGCCTCGATGGTTTCCGCCTCCAGGTTCTTAACACCAATCGCCAGCCTGTTTGGGAACACCTCTACCAAAAAGCACCCCAGCAAGAGCAAATTGCCTCACTCGACGGCACCCAGATTGGCCGCTTTTCCCACGCCAGCGCCAGCTACCAGCAACCACAGTTCGAAGTCCACAAGGCCATTGACGGCAACGCCGAACAAAATTCAGGCTGGGCAATTGCCGGCGGCCATGGTCGAAACCACAACGCCGTCTTTGAGCTCAGCTCACCACTACCCGGTGGCAAGCTCAACCTTCGCCTCCAGCAAACCTATCCGAACCACGCTATCGGCCGCTTCCGTATTCTGGTAACAGATGCCGCCAATCCCGCACCCGCATTACCTGAAGACATTGCCCGAATCATCGCCACGCCCCAAGACCAGCGTGACCGCATAGCTGTAGCCAAGCTGCTGAGCTACTACGCCAAACAAAGCCCGGAAGCGAAGCTACAGGAGCAACAAATCGCCCAGCTTAGGCGCCAGCTCGCTAACATCAAATCTTCCACCACGGTTCCCGTCATGCGCGAGGTCGCTCCAGCCAACCGCAGGGATACCCACATCCACCTTCGTGGATCCTATCTCAGCCACGGCCCCAAGGTCACTGCGGGATTCCCCAAGGACTTCTCACCAGAAGGCTTCACCGCTAAAAACAAAACCCCTAATCGTTTGGACTTAGCGCAGTGGATCCTCCACGAGAACAACCCGCTTACCAGTCGGGTCATCGCCAATCGCTACTGGGAAAAAATATTTGGCATCGGCATTGTCGCCACCTCAGAGGAATTTGGCTCGCAAGGTGAACTCCCCTCGCATCCTGACTTACTAGATTGGCTGGCCGTTGAATTTCGTGAATCTGGCTGGGACACCAAGAAACTTCTCAAGCTCATCGTCACATCCGCCACCTACAAGCAGAACTCACATGTTACCGCAGAGCTACACGCCATGGATCCGGCCAACCGACTGCTCGCACGCGGCCCACGCGTCCGCCTCAGTGCCGAGATGGTTCGTGACCAGGCTCTCGCAGTTTCTGGATTACTCAGTCCAAAAATGTATGGCAAGCCCGTCAATCCACCCCAGCCCGATTTGGGGTTGAAAGCTGCCTTCGGTGGCTCAACCGATTGGAAAACTAGCAAAGGTGAAGACAAGTTCCGCCGCGGCATCTACACCAATTGGAGACGTTCAAGCCCTTACCCATCCATGGCCACCTTCGACGCACCCAATCGCGAAGTGTGCACCGTGCGCAGAGACCGCACCAACACTCCTTTACAAGCGCTCGTCACCCTTAACGACCCTGTCTTCATTGAGGCCGCCCAAGCAATGGCCCGCCGCCTAGGCAAGCACAGCGGTAATATCGACACCCAACTCACGCGCGCCTTCGAGCTCAGCCTCTTACGCCCCCCAACAAATCAAGAATTTGATCGCCTCAAGCAATTCTACCAAGAATCTCTCGCCGATTACCAAGCTGCACCAGCACAAGCCAAAGAAATCGCAACCAAACCAATTGGACCAGCACCCGAGGGCGCCAAGCTACCCGAGCTCGCTGCCATGACCGTTGTTTGTAACGTCATTTTGAATCTGGATGAGCTACTCATGAAACGTTAAATTGACGACTTCAGCCTAAACACCAAAGGCCGGGACACGGCCTCCTATTTACCTCATGAACCTCGATCCTAACTTCGAAAACATCCGCCTCAATACCCGACGTCATTTTCTTAAGAACTGCGGCATGGGCTTGGGCGGAGCAGCTCTTTCCAATCTGCTTGGTAACAACGCCTTTGGGGCATCTATCGAAGCTCCCGAGAGCCCGCTCCTGCCCAAAGCCGCACACTTTGCCCCCAAGGCTAAGCGCGTTATCTACCTGCACCTCACTGGTTCGCCCCCTCACCTCGACATGTTTGACTACAAGCCAGAGCTGGTCAAACGAGACGGACAAGAGTGCCCCGATGCTTTTCTCAAGGGTAAAACCTTTGCCTTCACCAGTGGCACCCCCAAACTCATGGGCACCCCGCGCACCTTCAAGCAATACGGTGAAAATGGCATTTGGATGTCCGACGCCATCCCCCACATGCACGAAGTGGCTGATGACCTTTGCTTGATCAAGTCCATGCACACGGATCAGTTCAACCACGCCCCGGCTGAGCTCTTCTTGCACACAGGCTTCCCCCAGCCCGGCCGACCTTCCTTTGGCTCATGGGCAACCTATGGCCTCGGTTCCGATAACCAAAACCTTCCCGGCTATGTGGTCCTCATCTCATCCGGCACCCAGCCTAATGGCGGCAAGAACAGCTTCTCCTCTGGCTTCATCCCTTCTGTTTATCAGGGAGTTCAGTGCCGATCCAAGGGCGACCCCGTGCTTTATGTCTCGGACCCCTCCGGCATGGATCGATCCATGCGCCGTAAAACCCTCGACACGATCAACGATCTCAACAACCACGCCTACGACAAGTTCGCCCACCCCGAAACCCTGACCCGTATCGCACAGTATGAGCTCGCATTCCGCATGCAGACCTCCGTCCCCGAGGTCATGGATATTAAAGATGAATCTGCTGAAACCCTCGAATCCTACGGTGCCAAACCTGGCGAAGGCAGCTTCGGCAACAACTGCCTACTCGCACGCCGCCTTTGCGAGCAGGGTGTACGTTTCGTTCAGCTCTTTGATTGGGGCTGGGACTTCCACGGCACCGGTCCTAGCACCGGTATTGGTGACGGACTGACCAAAAAGTGTACATCCATGGACAAACCTATCGCCGCCCTGATCAAGGACCTCAAGCAGCGTGGCATGTTTGATGACACCCTGATTGTTATCGGTGGTGAATTCGGCCGCACCCCCTTTCGCGAGGGCCGCACCTCCAAGGGCAAAGTTCTTGGCCGCGACCACTACCCAGATGCCTTCACCATGATCATGGCGGGAGGCGGCGTAAAAAGCGGATTCAGCTATGGTCAAACCGACGAGCTTGGCTTCAACGTCACTGAAAACCCCGTGCACGTCCACGACCTGCAGGCCACCTGGATGCACCTCTTGGGCTTCGACCATGAGAAACTCACCCACCGCTTCCAGGGCCGTGACTACCGCCTCACCGACGTCCACGGCCACGTGGTGAAAGATATCATTGCTTAGCTGCGAAGGCGGCGATGGGAATTCGGACTGAGATCAGAACCACTCAACCAACCATGGAGACGGCAATTACAGCACAGATCTCTACGCGCTCTCCATCACAGCTTCAGAACCGTACTTTTCCCCACTTTTCGCCTTTGCCGTAGGCACTCGGACGCAGTCAGTGGCTATCCTTTATTGTCTACAATCTACCATACGCCCATGCGGACGGGATTACTTATCTGCAGGAAAAATCAAAGGGCTAACCAAACAGGGCAGACCCAGCGAACTCTGGCCGATGACAAGAAGGTGAATATCGAATAGTTAAATAGCTGTTAGCAGCAAACGGCCCATTTCTGCTTTCTGCTTTCCAAATTTCAGCTTTATCACAGGATGCAAGAGTTCATCCCAACCCAACGTATCAAAACCATCATGAAATTCCTCACTCTTCTCTTCATTCACTGTTCACTATTGACCATTCACCATTCGGCATCTGCGGCTGAGGGCTCTCAGGGCAAGCACTCCTCTACCCCAAATGTCATCGTCATCATGGCAGACGACATGGGCTACGGAGATGTAGGTTGCTACGGTGCCAAGCCTGAAAATCTGAAAACTCCGCACATTGACCAGCTCGCTGCCGGGGGGCTTCAATTCACCAGCGGCTACTGCTCTGCCTCCACCTGCACGCCGACCCGCTACGCGATGCTCACCGGCACTCATGCCTTCCGTGTTAAAGGCACTGGAATTGCTGGCCCTAACTCCCCAGCCTTGATTAAGCCAGACGTGGTGACCATGCCGGACCTGCTGCAAAAGGCGGGCTACAAAACCGCCGTCATCGGCAAGTGGCACCTTGGACTGGGAGCAGACAAGCCAGACTGGAATGGCGACCTCAAGCCGGGACCACTCGAGATTGGTTTTGATTATTCCTTCCTACTTCCGACCACCAATGACCGTGTCCCCCAGGTCTATGTGGAGAACCACCGCGTGCTCAACCTCGACCCCAAGGACCCGCTCTGGGTCGGCCATAAAAAACCCAGCCCTGACCACAAAACCGGCATCAGCCACCGTGATGAGCTCAAGATGGACTGGAGCCACGGCCACAACAGCACCATCCACAATGGCATTAGCCGGATCGGCTTCTACACCGGTGGTCACGCCGCCCGTTTCCGCGATGAAGACCTCGCTGACAAGTGGGTCGAGAAGTCGGAGGCTTGGATTAAACAAAACAAAGCCAATCCCTTTTTCCTCTTTTTCGCCTCCCACGATCTGCACGTGCCGCGCATCCCACATGAGCGTTTTCAGGGCAAGTCGCGCACCGGCTTTCGCGGTGACGCCATAGTCCAGCTTGACTGGTGCGTAGGGGAAATTGTCAGGATCCTCAAGGAGCAAGGACTGGAGAAAAACACCATGATCGTCTTCTGCTCAGACAACGGCTCGGTTCTTGATGACGGTTACAAGGATGGTGCTGTGGAAAAACTCCACGACCACAAACCTGCCGGGCCTTATGCCGGCGGTAAATACAAGATCCAAGAAGGCGGCACCCGCACCCCCTTCATCACCTACTGGCCAGGAACGATTAAACCTGGTGTTTCCGAGAAAATCGTCTGCACCATCGACCTCGGCACCAGCCTGGCCAAGCACCTCGGCGTCAGTATCCCGCAGGACGCCTTGCTGGACAGCCTCAATGTCATGCCCGCTCTACTCGGCAAAGAAGATGCCAAAGGACGTAGCAACCTCATCCAGCAAAGCAACGGCAGAGAGGGAGTCAACAGCCCCATGGGCTATCGCTCAGGCAAGTGGAAACTGCAGCGCAGTGTGAAAAAATCACCCCAAAAGGCCAAAGCAAACAAAGCTGGGGCAGCATTCAGTTATACCCTCTACGATTTGGAAAACGATGTTGCTGAGAAAAAGAATCTCGCCAAACAAAACCCTGAAGTCTTCACCCGCTTGAAAACCGAACTTCAAAAGCAAATCGACGATGGGCGCACGAGGCACTAAAGTGCCTGATGAATGATGGCGGATGTCATTTGCCTTCGCGTCGAAGGTAAGTGAATAAATAGAATAACCCTAAGCAAGAGCCCATATCTCCGAGATGAAATTCCTCACTTCCCTATTTTTCTCATTACTATTCAGCATTCACTCTTCCTTTGCGCAAGTAAAAGTTCAGCCTAACATCCTGTGGATCGTGACCGAGGACATTGGTTGTGACATGGCGTGCTACGGAACCAAGGGCGTTCATACGCCTCACATGGATCAGCTTGCCGCAGAGGGATTACTCTATACCCGGGCTTACACGACGGCCTCGGTTTGCAGTCCGAGCCGTTCAAGCTTTATGACCGGGCTCTATCCGCATCAGGTGTTTTCCAAAAACATGCGGATCAGGAAACCGCTAGAGCAGAAGTCCCTCCCTGAGGGCGTGGACATCTTCACCCGCTATCTGCGCGATGCCGGCTACACCATCGGCTTTCCGGGACACCCGAAAAAAGACTGGGGGTTTCTCCATTCAAAAACCAAGCCCTACGACACAACCGACTGGGTTGAGTTGACTCAAAAACAACCCTTCTTCTGTCAGTATCAGTTCTACGACACTCACCGCGTAAACCTAAAGCGGGATGATGGAAAAATGTATCCATTTCTGGCGTGTCCGGAGCATCCCGTGGATCGTGCTGACATTGAGCTGCACCCCTACACCCCTGATAGCCCCAAAGGCCGTGAAGAACTCAGAGCTTATCTGGAGAACGTCAATTTACTGGACGTGAATATTGGCAAATTGATCACCGACCTGAAGGCCAAGAATCTCTATGAGAACACCATCATCGTGGTGATGGGTGACAACGGCCCTCCGATCTTTCGCGGCAAGGGTTTCCTCTATGAGCGCGGTATTCTCATGCCTTTGATCGTGCGTGTCCCAAAGCAGTTCAAGATGAACATAAAGCCCGGAAGCCAAACCGACGAACTTGTTTCAGCTCTGGATATGGCCCCGACTTTCATTGATCTGGCAGGCGGGAATATCCCCGATTACATGGAGGGGCGAATCTTTTTCGGGCCTAACAAACAAGCGGCTCCCGGCCATCTCTTTGCCATGCGTGACCGTCATGGTATGAATGTGGATCGCTGCCGCAGCGTGTGCTCAAAAGTTTTCAAATACATCCGCAACTACGTGCACCCAATGACCTGTTATACAAACAGTCTGCCTAACGTCGCCGCTAGTACTGAAGGCAAAAAGCTCTTTGATCAGGGTAAGCTTCCCGCACACCAGACCCCCTACTTCAAGGAAAAGCCCGAAGAAGAACTCTACGACCTGAATAAGGATCCCTATGAGCTCAATAACCTGGCACAAGATCCTGCCCAAAAAGAAAGGCTCGCCGAATTTCAATCAACACTCGCAGAGTGGATCAAGCGAACGGGCGACAAGGGCGAGTTCGAAGACCCGGCGGCACTCGCGGAAATGGATCGCCTGTTCGAAGAAGCCAAGCAAGCGAGAAAACAGAAGTAAACCCTCATTGTCCTAACAGGGTTAGTGTCATTTAAAAAAACAGCATGTCAGATTTAAACAATGTAATAGCTAAAGTGGTTGGCTGGTCGCTTGCCGGAATATGCATATTCATGGGAGCAATCGCACTTGCAGCTGGAGTCTGGAAGCTCAAGCAGCAACGTGCCAGTGAAAGCTGGCCTACGGCATCAGCAACCATCGTCGATTCGGGTATTGCAAAGGTTAAAAAGGAACGTCGAGGCAGCAATGGCAGGAAGCGAATGAGTGACACTGATTACGTGGTCGAAGTTCGTTATGCCTACAAGGTGGGCGGTCGCCCTTATGAAGGCGACCGGATACGATTCGGTACCAAGGACTATGACAATCGATCGCAGGCAACCAAGGCACTGAAACAATATCCCAAAGGAAAAAAAGTTCAGGCCTACTACGACCCTGAAAAACCTACTAGGTCCGTTTTGATCAGGGAAGTAAATCAGAGGCTGGTGCAAATTATCGCCCCATTAATTTTTTTATCGATCGGTTTGATCACCCTATTTTTCATGGTTAGGTCAACCCTGCAAAAAAGCAAAGAAAAAGCAGCCCCACCACTAAGCCTCTGACATCATGAAATCCCTCACTTTCCTCTTTCTCTCTTCACTTTTCCCACTGCACTTTTCTGCGGGTGCGGAGCAAGCAGCGGCCGAGCCGCGGACGACCGAAGGAAGTGCAATCGCTCCTGCACAGGGCAAGCTCAGCAAAAAACCTAATATCGTTATTTTGTTCGCTGATGACCTAGGCATTACCGATCTCGGATGTTACGGAAAAGAACACGGAAACACCTATCACGAGACACCCCATATCGACCAGCTTGCCCAGCAGGGTATGCTCTTCACCGATGCCTATGCGGCAAGCCCGGTATGCTCACCAACCCGCGCGAGCATTCTCACTGGCAAATACCCCGCACGCCTTCGGCTCACCGACTTCCTACCGGGGCAGATCCAACCTCAGTTCAAACGTGTCAAAACCGCCCAACCTGAACAACAATTCCTGCCGCCTAAAGAGGTCACCTTTGCTCAGGCATTGAAAGAAGGAGGCTACTCCACCTGGTTCTTTGGTAAATGGCACCTCGGCAAGGGGCAGCCGACTGACTTTGGCTTTGAGCAGGAATTCGGAGCGCAGCAAAGCGAAGCGAATCGCTTCTATCCCTTCAAGAAAAAACAAAAGAACATCGGAGGGGCAGAAGGGGATACCATCACCGATGTATTTACCGACAAAGCTGCGGAACTCATCGGCAAACGGCGGGAGCAATGGGACAACGGGGATAAAAAACCATTCCTGATCTACATGTCGTATTATCTAGTACACATGCCAATCAAAGCGCGCGAGGAAGGCATCGCGCACTTCGAAGCAAAGAAAAAAACAAAAAAGTGGAAGCGTGCGGACTACGCGGCGATGCTCAAGATCCTCGATGATAATGTCGGGCGGCTCATGCAGGCACTCAAAGACAACGGCTTTGCGGACGACACCGTCGTTCTATTCTACTCGGACAACGGCGGACACACATGCACCTCTAACTATCCTTACCGCGGCTACAAAGGTAGCATCTACGAAGGGGGAATCAAAGAACCTCTCATCGTCAAGTGGCCTGACAAAATCACCCCCGGCTCCCGATGCTCTGAACTGATCAACACGCCAGACATCTATCCCACCCTTCTGGACCTTGCGCAACTCCCTCAAAAACCAGCACAGCACCCCGATGGCCAAAGCTTTTATCACGCGCTAACAGGCAAAGAAATCGACAAGGAGAAAGCCATCTTCTGGCACCATCCTCACTACAGGGACAATGCGCCCAGCGTTCCTGCCAGCGTCATCCGCAAGGGCAATTACAAGCTTATCAGGCACTATGAAAGCGGCACCACCCAGCTTTACGACCTCGAGGATGACCCCTCCGAAAAACAAAACCTCAACAACCGCCATCCCAAGAAAGTAAAACAGCTCGATACCCGACTGGATCGTTGGCTCAAAGACGTCAATGCAGTCGTTCCCCAGAAAAACCCCCGGCATGACCCGCAAAAAGCGAAGAACGAAATATGGGGTGGCCCCGGAGACGTGGCCAGACGGAAAGCAAAGCTCGAGCAGCAACAGAACAAAGAAAAGACAAAACCGTAAACATCAAAACACATGACATCAAAAATGAAACGATCACACAGCATCATTCTGGCGACCTTGTCAGCTCTGTTCTCATTGTCTTCTTGTGAAAAAGTTGATGGTGGGGAGCTGAAAAAAGACAAGGATGGGGAACCACCTGTGCGCGCGGAAAAATTCCCTGAATTTTCGTGGGATCATATTCCGCGCTATATGCACATCTATAAAACGACTTCTTTCACTGATAAGGAACTCGATTATCTAGCCGCATTCCCTCTGATCACCTTTGAAAAAGCGACCGGAATAAGAGAAGGAAGCGTCCAACAAGGCACATTGAAAGCCGCCCGTGGCGTCAAAAAACGCAACCCGAAGGCAACAATTTTATACTACAAAAATCTGGTTATTGACTGGGGTGGCAGCGCCGCATCCGAGGAGTTGAAAAACATCCAAGGCGGCTACCTGAAAAGCGAGGACGGCAGCTACCCGGTTCACAAGGAGATCAACCAGCGCAAGTTTTTCGACATCAGCCTGCCCGAAGTGCGGGGCTGGTGGCTTGCCGATGCCATGCGCATGCTGTCGGATCCATCCATCGACGGACTCTTTGTCGATGCCAATGTCAAAGTTCTCGTGGGAAGTTATTTTGCCAAGGGACAAAAGACCGGGGCGAAAAAAGCCAAGCAAATCATCGAGGGCTATGAGAAGCTGCTGACCCGGTTCGACAAAGAACTCCGGAATGAACATCTCATTTTCGCCAACATCGTGCGCGCGCGTTTCAAGGACGGCGGCCTGGGTTACATGACGCATTTTGACGGCTCCTACATGGAGACCTTCGAGCACAATGTGGGTGGCGTTTCCAAGAAAGACTACGTCGCCCAAAACATCGCCCACGGGCAAAAAACCGCCCGCGAGGGTAAGATCCTGGCCTTTACGCTTGAGGTGGAGCAGGCGCTTAACGAAGCCGCCTCCCGTGTGGGTGATGATTTCGAGGCTGACCAAACGTTCAATGACCGGCTCAACTACGCCACGGCCATTTTCTTAGTCATGGCTGAAAAACACAGCTATTTTCTCCCCCACTCTGGCTACGGCGTGACCAAGAACAACCACCTCTGGCGTAAAACCCCCTCGGTTTTTAAGCAAAAGCTCGGCCCGCCCAAAGGACCCGCTACCAAAAAGGGTTACATCTACACGCGCGAATTTGAGCACTGCTCGGTATGGCTGGATATCCAAAACGAGAAGGCCACACTGACTTGGAAATGAGCGAGGCATACAGCATAGCCACAAGCCTGACACCCTCTTCCTAATCATTCGTTTGGTTTGATTTACGAAGTGGTATTATCCATTTCAACTGGCAGAAAGACCCTATCCATAAGTAACGTATCCCCATGACCATGAAGCTTCGCATCATCACGCTTGTCCTCCTTCACTCTTCACTCTTCAGTATTCACCATTCGGCTGCTGCGGCCGAGCAGCGGACGACCGATGAAAGTGCAAGCTCCAGCGGCCGACGGTCTGAAGGCGAAGCCTTCAAGAGAAGGGCAAGCTCCATAAAACCGAATATCATCCTCTTCCTCATCGATGACATGGGGCTGATGGATACCTCGGTGCCTTTTATCGTCGATGCCAAGGGCCAGCCCGTTAAACACTCACTGAACGGCTTCTACCGCACGCCGAACATGGAGAGACTGGCGGCAGCGGGAACTCGCTTCACCCAATTCTACGCTCACTCAGTCTGCTCACCCACCAGGGCCTCCATCATGACCGGGCAAAACTCGGCCCGGCACCGTTCTACCAACTGGATCAAACCACAGAGCAACAACCGCGGCAACTTCGGCCCTGCCGAGTGGAATTGGACCGGCCTGGACAAAACCAGCATCACCTTGCCACGTCTGCTGCAAGGGGCGGGGTATAAGACCATCCATGTGGGCAAAGCCCACTTTGGCCCAGATAACCACGAAGGCTCAGAGCCGCTCAACCTCGGCTTCGACATCAACGTCGGCGGCTTTTCCGCAGGGCATCCCGGCAGCTATTACGCGGAGAAAAACTACGCGCGTAACGGAAAAACAGGACAGGTTCCGCATCTGCAGAAATACCACGGCACGGACACCTTCCTCACCGAAGCCCTCACCCTGGAGGCAAATCGACACATCGAAGCTTGTGTTAAAGAGCAGAAACCCTTCTTCCTCCACATGTCGCACTATGCCTTGCATACCCCGTTCGATTCTGACCCACGCTTCGCCAAAAACTACGCCCAGTCCGGAAGGAACAAACACGCCCAGGCCTACGCCACCCTCGTCGAAGGCATGGACAAGTCCCTCGGAGACCTCATCGTCAAACTGAAGGAACTCAAGGTGGCCGACAACACCCTGATCATCTTCGTTGGTGACAACGGCTCTGATGCTCCCCTTGGCCAAGGAGAGCACAACAGCTCAGCTCCTTACCGGCAGAAAAAGGGCTGGCGCTATGAGGGCGGCATGCTCGTTCCCTTCATCGCCGCCTGGGGCGAGGCAGATAAGAACAACGCATCGCAGCAGAAACTTCCCATTTCCGCAGGTGCCATCCAAACCCAGATGGGAACCATCCTCGACTTGGTGCCCACCATCTGCGCGCTGGCAGAAGTTGAGCTCCCCAAAGACATGCCCTTGGATGGTTACGACCTGAAGCCACAGTTTGCAGGGAACAAAAACAAAGAGCGCAAGGAAGACTTCCTCAACCACTTCCCCCACGAGCACCGCAGCAGCTACTTCACCAGCTATGTCAATGACGGCTGGAAAGTCATCTATCACTACCCACTTCCAGCGAGAGGCCAGAAGGCAAAAGGAAAAGAATTCAGCCCCAAGTATGAGCTTTTCAACCTGAAGGAGGATCCTTTTGAAAAGAAAGACCTGTCAAAGAGTCATCCGGAACAGTTACAGACGATCATGACTGCCATGATCAAGGACCTGGAGGCCAAGAAAGCACTTTACCCTCAGAAGGATAACAAGGAGCTACGACCTGAAATGCCTGCATCAGCAAGCAATTAGGGCAAACTAAAGAGGTCACGGCACAATGATATACAGTATCAAAGCATCAGCTCCCATCTTCATGGCATCCCTTTGTCTCATCGCTGGGATAGGGGTAGCGGATGCGAAAAAAAAGAAAGCCCCTGCCTATCACTCATCAGTCCCCAAGCCAACGCAGTCCAACATCCCCTACGGAGCACACAAGCGACAGGTGCTGGATTTCTGGAAAGCTTCGTCAGCCTCGGCCGATAAGCTCGCACCTTTGGTCTTCTACATCCATGGTGGCTCATGGAAAACCGGCAGCAAGGAAATCATCAACGGCTGTGTGGATGTCAATGCCTTACTCAAGGCCGGCATTTCCGTGGTAGCGATCAACTATCGTTATGTGACGCAAGCAGAGGCGGCAGGAGTCGTTCCGCCTGTCAAGGCACCCTTGAATGACGCGGCCCGCGCCCTGCAGTTTGTGCGCAGTAAAGCCAAGCTGTGGCACATCGACAAAAGCCGCATCGGGGCAACCGGTGCCTCCGCTGGGGGCTGCTCCTCTCTCTGGCTCACCTACCATGATGACATGGCGGCCCCCGACAGTGATGACCCCATCGCCCGGGAATCGACCCGCCTGTTCTGTGCCGGCGTGCGCGTGCCCCAGACCACCCTCGACCCACAGCAGATGAAGGATTGGCTGACCAAGATCACCTACGGCGGCCATGCCTTCGGGGTGAATAACAAGGAGTTCCTGGCATCACGTGAAAAGCTACTCCCCTGGATCCAGGAATATTCCCCCTATGCCCATGTCAGTGCGGATGACCCTCCGGTGAGCATGTATTACAACAAGAATCTCGAAAAGGACCTAGGCGCCCACAGCCCCCGGTTTGGTTTCAATCTCCAGAAACGCTGCCAAGAAATCGGCCTCTTTTGCGAAGTGCTCTATGACCGGGCGCCAGGTTATACTCAAAACGAGGCAACCTTTTATCTTGTCAAAACGCTGACCAGCAAATGAAGCAAGAAGCCGTAACATGGTGAACCGCCTTTCTCATCTACTCTCTCAATACTTGTTTCCTGAATGAAACAGGAATCAAAACGATGGCGGAAAATACAGTGACGCAGACGAAGCAGACGAATACCGCGTTCCATCCCCATGTGTTTTTCAGCATGATGGGGACGAATCCGGCAAGTGGCTGGGCCATCGATCCTATGCCGTTGACAATGCCTGTTGCGGATGCGGTGTGGGCAGCTCCACCAAGATCCTGTGCCGCAATTCCCGAGACAATGGAATCCGCGATGAAAAGGAAAAAACCAATCAGGGCCAGGCCACAGACATTACCCCAGAAGCCTCCCGTTTTACTAATGACGATGTAGAAAAAGATGGCGCCGATCAGTGCTAACAGAGAAAAGAACGCAAGGCGGGTTTTGTTATCTGAAAAATATTTGTCACTGAGGATACCGCCGATGATGAGTCCGATGACGCCACCTACCTCAAAGCCATTTGCCACGTAGGCGGAGTTCTCGTTGCTTAGCAGCACTGACTGGGCAAGGTAGTAGGGTAGCCAGGCAAAAAAGGTGTAGCGGATGAATTTTTGACCGGTATAAGCCAAACCCAAAAGCAGGATGATGGGTTGCTTGATCATCAGCATAAATGCGGAGGTTCCTGGCTTCAGGTTTTCCAGATCATGGTGTTTTCTTCGCTCGATTTGATAACCCGCGTCTTCAGGTCGGTTGATCAGGAACATGGCCTGGACGATTCCAACGACGATAACAATGACTCCGGTTACCAGGAAAACGTGTCTCCATCCATAGGCCCCCAGGATGTAGGCCGCTGTCATGTTTGCGACCAGGCCTCCAAAGACGTAGCAGGTCATCCAGGCTCCCATCACCTTGCCACGGTGTTTGAAGTGAACCCACTCGGCAACGATTTTGCAGGCGTTGGGCCAGCCGGTAGACTGGAAAAGTCCGTTGAGAGTAAGCCCTACTGCCAGAATAGCCATGAACGGAAAAATTCCGAATGCCAGACTTGCGAGGCCGGATAGGATCATGCCCGTTGTCAGGGCAATACGCGGACCAACGCGGTCCCCCAACGAGCCACTCATGAATTGCCCTATGGCGTAGCAAACACCGTAACCCGTCTGGGTAAGAACGATCAGGTTTTCAGAATACCCGGATTCGATCAGCGCATTGGTGGTGATTCCAAGATGCTTGCGTGTGAAGTAATAGAAAAAATAGGCCGCATAAGACAGCACCACCATTCTGGTGGATAGCGATGCTGGAGGTGAGGCCGATTTCATGATCTGTCTTAATAGTTCCTTCTAATTTGCCCCGGTGTTTTCCCGGTGGTGCGCTTGATCATGCGGCAGATTTCCGCCGCTCCGGCGAAGCCATGATGGGCAGCGATGGAGTCCAGCTTGTCCTCGGTGTTTCGCAATTGTTCCATAATGACCTCGCAGCGCAAGTGTTCGATTTCCGTTTTCGGGTTGTGGCCAAGCGCTTCGATGAAACGCAGGCGTAGCCCCTCGCTGGAGATTCCCATTTTTTGGCTGAGCTCTGCTACTGAGACGGGACGATGGGACGTTTCCTGTTTCAGGAAATCCAGGGCCTTGGAGACTAGTTTGTCTGGAAGGACAACATGGCGGGTGGATTCCCGGGCGACCACCGGATCTGGAGGAAGGGTGAGCCAGTGATCGCTGGCCACGGCTTTGCCCCTCATCATGCTGTCCAATAACTCGGCAGCGGCAAAGCCGATCTTGCGGCCGGGGTAGGGGATGCTGCTCAGTGGTGGAATGCATGTGTGGCAGAAAATAAAGTCGTTGGAGAGGCCCAGCATCGGCATATCTTCCGGGCACCTGATCCCGTGCTTCCGCAATAGCCTGGATGTCCAGACGCCGGCGATGTCGTCCTTGAGCAGAATTCCACACGGCCGGGGTAATGCGAGCACTTGATCGCGCATGCAGCGTTCGATATCCTTGGGGCATGTTTGTCGGGAGAAATCTGAAGCGGGCACATCGATCTGGTGAAAACGCCCGCCATGTTCAAGAACGGCTTTACGAAACGATTCCAAACGTATCTCGGAATAGCTGCGCATGGACTCATGAACATAGGCGAAATCCCGTAAGCCCAAGGCTGCCAGATGTGCATAAGCAAGCTCTCCCAGCATCCGGTTGTCCACGGTGACCCTGGGGAAATCAGCCGTTGGCCGGGGGATTTCTGCACTCAGATTGACTACGGGAATCCCGGCTTTTTTCCATGCCCTCGCTTCTTGTACGGAGTAGCGGTAAACCAGCAGCCCGTCACCCTTCCAGTGAGAGTCGATATTATGGGACTCCAGATCGCCACCACTTGGCTGGTCGAAGCACAAGGCCATGCTCGATCCCACCCGTTGATAATCTGCAAAACCCTCAAACAGCTGTGACACATAGCTCCCTGCCCAGTCCGGCAGGCGCACGCCAACCTTGAATCCGAACGGTAGCGAACTTTCCATGGAGAATGAATAGCAAGAATTTGGGAAAATGCCAATTTCTTTTGCGCTAGCGCTATTGTTTTTTGTGGCTCGTGGTGGTTTAATGGGCTCAGTAGTCGCTGCGTAAAAAGGCAGATTCAAAACAGCGACACATTTCAAAAAACCTCATAAACAACCTCATAAAAAGCCATCACTATGAAAAACAAACTCAAAACAATCATCATGGGAGTAGCCGCGGCGAGCCTCTTGTTACCCGCCTCAGCTTCAGCAGCCACCATCAAAACGCTGCTTTTTAACTACACTAGGAATGCTTCCAATAATATGGATGCCATTGATGCAACTGCACTGGGGGTCGATGCGTATGTTAACGTTGAAGAAACCGTCCCTGGTCCGCAGACTTCGAGTGGCACGTTGGATGGCGTAGGCTACTCAATGACGCATGGTGATTATTACCAATTTAATTTTCTTACCCAGCTTGGTCAGCCTTATTCTGCTGCATTAGAAGATAATGTCACGGTTTCTCTCACCAACTTAGATGCTTGGCTTGCTGCCAATGGAGCACCAAGATACGAAGTCACGGTGTATTATGCGGGGAGTACAAACTTTGCAGGGTATGTCGCTGCGGATAGTGTTACGGTTGGCGGCATCTCTGAGACATTTACACTCGATCATAATGGCAGCACGGATAGTAATTTCTGGGCAGCCAATGGAGCAACGTATCTGTTCACATCGGATACCTTGACCATCACCGACACATCAACCGATTTAAACGTTGGAGGTATTTCTGCTATCCAAATCACAACCGTGCCCGAGCCTTCCTCAACGGCTCTTCTCGGACTTGGAGGTCTTGCCTTGATTCTGCGCCGCAGAAGATAAAGCCGGTCCATTGGGCATGGCTATCAGACCATGCCAAGCATGCATTTAGCAGCCCCCGCCCTCGATCAGGTCGGGGGCTTTTTCTGCCTAACGCATAGGAAGGGCAGGCGCTTTTGCGCTTGAGCACCAGTGGTCTTTTCAGGCCTGTAACGAGACGCATCAAAAAAATGAATATGAAACAGTTCACCAATCTTATCGCCCTGCCATTATTATTAGCAGCATTGATCTCATCCGGAAGCTTCGCGCAGGCTCACAGTCCATCGCAGGCTCGTGATGGTGGTTTTGTGGTCAGCCCCTATGTGCAGTTAGCCGAGCCCGATAGCATCTATGTGGTGTGGCAATTGGAGCATCGTAAGCATAAGGCGCTTGGCGTTGAGTACGGCCTTACCGAGAAGTTGGGGCAAACACAGGCCGCCGAGCTGGTGGCAAAGCAATCGAAAGAGGAAGCGATCTATCAAGCAAAAATCCAAGGACTCAAGCCGAACACTCGCTATTATTATCGGGTAAAGACAGACACCATGCACTCGGCGGTGCATCACTTTATCACGCCCGCTCTGCATCAGGCAGAAGCCAGCCTTCATATCCTGGCGACCAGCGATATTCAGGGAGGTGCGGCACGGTTTAAGTCGCAAATATTGCCCAATGGCATTGCGGCATGGGCGCAAAAACAGCACCAAGGCGACCTTGCGGAAAATTTCGATCTCATGATGCTGCCTGGAGATTTGGTCAATAGAGGGCCTCAGCTGACAGAGTGGCATACGTTTTTTGACGCCATGCACCCGCTGATGGCGCATGTACCGGTCTATCCTGCCATTGGCAATCATGATGGCGGCGGGCCTATCTATACCAAGTACTTCGTATTGCCCGAAAACGGGACGCAGGGGCATTTAGAGCGTTGGTATTATAAGGACTATTCCAATGTGCGTATCATCACCTTGGACAGCACCATCAAATTCGGTGATGCCAGACACGCACTGCAACACACGTGGTTAGATGACTTACTCAAAAAAACGGCAACGCAATCCCATCTCGATTTTGTTCTGTTCCAAATGCACCACCCTCATGAATCCGAGCTGTGGATCGGCGGGAATCACGCTTTTACCGGGCAGGTCATTAACAAGGCTGAAACCTTTAGCACCGCGACAGGTAAGCCAAGCATGATGCTCTATGGCCATACCCATGGTTACAGCCGAGGCACCAGTCAGGATCATGGTCACCTCATGGTGAACGTGGGCGGGGGCGGCCATCATTTGGATCAATGGAATGAATGGCTGCAAAACGATTATGATCGTTATCAGGTTTCTGCCAGTGAGTGGGGCTTCGCGGTGATCGCCACAAGCGCAGGGGAAAACCCCGAGCTCCGTATGCAATGGCATGGCAGCAAAGACGGCAAAGCCTTTTCCCTCAATGACAGCATCACCCTGCGCAAACATAACCAGCCACCAGCCAAAGCTGAAATCGCTCAAGATGTGATCAGCAAGGATGTGCCCGTTGAAAAAATGCAACTGGCGATGGCGGGCTTCAATGACCCGGATAACGATGAGTTGATTGAAAGCCGCTGGCAGATTGCAGAGGATGCGGCGTTTACAAGCTTGGTTAGTGACCACTTTCAAGCCAGGCGCAATCAGTATAAGGGGCAGGATTTCAATGCGGATTTGAACTTACTGCGTTGGCAGCTGCCAGCCCTACCCCTGGAGCCTGGCAAGCGCTATTACTGGCGTGTTCGCGGCCGTGATGCTGGCTTGATGTGGGGGCCTTGGTCTGATGCCGGAGAGATGACAGCCGCACCTGGCCAAACGAGCAACATGTTGGATACGGCAAGTAACTGGCAGCTCGATGAAAAGCGCAATCAGGGCAGCTTTGTTTACGATGCAGACAGCGATACCTTGCGCATCCTGCCTAAAGGCGCGCCTACAGCAAGGGCCAGGGAATGGGTGAAGATCTCAAAAACGCTGCCGCTGCCTGCCGATATTCAGGCGGGTAAGGCACGTGTGTATTACGGCGGCACTCTCTCGACCAGCCCACTGGAAGCCAACACCCTTGCCCGCGCCTGCGCCTGCGTCTGGGTTGAAATCTTTTTTCTCAATAAACAAGGAAATCGGATTGGAGCGGCCGCACCACTGAGCTATGAAAGCCATGTGAAGAAAACCATGCACAAACAAGTCCTGATTCCCAAGGGAACCGTTTCCCTTCTGGTGGAGCTGACCTGCGGCAACAACAATACTGACGGCACGGTCATGATCGAGGCGCCCTATTTGAAATGCGCGAATTGAGTTGCGTGACAGTAGAAAGGTAATAAAAAACGACCAAGGAATTGTAGTATTTAGTTCCAGCCATCGAACCTCTAGTGAACGGTTAACAGTAAAGAAATACGATATGAAAAAAGGCAAATGCCCGAAATGTGGCTCGGGTAATGTCCTGCGCGGCGCGGGGCATGGACCCGCTGGCTGCAATGCCGCAGAGTTTCTTCGTATAAGTTATTCCAGCAAGGCAGAGCTAACGCATTACGTATGCTCTACGTGTGGCTATCACGAAAGCTATATTGAAGACGAGAAGAGCCTGAACAAGATCAGGAAGAAGTGGGCATCGCCATCTCATGATTCGCCGTCGTGACAGCACTGTTTGTGCAATCGAAAACAAAGACATGATGAAACATACAGCCATTGCCCTTTTAATTGCGTTGATTTTACCCAGTGCCTGGGCCAATGCGGAGCAAGCGGAACGCCCTAACATCATCTGGCTCGTCTGTGAGGATATCAGCCCTTATCTGGGCTGTTACGGCGATGCGCAGGCGCACACTCCAAATCTGGACAACTTGGCCGCGGAGGGGGTTCGCTTCACCCGTGCTTATGCCAATGCACCGGTATGTGCGGTGGCACGCAGTGGTCTCTTGACCGGCATGTATGCCCCCACTCTGGGGACTCAGCACATGCGCTCACGCCCGATCGTGCCCGACCGCATTCCTGTTTACCCCCGTCTGTTCAAGCAGGCCGGCTATTACACCGTGAACAAATGGAAGACGGACTACAACTCGCTCAACCATGAAGCCGACAAGGCAAAGTTCTGGGATGAACATGAGGGGGCGCAAAGTATCAAGCTGCTGCCCAAGGACAAACCCTTCATGGCCGTCTTTAACATTGGAGTTACCCACGAAGGCCAGCTTCGAGAAGACCGTCAGAAAAAACATATCGAAAATGGTGCTATTCCCAAGACTCCTCGCATCCCACCAGCAGGGATCAAACTGCCGCCATACCATCCCGACCTGCCGGAAATCCGTCATGACTGGGCCCGCTTGTATGATCAGATCACGATGATGGATTCCATCGTGGGAGGCTTTTTGGATGACCTTAAAAAAGAGGGGCTGGCCGACAATACCATCGTCTTCTTTTACTCCGATCACGGGGGCATGCTGGCTCGTTCCAAGCGCTTTATTTTGAATGGTGGCACCCAGGTGCCTTTCATCGTGCGTGTGCCCAAGAAGTGGCAACACCTCGCCAAGTTCAGCTCCGGGAAATACGCCGCGGGCATGGTCAATGAGGAGCTGACCCAGTTTATCGATTTTCCCAAAACGGTGCTCTCCATCGCCGGTATCACACCTCCCAAACTGATGCAGGGCCGCGTCTTTATGGGGCCGGATAAAAAAGTAGAGCCGGAGCCCGCGCTGCTGCACTTCTACCGTGACCGGCAGAATGGGCGTTATGATTTATCAAGGGCGGTCACCGATGGGCGCTATTACCTGATTCGCAATTTCATGCCTCACCGCCCCCGCGGGCAGAAGCCTGAACACGGCTATACCGTCCATCAGAACTGGAATGCCTGGAGTGATTGGTATGATCAAAACCACAAAACTGCGGACCCAGTGCACGCACGCTTTTTCAAGCCCAAGCCGGTGCTGGAATTCTACGACCTCGAGAGCGACCCTTGGCAGATTAACAATCTGGCCGAAGAGCCGTCTCACCAGGCGCGAATTACTTCGATGGACAAAGCCCTCTGCAACTGGATGGTGGCAACCCGCGATACCAGCCTGATCCCCGAGTCGATGTGGTATGATTTTATCGGTAAGGGCAAATCCTTCAAAACCATCTATGACTATGCGCAGAGCGACGAGTTTCCTGTCGGCAAGATACTGGAAGCCGCCAAGCTTGCCAGCAGAGGAGAAGCCGCCCTATTGCCGGACTATCTCAAGATGTTGACCGAAAACCATGCCTTGATCCGGCACTGGGCCGCGTTTGGCATTTTTCAAGCCTGCAAAGGCATGCCCGCAACCCAGGAAATCCAGCAGGCACTCAGAAAGGTGATTGCCCAAGATACTCATTCTGCCAACCGCAGCATGGCCGCACAAGCACTGGCACGATGCGGTGACCCCGACACCGCCATTACCGCCATCATGAAGGAAATAAACACCGAGAAAGACGAATACAAACGCCTGCTCGCCCTGAATGCCCTGGAATACGGGAAAGTTGCCGTCCGCTTAACAAAAGAAGACTGGCAGGCACTGGCTGCACACCAGCACGCCAAACCCTCGGAGACCTACCCGGACAATCTGTCTTATCTGTGGGCCAAATCCATCACGGATCATCTCCTGGAAATCTGTGCGAAACCGGGGGTCACGAAATAATTGCCCGATCATGCCGTATTGATCATGAGCCAAAAGATAATCCACACGATAAACAAAACCATGAATCAAAAATCTCCACCACTCTTCGGCCTGATCTCCGTTTGTATCTTGTTATTCGGTTCAGTGAGCCACGCTCAGGACGCTGCTCTAGAGAACGAGCAAAACGAGCAAAAGCCTCACCAAAAAGCTGAGCCCTCCAATGACGCCCCACCGACGGTGGCGGTTCCCCCAAAGGTGCCGACGGTGGCGGTTCCCAGCTTTGAGGAAACCAAGCCTGTACCCAAGTTTGTCGACTTGTTCAATGGCAAGGACCTGAGCGGCTGGGTCGATGTCAATACCTCGCCCACGACCTGGTCGGTGAATGACGAGGGCCTGTTGGTGTGCAGCGGTCAACCGATCGGGGTGATGCGATCCGATCGCATGTATGAGAACTTCGTGCTCGTCATCGAATGGCGCCACATGCAGGCGGGTGGAAATTCCGGGGTGTTCCTCTGGAGTGATGCCCGCCCACAAGGGAATCGCCTCCCCAAAGGGATGGAGGTTCAGATGTTAGAGCTGGAGTGGCCGTATCTTCATGCTCAGAAAAATGGCACCCCGCAACCGCTTGCCTACGTGCACGGTGAACTCTTTGGCGCAGGAGGCATGACCGCCACACCCGACAACCCACGCGGTAACCGCAGCCGATCCCTCGAGAACCGCTGTCTAGGCAAAGGGCAGTGGAACCGCTACGTCATCGTCGCCGTGGACGGCACCGTAAAGCTCTCGGTAAATGGCAAGTTTGTGAACAGCATCCGCAACGCCAGCATCCGCAAAGGCTACCTCTGCCTGGAGTCGGAAGGATCCGAGATCCACTTCCGCAAAGTCAGCCTCATGGAGCTCCCTGGCGGTCTGGCCGACCACACCAACACTGTTCCTGTGGTGAAATAGCTCACGATAATTACCATGCCACTGCAGCTAGAATAATGATTGCCGTTTTGGCCATTCACTTGACCCCATGTGGCAAAGAATCAATGGCAAAGAGGAATTGTCCGTATCTGCAAGAGATCGCTTGACGGCAGGCATCACAACGCAAGAATAAGAGATACTTCCTCACATGGAAGATATATCAAAATTCCAACTCCACCACCATCCCGAATCATTATGAAACGACTGACTTTCATCGCTGTCATCCTCTCTTCACTTTTCGCTTTTCTGTCTTCCTTAGAGCAAGCCAACGCGGCCGAACCAAAGGACCAGCAGACGACCGAAGTAAGCGCAAAATCCAGCAAGCCAAACATCATCTTCATCCTCACGGACGACCAGGGTTACGGCGATCTCGGCCGCCATGGCCACCCCCTTTTAAGAACCCCGCACACGGACCGCCTGCACGATGAGAGTGTGCGCTTTGATAACTTCTACGTCAGCCCCTCCTGTGCGCCCACCCGCGCGGCCCTGATGACCGGCATGCATGAGTTCAACAACGGCGTCACCCACACCCGTGACCCACGTGAGCACCTCTGGAAGGATGCCACACTCTTGCCTCAAATTCTAAAAACAGCAGGGTATAAGACAGGCCACATCGGCAAGTGGCACCTCGGCTGGGACAATGAATACCACCCACACCGCCGCGGCTTTGACTGGACCCTCCAAGGAGCCGATCACTTCGATCCAAAATTCGTCATCTACAAGGATAACGACAAGCCAAAGCACGTAAAAGGCAAAGGCTTCCGCGAGGACCTCTACTTTGATCACGCCATGTCCTTCATCAAACAAGCGGGCGATCAACCCTTCTTCCTCTATCTCTGCACCTACTCACCACACACTCCGCTATTAGCCCCTGAGAAATACATCGCCCCTTACCGTGGCAAAGTCACAGATGATCAGGCGACCTACCTGGGCATGATCGAGAATGTGGACTACAATGTCGGCCGCCTACTAGGCTTTCTTGAAGAGGAAAAACTCGACCAGGACACCATCATCATCTTCATGAATGACAATGGTGTTACCGTCGGCCTCGATGTCTACAATGCCGGTATGCGTGGCAGCAAATGCACCATCTGGGAAGGTGGTAGCCGCGCCATGTCATTCTGGCGTTGGCCTGGCACTTGGAAGCCCAAGAAGGTCGACAACTTGACCGCTCACCTCGATGTGCTACCGACCCTATGCGAGCTGGCAGGTGCGGAGATTCCCGCAGAGCTTGAGCCACAGCTTGAAGGCTTCAGCCTGACCCCTTTGCTAAGCTCAGAAAAACCAATCTCCTGGAATGATGACCGCCAGCTTTTTCAACATGTTGCCCGCTGGCCCAGCGGCATGGCCGTTCAGCATAAGAACAAGATGGCAGGTATCCGCCAAGGCAACTACCTGCTGGCACGTAGCCACCCATGCCATGATCCGGCATGTAATACCGAAGTATTCGGCATGCAGTGTAATACCCTGCGCTCCATCGAGAGAGGTGGTAAATCAGCCAACTATACCAAGAAAAACGGCCAGTTCCACTGGGGCGTGAGCCCCGCGGACCAGTGGGTGCTCTTCGACACTAAAAAAGACCCCGCCTGTAAAAATGATCTCTCAGCCGAGCACCCTGAACTCGTCAAGGCGATGGCCGCTTCCTACGACCAATGGTGGGACGAGATGTATCCAACGATGGTGGAGCGTGGCGGAGAGAGCCAGCTCACGTCTGTAATAGAGGCGAGGAAGAAGAAGGTGTTACCGTAGCCAAAATCATCCCTTCAACAGAAAATCTGATGAAAAATACATTACTGCTTGGCTTCATCGCCTGTGCGATACTCTACCCGAGCATCACAAGCGCCCAAGACCCTAACAATATCGCCCCCACTCACAAGAACGTCAAATACGGCGCGCACCAAAAAGAGCTGGTCAACTTCTGGCAGGTGGAGTCGAAGGAACCACTCGGGCTGTTGCTAGACATCCATGGCGGCGGCTGGATGGGTGGCAAAAAGGCGGAGACCCAGCGTCCGCACCAACTCAATAAAGGCTACCATGTCGCTTCGATCAGTTATCCTCTGGTCAATGAAGGCGGGCAACAACCCCAGATGCTCAATGCGGCTCTGCGGGCGGTGCAGTTTCTGCGCTCCAAAGCCAAGGAATGGAACATCGACCCTACACGCATTGTGGTCACCGGTGGCTCGGCGGGAGGCTGCTCCAGCTTACTCGTTGCATTGCACGATGATGTGGCTAACTCAGAAAGCACTGACCCCGTGGAGCGCTACTCCTCTCGCGTGAGCGGAGCGATCGTGGCCGGCGCACAAACCACCATGAATCCCTTTGTGATCAAAGAGAAGATCGGAGAAAAGACCTTCGACAACCCGATGCCCTACAAACCCTTTGGCTCCGAGACCATTGAAGAACACATGAAAAACTGGGACAAGCACAAGGAGCTCGTTTTGAAATGCTCTCCCCTCACCCACCTGAGCAAGGATGACCCGCCGCTGCATCTATACTATAATGTGATACGGGAATTCCCGACTACCAGTGGCGGAAACGGTATTCACAGCCCGATCTTTGGTGAACTCATGCTCGAGGCCTGTAAAAAAATCGGCGTTGAGTGCCACCTCAAGTATTGGGAAAAAGACGAAGGTCGTCCTGCTCCAGCTATCGGACGTGAAGAGTTTATCAATAAGCTGCTGTTGAAATAAACCATTCTAACATCAGTAAGGCAATGTATACCCCCCTCCCGCTGGCTCAGCACCTCCGCTGGGGCAACTACAGCGCAGACATCCACCCCAAGCCCGAGCACAATGGCACAGCCCGATTCACCATCGGCAAAGCCTCCCATTAAGCTGGTTCTAATAAGCTATCCATATTCGTCGAGAGTGTGTGACAAAACATAGCATGAAAACAACTCACCTTACGACCCTCACACTCCTTGCCTGCTCGGCTATCTGCTTTGCAGAGCCGCTCATCATCGCACACCGGGGATCTTCAGCAAGCGCACCTGAGAACACCATTCCTGCGTTTGAGCTCTCTTGGAAGCAGCAGGCTGATGGTGTTGAAGGCGACTTCCTTCTAACCAAGGACGGGCACATTGTTTGTTTTCACGATAAGGATACCAAACGTATCACTGGCAAAAAACTCATTGTCAAAAACACTACCCTAGCAGAGCTGCGCCAGCTTGATGTCGGCTCATGGAAAGGTGAGCAATACAAAGGTACGCTCATTCCCACCATCGCCGAAGTCCTTGCTACCATCCCTGAGGGCAAGAAAATCTACATCGAAATCAAATGTGGTACGGAAATCGTTACCCCTCTGCTGCACGAGATCGAGGCCAGCACACTAGCAAGCGACCAGATCCTCATCATCTGTTTTAAGGCACCTGTTCTCAAAGCCATCAAGCAACGCGCCCCCCATTTACAAACTTCATGGTTATGTGGTTTGAAAAAAGACAAAGCCGGCACAATCGCCCCCACTGTCGAGAGTATACTCAAAACCTTGCGCGACATCAAGGCGGATGGCTTTAGCTCATCGCACCAACACATCACCCCCGCCTACATCGAGGCAGTTAAAGCCGCTGGTGTCAGCCATCATGTCTGGACTATCAATGAGCCCACCATTGCCACACGCTTCCATCAATGGAACACCGGCTCCATCACCACGGACAAACCCGTAATGATCAAAAACGCGATTAAAGCGGTCCCTGCTCCTTGAAAAGCGACCATCGCTGCCAGCATCTACACCGCTGTGCTGGATTCCTACAAGACACTGACTCTTGCCATTTGATAAGTTTCAAATCGTTAGCTGAGATTGATTAACGCTCAAGGTAATGAGCTCCTGTTCGAAATAACCTAACCTATCAGCTACTTTGCATTATGAAACATCTATTGCCCCTCGCTTACCTGACCTTTGCATGCAGCCTAAGCTTGCTGTTAACAAGCAATCCAGCTAATGCCGAACCCGCTGCGCAAGCGACTGTCAAAAAAACTACTCCCCAAAAAACCACGACACCACCGACCGGCAAAGAAGACGACTGGGTGCAACTCACCGGCAAGGACTTCCAAAATGTAAACTGCAAGGAAGACACCTGGCGCTGGGAAGGAGGCCACGCTTTCTGCACCGGCCAACCCGTCGGGGTGATCAGCTTGCATGAACCGCTCGTTGATTTTGAACTGCTCTGTGAGTGGAAGCACAAACAACACGCCGGCAACTCCGGTATCTTTATCTGGGCCACCAAAGAAAGCCTAGATGAACTCCGTGCTGGCAAAGGCCGGCTCCCTAAAGGTATCGAATGCCAAGTTCTCGATCTCGGCTACAAGGAAAACTATGAAAAAGACGGCAAACGCAAAGCCAACTGGTTCACCTGCCACGGTGACGTTTTTCCGGTTGGCAAGGATACCAAGATGCGCCCCTTCCCTCCCGCGGCACCCGATGGCAGACGCAGCTTCCCCACTGCCAACCACAGCAAGGGCATCAACCAATGGAACCACTACTACATCCGTGCCGAGAAAGGTGTCGTGCGCCTCTGGGTCAACGGCCATGAGGTTTCCGGTGGCGACCAGATCTCCCCTGCATCGGGCTACCTCTGCCTTGAGTCTGAGGGAGCTCCTATTGAGTTCCGCAACATCCTGCTACGTAAGCTACCGCTTAAGAAAGACTAAAGAGCCTACTTATTGGCGTCCTGAAAACTCACTGAAGGAAATCCCTGAGTTTTCAGGCTAGCACCAGCCGCAGGGGTAAAAAACGCCTCGATCAAGTTTGTCTTTACCGCAAGGGCATAACCTTCATCCACGCCCATAACACGTAGAGCGGTCGCCCAGGCATCAGCCTGCATGGCAGTGGGAGCGATCACCGTAATGTTAAGCTGGTCCTGTTTGCCCTTACCCGTATCCGGATCTAACACATGAGCACTGCGCTTACCCTCGATCTCGGTAAACTGATAACTATCACCCGAGCTTGAGAGCGCCGTGCGGCTCAGCTCCATCGATGCCACCACCTTCTGACCCGGGCCTTCGAGATCAATGCTCCAGCCTTTACGACTCAGCGGAGAGCCAGCACACACCATTTCGCCACCCACGGAAACGGCGAAATCAGCAAACCCCGCACCTTCTAACGTTTCGGCCAACTCATCAGCGATGTATCCCTTGGCAATGCCACCCAGATCAAGGCTCAGCGGCTTGTTGAAGCTCACTGTTTGATCCGCCTTGTTGAGAACGATGTCTCGGGAGTCTACTTTCTCCCGCACGGGCATCGCCGCATCTACATCGCCCCGCTTTCTCTCGCGCCATGCCTTACTGGAGGAACCGAGTGTCACATCAAACGCTCCACCGCTCTGCTCTGAAATTTGCTGTGCACAGGCTAACACGGTGAACATGTCATGACTGACTAACGTGGCGCGCTTATGTGCAACCTTGCAGAGTTTCATCAACTCACTGTCATCACGGTAGTCGGAAAACACCCTGTCGAGCTCAACGACCCGCTCGAAACATCGCGCTGCGAGCTGCTTCGCTTCAGCCCGATCAGCACTATAAAAAACCAGACGAACAATCGTCCCCAAATGAGCTTGGGTGAAGGTATAGCGCTTGGCCTCAGTTGCCAACTCATGTTCTTGAGCTGCGAGTGGCGTTACCCATGCGGGCAATGTCATGCACAAAGCGACAGCAATGACTGCCAGCCTAGCGGTATACGGCCATCTCACCATCTTCAGCGACTCCGGAGTTCCATACGCGATACATTTCTTCCAGACTTGGAATATTCGCTGGCCTCACAAGCCGCATGCCAAGCCATGCCGTGTCCGTATGATACCAGATACTTTTAGGGCTTTGCGGGTCAGAAGCCTTCCAATCAGGGTTAGATGGATGGCGTGCCGCAGATGAGCTTAGCTCTACATCCTGTTTCCAATAAGCTCCCTTGGCAACATGAGGGTATGCCTTGGTAGCGATCACCCATGGATCCTGAACTTTGTTGTTACCAAAATACTTTAAACGATTGTCGACGTGCTGATCCAAGGTCCACTCAAGCACATTACCATGCATGTCATAAAATCCCCATGCATTTGGTTTCTTCTGACCAGGTTCACCATAGGTGCTGGATTCGTCACCACCGATCAAAGCATACTCATCAGCTTTGGAAGCATCGTCACCCCAGCTAAACTTCGTTGTGGAACCTGCGCGGCAAGCGTATTCCCACTCTGCCTCGGTGGGCAACCGGTAGAAGTGACCAGTCTTGTAGCTTAGCCATTGGCAGTATTTGTTGGCTGCATGCTGGGTCATACTCAGAGCAGGGTGACCCTCACGAGGCATACCGTAGGTCATCGGATGATATGGAGGTGTCGGGCGAGCCATGAGCTTACCATCGTCCTCAACCGTCTCACGCATGAAGTCGACCACTTGGCCGTCTTTTTCACGAGGAAGCTCAGTGATCATGAAGGGCTCATATTCTTCCCAAGTAACTTCGTGCTTACCCATCCAAAAAGGAGAGATCGTTGCCTCGATCACGTCATCGGCTTGCTCACCCTGCCAGCTAAAGCTGCCGCCTTTGACGGGAAGCATTTCGAAAGATGCTCCGGTATCAAGTTCCTCGGTGTATGCCTTGCCCTGCGAGCCCTCGGCCGGTGTGGCCTTGTGTGCATCCTTCTCCACCTGCTTAAGAATGCGCTCACGGATAAGCTTGGTGAGGCGCATTTGCTCTTCATCCACATCATCACCCAGATCAATGACCCGCGGCTTGGGGGACGCTGCAGGAGCAGAGACGGTGGGTTTGATCAACGCCCCAGGTGCTGCAGCTTTGTGTGCGGCCTTGGCTGCAAGATCCTTGACTCTGATATTTCTGAAGGAAACCAAATCACCATGACCGGCAAATCCAATGAAACCCTCCGTTAATTTGATACCGGGATGAGCCTTATTCTCCATGAACTGCTTCACCTTACCGAGATCACCATCAAGAATCGGCACCCCATTGAGCTCCACTTGAATATTGCTACCACGCACAGTGACAACCTGGTGATTCCATTCGCCCACGGGACGCAGATAGCCACGGTGTGCGGCCACCATACCATAAGCACTGCCGTGAAATTGACGCTTATCAAGATCCTTGTATTTTTCTGCCGAGTCATCGAGCACTTGCAGCTCACACATCCCCACATATGAACCATTGCCCTTGCCAGGATAACGAATCAGCAAACCATTGTTACCACCGGGGGGCAGCTTAAATTCAAGAGCTAGTTTAAAGTCACCGTAGGCTTTTTTGTCATAATACATGGCACCTTTACCACCGACCAGAGCACCATCTACCACCTTGAATCCATCAGCCACCTGCATCTTCCATCCTTTTGTTGTGCTGCCGTCAAACAAACTCACCCAGCCATCACCAGATGCCACTTCGGCCAGAATCTTATCTGCTTCCGCTGGTAAAATCTCACGCACTGCGATGTTTCGCCATGCGACTGGAGCCCCATGGGTTTGTAAGATAATTGGCCCTGACTTAACTAGAGGACTGCTTCGCTTCCAGTAGTTCTGCATATAGACACCATCCACCACGAGCTTGTTATTAAGCCAAACCCAGGTGCAGGAGCCAACTTGGCGAATACGTAGCTCATTCCACTCACCGATCGGCTTGTCAGCGTGCACCAGCGGGTGCTTTCCAGCGCCGGCTCCCTTGTTGTTCCACAAGCCACCCGACCCCTTGTCCGCACCGTGCTTCCATTTGCCAGCTTCTTCCCGCGTATCCCATATCTGCACCTGAGGGGTACCACGCATGTAGATGCCGCTGTCTGAGTTGGCATCGAGGCGAAAATCAACGAGGAATTCCACATCCCCATAATCCTTCTCAGTGCACAAATACGGCCCATGGCCATCATTGTGAATCACACCATCTTTAATCTGCCAGTGTTCAGGAAAGACCTTGAGGTCGTTTTTGCGTTTGGCTGCAATCTTCTTGGCATCCTTGAGTTTGGCATAATCATGGGGGTTCTCCGGGCGCCAACCGCGGAAGTCCTTGCCATCAAATAAGGAGGTAAAGCCTTCAGGAGGAGAGGCGGCCAATCCATGGCTAGCGGTAAACACCAGCAACCCGGCAACCTGAAAAATGAGGTGTCTTGATTTCATCTTGTTAAGAGTAGGAAAAAGCTGAGCTAGACTCTAGGAAAATTTCGTCTTCCCGATTTCAGCTGCGGGGCGCGGCTCGAACGGGGTGTCAAAGTTGAGCCCCTTACAGTCGATGAGCTGATCTGTGGACGACATGATCTGCTTGTCGGTGATGAGCTTCCCGGTGTAACCGGCTGTCCGGCCCATGATCGCTAGCGCGTGGCTGTGCTCCATCTTGCCGATGACATCATTAAAGACCTTTCCGCTGCGAATATGCCGAAGCAGTATCTCGTGCTCATTCTGGTAGCCGAGCCTACCATTACTCCGCCAAACAACCTTGCCATCACGCTTGATCGAAACACCACCTTTATTCGCCTCGGCGATACCTTTAGTTCCTAGAATGGCGTCACCACTGGCGGCGTAAGTCCCTGGAATCTGGCGCCCGAGGAAATCAGCTCGACGTCCATCCGCATATTCAAAATTAAGAGAGAACTGATCCCAGTTATTGGCTCCCACTAATGGCTTCACATTTCCTCCCGTGCCGTAGCACTTCACAGGCATTTGATCTCCCATTGCCCACGACATCTTGTCGAGGCCATGGATCATAAACTCCATCATGCAATCACCGCTCAGCTCAAGATAGCTCTGCCAGTAGCGTAGCGCCCACTCCATATCGGACATCGTAGGCGGCTTAAATTTGATATCGGGCATCTTGTTAGGTCGCTGCGCTCCGCTATAGGATGATGAGACTGAAACCACATCACCAATCTCACCTCCCTGAATGCGCTTATGCAGCTCCATCAGGTGGGTCGAGTAACGCCAAACCAGACCGGTCATGACGGACAAACCGGCAGACTGCGCTTTCCGTGATGAATCCACCACGCTCTTCAAGCCAGGGATATCATTTGCGAAGGGTTTCTCCATGAAAATGTGTTTACCGGCAGCCACGGCAGCAGCCAGGTGCATGGGCCGAAATACAGGAGGAGTCGCTAAAATCACAATATCAACGCCACTATCAATCACTTTCTGATAGCCATCAAATCCAAGAAAAATACGCTTATTACCATCGGTATCTATCCGTCCACCACCAGTGTTGCCTTCGTATTTCTTGGTGCGCTTTTCGAAAATGTCAGCCACCGCCCAGATTTTGGTATTCGGATCTGCCGCTAAAATATTCCTGAGAGCTCCACCACCGCGACCACCAAGACCAACCACACCTACCTTGAGGACTTTATTGTTGCCGTTCTGGGCCTGCACATAAGGTGCTGCCAAAGGACTCAGTGCCACCGCTGCGGCCCCAAGGGATGCCTGTTTGACAAAATTACGGCGCTCCAGATTGAGCGAGCTATCATTCGCATTTGAGTTAGCTTGGGAGTTCTTTTTATTATTTTGATTCATGATGTTGTTGTTGAAGTTCGAGAGTCTTGAAAACTACAGTGTGCCATAGCTAGTATTTCATTCTTACTATAGGAACGCTCATTTCAATCTGAATCTGTCATTCATAGGGCACTTCGTCTTGGACGAAACCAGCACTACCGTGTATAAAAACATGGCAATCATGCTAAATAGACGGCTTTCACTGCTCTGATTGCCCAGTGCAGACCCCGGGATAGCCAAAAACCAAGCGGCATAGAGGATATTCAATTGACCATGTCCTCGGTCAGGTGCTTGAATACTGCCATGTACGAAGCAAAAGGAAAAATTAAGGTCATATTTGACACCCAAGAGTTCCCCAGCGGATTCAGCAAGCGTGAGTTTGTTGTCACCACCGGAGATGATAACTACCCACAAGATATCAAGTTTGAGATCATCAAAGATAAATGTGCATGGCTCGATAAATTTGAAGCTGGCCAAGAAGTCGCTGTTCATTTCGACATCCGAGGTAACGAGTACAAGGACAAATACTACGTCAACCTCAACTGCTGGAAAATCCTCGGTGGTGCAGGCTCAGACAACGGTCAAGCGGCACCACAATCCTCCAGCAACGAGGTAGAGCCTTCCCCGGATGATCTCGTCAATGACGACATCCCATTTTAGAGCTTCGAGAGTTTTCAGAGCTTTGCCACCAGCAAAGCTCTGCCTCCACAGGCAACAACAAATCAACCCAGCATGAAGAGTGATTTTCTCGTCATTGGCACTGGTATCGCGGGGCTAAGCTTTGCCCTTCGTGCAGCGCAGCACGGCACGGTGAGCATCATCACCAAGGGTAAGCCCATGGATTCGAATACTGCCTGGGCTCAAGGCGGAATTGCAGGAGTCCTGCCCAAAGGGCTACGAGAAAAAGGCGACAGCATTGAACATCATATTGATGACACCTTAGACGCAGGCGCGGGGCTCTGTGATGAGGCTGCAGTACGCACTATTCTGTCCGAGGCTGGTCAAACATTAGAAGAGCTTATTTCATGCGGAGTCGATTTCGACAAAGAAGCAGGCTCCCACAATGCATACTCACTCGGAAAAGAAGGGGGGCACAGTTACCGCCGCATTCTTCACGCCAAGGACACCACAGGCAGAGAAATCGCTGAGTCTTTACTTGAAGCTGCGCAGCTAAATGAAAACATCACATTCTATGAGCAGCACTTTGCCATCGACCTGATCACCTCTCGCAAACTCGGCACGGTATCGGAAGACCGGGTGCTCGGTGCCTACGTGCTGGATGAGTCCACAGGTAAAGTGCATCGCTTCCGTTCAGATCGCGTCATTCTGGCAACAGGCGGCTGCGGCAAGGTTTATCTCTACACAACCAACCCAGATGGGTCCACTGGAGATGGAGTTGCTATGGCTTGGCGGGCAGGAGCCACGATTGCCAACATGGAATTTGTCCAGTTCCACCCCACATGTTTTTATAACCCAGCAGCGACCGGCGCCAAAGCCCGCTCATTTCTTGTCTCGGAAGCTGTCCGCGGTGAGGGCGGTATCCTGAGAGATGAAAATGGCGACGAGTTCATGAAAAAATACGATGATCGTAAGTCACTAGCACCACGCGATATTGTAGCTCGAGCGATCGACCATGAAATCAAGAAAACAGGCGCTCAATGCGTTTACCTTGATGTCACCCATAAACCTGAGGGGTTTATGCAAGAGCGATTCCCTCACATCTACAACACTTTGCTCGAATTTGGTCTCGATTGTGAAAAAACTCCTATTCCCGTCGTTCCTGCTGCCCACTACCAGTGCGGAGGAGTTGTCACCGATACAGACGGCAGGACTGACATTCGTGGTCTATTTGCCATCGGTGAAGTGGCCTGCACAGGTCTCCATGGGGCGAACCGACTGGCATCAAATTCACTGCTCGAAGGGCATGTAGTTGCAAGACGTTCACTCGAGAAGATGCTCAGCCTTCACCCCCTTGATAAGCCTTCTCCAGAAGCCCCTGATATTCCTCAATGGGAATATGGCGACACAGCCCCACCAGATGAACTCGTTGTCATCTATCACAATTGGGATGAAATCCGCCGCTTGATGTGGGATTACGTCTCCATTGTTCGGACATCAAATAGACTCGATCGTGCAGCCAACCGCCTCAGCAACCTTCGCCGCGAGGTGAGGAATTTCTATTGGGGCCATCGTGTCACCTCTGATATCCTTGAACTTCGCAACCTAGTCGCCACAGCCTCGCTTGTGGTTGATTGCGCACTTCGTCGCCACGAATCCCGCGGTATTCACTACACGTTAGATTTCCCGCAGAAAGACGAACGCCACAAAAAGCCAACAACGTTGAGACGGTTCTAAGCCAGCTCAATGCTCACAATCAGAACGTGCAGTATCCCCTACTACTCATCACCCTGACGCTACTCCTATGCTTCACCTTTCCAAGCCTCGGGCAAAGTAGCGGCTACCCAGCAAGGTCATCTTTACCACGAGTCATCACGCCCACAGCATCAGCTTACCCTTCCCAGACAAGACGCTATCCGTGGAAGCAAAATATTACTGCGACTGTTTTCTGGATTGGAGAAAAGCCAAGCGGCAGGAACCTGACGCCAAATCATGCTAGCTCATGGGACACACGCTGGCAGGAAAATTATGGAGGCTACGATGACCCAGATACTACAGCCCGCATTCAATACCGACCAAAGGCATTCATGCCGAAGCTCAACCCTTTCTATGTGGCACTCCCCTACAATGATTGCCTCAACTACAAGACGCACTGCCCACACGCGAAGCGCGTCATCCCGTGGTGGTTACAGAGAGCCGATAAACGCCCTGGTAAATCCGCATGCAAAGGCCGCTGGCTACAAATCGTCTATGGCAAGAAAGTTTGTTATGCCCAGTGGGAGGACTGCGGCCCCTTTACAACCGATGACTGGCCCTATGTTTTTGGCAACCAACGTCCAAAAAATACGGCCAACAAGGCAGCCGGTTTAGATGTCTCCCCAGCTGTCAGAGACTACCTAGGGATGCCCTCGATGGCTAAAGTCCACTGGCGCTTTATCGACTTTAGCAATATACCTAAAGGTCCGTGGTCTCAATATGGAGGCAACAACCCCTTTCTGAACAAAGACCTCGATCCAACGCTCAGAGCGCGCCAAGCACACCTAAAATATCTCCGCAAACTCCGGGACGAGGCCTACGCCCGCAAGAAGGATTGGCGCTAAACCTGAGGCTCCAGACTAGGCCACTAGCAGGCGAGCGCACCATGAACACATTTTTTACAAAAGATTCGCTTGCTTTTTCAACGCTGGGACTCTAATTCCCTCCGCACCACGTATCTACGTTTGGCACCAGTGCTCGGGTGGCGGAATTGGTAGACGCGCTAGACTAAGGATCTAGTCCG
>ENA-UOYH01000017-UOYH01000017.1-marine-metagenome-genome-assembly--contig:-NODE-17-length-74243-cov-4.532009_pt1 | contig 74243 bp, 63 predicted proteins | sample MGYA00238175_ERZ767261 | MGnify/ENA primary metagenome ERZ767261 (study PRJEB28946, sample SAMN06267185) | marine metagenome | isolation source: Columbia River Estuary | place: USA:Columbia River Estuary...
ATGCCGCTGGTGATGGCGGTCAATCGCAGGATGCCGGGGGCTCGCTGCTTACTATCAGAGGATATTCCAGCGGTTTTATTGATGAAGCTATCGATCGCATCTGGGGCGATGGCGCTATTGCCGCTTCGGTTTCCAGACGTAATGGGGTTTCCTTCCAGCGGACTCAATGATCCACCACTGCCGACACTGCCACCACTGATGATTGCGCCTGCGCCCAAGTCTAATGGAGTAATAGCCCAGTCAAAGCCGAGCTCATTTAGCTTCTCTTCAGTGACTCGAATGATTGTAGTTCTGATAATGACCATTACTGGCTCCTCATCGGTGATGATCGAAACAAGTTGGTCGACAAGGTCGATGTTCGTAGGGCTATTGCGAACCACGAGCGCATTGTTAGCGGAGGAATAAGTTGCAGATGCACCTTCGGGGAAGCTGATCCCGTTTTGTTTTAAGAAATCGGTGATGCTTATGCGCTGAAGGGTCTTCCCGTCAGCGTCATCGTTACTGCCAAAGGGGTCATCATTGAGATCCTTGCCGCCGGCTGTCGCAGATTGGAGGAAGTTCGGCGGCACTCGGAACGTTCTGAAAATGAGACCTTCAGCTAGAGATCCTGTTGGGGCTAACACAACAGTCGTGCCGTCGATACGCCATTGGGTGCGTGTTTGTTCCGTGATATAATCTAGTAGCACGGAGAGTGGTAAGTTTTGCGCGTTGATATTGACCCTGCTATTCAAAATAGCTTTGGCTGCATTGGACGAAGAATCACCAGTGTTGAGCACGATATCGATTCCGGCTTGGTTGCCCGATGCATCTGAGGCGTCTCCCATTTGGCTCTGGAATTTGACGTAGTCGAGGGCCTCTTGCAAAGTCTGATCATCTATGTCGATAGATTCCACTACAATGCCTGTGAGCTTATTACGTATATCTGTAGCCGACGATGATGAGCTATCAAAGGGGAGGGCCAGTAAGTTGTCTTCAGCAGCGGGCACATGTAGCTCCCAGTTGCTGTCGACCTCGGCCAACATGGTGGCCCTAGTCTGATCTCTTGCAGCACGATAGTAATCAGATTTGATAACACTGATGCGCTCCATGCCACGCCTTGCCGCTTTGTTGTAGGGGTCGATGCGAAGCACTGATTGGTAACTGGCGTGGGCGGGGTCATATTGGCCGAGTTGGAATTGATCCTCAGCTTTGCGGAGAAGATTGATGACTCGTACCACATCATCGACATGCTTTGGCGTCAGGACGGGATTGTTCCTGATCGGGTCATCAAGGTGCCGCCTGAGTTCGAGGGCACCCTCGTGAGATGGTGAGATTTTAGGTTTCAGCACTTCATTAAGAAGGATACGGGCTTCGTCGTATCTGCCGTTTTTAGCGAGGTTTCGGCAATATTCGGTGGTCGCGGTGGCGTAACGATCGGCTGCGGCGGCTCGAAGTTCTTGGCTCATGGAGCCTCCTGGCAAAAGAGCGAATGCTTGTGCGTAATCTCCAGCGGCTTGCTCGTAGTCTGCTTTTTGGTATGAAGCGTCGCCGCTTCCGAGTAGGTCATGTGCTTTGCTGGCATTATCAACTCTACGATTAAGCTCTTTTTGAACCACAGAATTTACAGCGAAATCCTCAGTGCGTTCTTCAGCTGATACACAAAGGCTCGTAGATAGCACGCAACATGCAAGCATGCTCCGCTGTAGGATTAGGGGTATCTTCCAAGGCTCAAAACGCCTGTGATTTTTTAAAGACAGCTTTTCCATCCGAATCAGTCCGATATTTATAGACAAGACAGGCACCCAAAGTAAGCGTAAAGTTCAAAAAAATAAGCATTTATCGAATGTCTTAGTGTTTTATCAAAGGGGCCTATATTTATTTTTAGACAGCGCCTTTTGGCGCTGTTTGGCCATGTCATGATATGTCAAATTGTCTACAAAATGGACTTGTGAAGCTTTATTCTCAAGCTAGGGTGTGCCCGCAGATTATATACAACACCGTTTGCATCACATATTATGGCAACATCCGCTAACACTACCCCCACAGTTGACGCTCAGAATCCGGTCTCATCTCCCATCATTGGGCAAGATTCTGCTGAAACTGCCCAATTGGCCCTTGCTCATGCAGCATATGACTCGAAGGTGGAAGGTAATGTTATCTTTACCAGGGTTGATGCAGCCATCAATTGGATGAGAAAAAACTCTCTATGGCCAATGCCTATGGGGCTTGCATGCTGTGCTATCGAGCTGATGGCGACAGCATCATCTCGTTTTGATATTTCTCGGTTTGGCTCTGAAGTGATGCGATTTTCTCCGCGTCAAAGTGATGTAATGATTGTGGCTGGTACAGTGACTTACAAGATGGCGCTTGCGGTAAAGCGTGTGTGGGACCAAATGCCTGAGCCGAAATGGTGTATTGCTATGGGCGCCTGTGCTTCAAGTGGTGGCATGTATCGCAGTTATGCTGTGCTTCAAGGAATTGATCAGCTTCTGCCAGTCGATGTATACATTTCAGGTTGTCCGCCACGGCCTGAGGCACTCATTGATGGCTTGATGAAGTTGCAGTGCAAGATTGATGGGGAAGAATCCACACGCGAATTGAAAGCCGATCCGTCTGTTTCAAATTGCCCAACAGCAAAATCTTAATCACATCGATCTAATGAAAGCTCAAGATGCCGCCCAGCAAGTTCTGGAAAAATTCGCCTCTGCCACGTCTCACGAGTTTCGTGATGAACATACCGTAGTCGTTGCCCTCGATGATTTAAGGTCGGTACTGGAATTCTGCTTCAAGGAGCTGGGGCTCAATTTTCTCATTGATGTCTCAAGTGTTGATAATATGGGAGAGGAGCCTCGTTTCGAGGTCGTCTATGAGCTCGCTACCTTGAACGATTCTGTGCACTTGCGTGTCAAAGCCTCTGTTGCTGATGCTCAGGAAGTCCCCACTGTTAGTGATATATGGGCTACGGCTGATTGGCACGAGCGTGAGATTTACGATATGATGGGTATTAAGTTTTCGGGACACCCTGATTTACGACGTATTCTTATGTGGGAAGGCTATCCCTACCATCCGTTACGAAAAGAATTCCCATTGGCTGGCAAGCCCAGCGAAATGCCGGATGTTGCAAGCACCGGAGTGGCTCCCCTGGAAGGTGGACCATTTGTTACCAGCGCTGGCGCAGATAGCAGAGTCAAAGCTGAGCCCAGAGCTAGATAGCTCATTGTTTTGTAGCAATGCGACTATCATTTAGTCGTTCGCTTGGTTTTTGTGGTAGGTAATTACCTCACGAGCTCAAGTCATAGGCTCTCGGCTGTATTATGCTATATTTTTGCCTCGCTGAGGTGGTATGGTGTTTTTCCGTGTGTACCATGCTTGCTGGGTTATGATGTTGGTATGCGCCCTTACAGATACTTTAATATGGTGCCAGTTCATCGATGGAACAGCCTAACTTGTATGTTATGGTTTCTTCTTTTAGTCCACGCAGCACTTTTTATGACGGTTACATCGCCTGACCGATTCTGGTGGTATACAAATTTTGCGTTATCATGGGATGGAATTTCTAGTGGCAAATTTTGGCAGCTATTAACCTATGCTTTTTTGCATGCCGATTGGTTTCATCTCATCATTAATCTTGGCATGCTTTGGTTCGTGGGAGAGCGGGTTTTCTTGATACTCGGGCGAAAGAAAGTTTTCGAGATTGTCGTTGCTGGGGTGATGGTGGGTGGCGTGCTGCATTTGTTCACGAGCATGGTGGCGGCAGTGAGGGGATACAGCGAAAGCTATTTAGTTGGTGTTTCGGGCGCATGCTTCGCTTTGCTGTTGGCCTCGATAGCGATCTCTCCACATGAACGCGTGCGCTTCATTCCTGTCAGCGCCAAGAACCTAGGACTGGGTATTGTCATTGCGGAAGCGATGATGTTGTTGATGCATCCCGGTCTCGGTCTGCCTGTTTTCTCTATCATGGGTGATCAATTAGTCCTTTTGGGTATGGGGGCCTTGTTTAGAGTTAGTCACGCATGCCATCTTGGTGGAGCCATGGCGGGCTGGTGGATGGTTCGGAGGGTTTTAGCTCCTGTCGCTACTCGGCATAAACAGATGTAAAAGCGATGCATGAAAAGATGCTCGACCTTGGTATTGATTTCATCGAAGCTGGCGCTGGCCATTAGGGCCGAGCCGCGTCTTTTTTCGTAGGCCAATTCAATTCTAACATATATATTACGATGAGTATTCAAGTAGGAGATCAAGCACCCGATTTTAATTTAGTTACCCTTACCGCGGATGGGCCCCAAACCGTTCAGCTCTCTGGTCTTGTCGCTAAGTCCAACACGGTTTTGCTATTTGTGCCGATGGCATTCACGGGTGTTTGCACGGAGGAGTTTTGCACTATTACTAGTGAGCTCTCGGTATACAATGATCTGAATGCACAAGTGGTTGGTATCTCTGGTGATAATCCATTTGCGCAACAAGCGTGGGCAGACAAAGAGGGTATCGGTATCACTTTGCTTAGTGATTATGAGCACGAAGCAGCTGAGGCTTACGGAGTTGCTTATGAATCATTTTTGCCAGAGAAAAACCTCATCATGGGTGGCGTGCCAAAGCGCTCTGCTTTTGTCGTCGATCAAAGCGGAGTCGTTCGATATGCTGAGGTGAATGACAGTCCTGGCGATCTCCCTGATTTTGAGGCGATTCAGGCTTGCCTCAAATCACTCTAACTAAGGTTTTATTTCATGATTTGGGCTCTGCATGGAGCCGTCGGAATGGCGGCAGATTGGCGTGATTTCGCTGCTGCTATTCCGGGTCAGTATGATGGTGTGCGTCGTCTTGATCTGTGGAGGTTCCTAGACTGCTGCCCAATGTCGCTGGCCGAATGTGGTCGGGCGCTGGCCGATGAAATCAAGCGGGTTGACCCTGAACCTACCTTGCTTGGCTATTCGATGGGCGGACGGCTCGCACTTCATGCCATGTTGAATCAACCTGGGCTTTGGAAATCTGCGATTATTGTGTCAGCTCACCCAGGCCTCCAACAGGAGGCTGATCGGGTAGCGCGCCGTGAAAAAGATGCCGAGTGGTCTGCGCTAGCCTTGAAAGGTGAATGGTCCGACTTTTTGGCAAAATGGAATGCTCAAGATATTTTGGGCGGGGCTTGCGAGATGCCAGATCGTATGCAGCTCAGGGAGCGTCGTGTTTCTGTCGCACGCTCCTTTGTTGATTGGTCTCTTGGGGCTCAAGCAGACCTTACTGCTGATCTAGCCCAAATAAGCTGCCCCACACTATGGCTTACAGGTGAGCGCGATAAAAAATTCACTGACTTGGCCGAGCAAGCGGTAACAGTTTTAAGCCGTGGGAGCCATCAAGTCATTGCGGGTTCTGGTCACAGAATTCCCTGGGAGCAGCCAGAGGTATTTCAGCAGGCATGTCTGGAATTTCTTGGCAATGCACTTGAAACTTAAAACAAAGGGATTAAAACATAAAATTATGTGGAAATCAGCACACGACTTTGAAGATGTTCTCTACGAGAAAAGCGAGGATGGCCAAATAGCCAAGATCACGATCAACCGGCCAGAGGTTAGGAATGCTTTTCGTCCTGAGACGACCAAGGAATTGCTCGCGTCTCTTGATCTCGCTCATGAAGACCCTGAAGTAGGTGTCATTATACTGACGGGAGCAGGGGACAAAGCATTCTGCTCCGGTGGAGATCAGAAAGTTCGAGGACATGCAGGTTATATTGGTGGAGACGGCGTGCCACGGCTCAATATTCTCGATGTGCAGCGTAAGATTCGTAATTTACCCAAGCCCGTGGTGGCGATGGTTGCAGGATATGCGATCGGCGGTGGCCACGTATTGCAGGTTGTTTGTGACCTCAGCATTGCGGCTGATAATGCAATCTTTGGTCAGACTGGGCCTAAAGTGGGATCCTTTGACGGTGGTTTGGGCTCTAGTTATCTCGCTCGTATTGTCGGGCAGAAAAAGGCGCGCGAAATCTGGTATCTTTGCCGGCAGTATAATGCTCAACAAGCACTCGATATGGGGCTGGTGAACACCGTGGTGCCACTTGCCGATCTAGAAACCGAAACTATTCAGTGGTGTCGTGAAATGTTGCAGCACTCACCACTTGCACTGCGCTGTCTCAAGGCTGCGCTTAATGCTGATTGTGATGGTCAGATGGGATTGCTCGATCTTGCAGGTAATGCAACGATGCTCTATTACATGAGCGAGGAGGGTAAGGAGGGGAAAAATGCGTTTCTTGAAAAACGTGATCCTGATTTTTCAAAGTTTCCTAGAGTGCCGTGATTCTGGTTTGAGCTTGGTGACATAGTTGATGAAATACCGTGTCAAGTTGGCTGAAAAAGGTTGCAAATCCTTGCTGGTAGTGGCTTTTTGACTCTTGTCATGGCCGATGAAAAAGAACGCAAGACGCTCGAGCAGCGTCACCAAATGTCCGATCTGGAACGCCTTAGGCACTCGTGTGCGCATGTACTTGCTACCGCGGTGCTCAACATCTGGCCAAATGCGCAGTTAGCAGGCGGACCTCCAGTCGAGAGTGGTTTTTATTATGACATCGACCTCGATCACTCGATTACACCCGATGACTTCGAGAAAATTGAGGTGGAAATGAAAAAGGTGGTTAAGGAGAATCAGACTTTTGAAAAAATGGTCGTTTCCCGTGATGATGCAATGGCGATGGCGAAGAGTGGTCGGTTGGGGGGGCTCTCTGAGCGTGACGCGGTGAGCCAGTTCAAGGTTGATTTGCTCAACGACATTCCTGAGGATGAGGAGATTTCTATTTTCAAGAATGGTGAGTTTTGGGATCTCTGTGCAGGTCCGCATGTTGGGCGCACCGGCAATTGCAAGGCCTTTAAGGTAATGAGTGTGGCAAGTGCCTTTTATAAGGGAGACAACACACGCCCTCAGCTGCAGCGTATTTACGGCACCTGTTTTAAGAATAAGACCATGCTCACTGAGCATTTGGAGAAGCTGGAAGAGGCGAAGAAGCGCGACCACCGCAAGCTCGGTAAGGAGCTCGGTATTTTTCACATCGATGAAGCTGTTGGCCAGGGACTCATTCTCTGGAAACCGAAGGGTGGGCTGTTGCGTCGTGCGCTCCAGGACTTTATCACCGAACAACTCGATAAGCAGGGTTACTCACAGGTCTTTACCCCGCATATCGGCAAACTTGATCTTTACCGCACCAGTGGCCATTTCCCTTATTATCAGGATAGCCAGTTTGCTGCGATCCCTGAGCGTGATACATTGGCTAAACTTTCTGATGAAGGGGCCACATGTGCGACCCTGACCAACGGGCTCAATACAGGCACGATCGAGGGCTATATGCTGCGTCCGATGAACTGCCCGCATCATATTAAGATTTTTGCCAGTGATCATCACAGCTATCGTGACCTTCCTGTGAGACTTGCCGAGTTTGGCACGGTCTACCGTTGGGAGCAGAGCGGCGAGCTCGGCGGCATGACCCGCGTGCGTGGATTCACTCAGGACGACGCCCACCTATTCTGCACACCAGATCAGGTGGCGGAAGAAGTGCAGCAGTGTCTTGGTTTGGTGAAAACGGTGCTGCAGACGCTTGGTATGGAGGATTACAGTGTTCGTCTTTCTCTGCGTGACCCCGATAGTGATAAATACGTAGGTGATGCTGCCAACTGGGACAAGGCCGAGGCGGCCCTGCGCCAGGCGGTGCAAACACTTGGGGTGGACTATATCGAGGAGGAGGGTGAAGCGGCCTTCTATGGGCCGAAAATCGACTTCGTGGTGAAGGATGTTATCGGCCGTGATTGGCAGCTAGGCACCGTTCAAGTGGACTACAACCTGCCCGAGCGTTTTGACCTTACTTACATTGGATCTGATAACAAGCCACACCGCCCCGTGATGATTCACCGGGCTCCGTTTGGTTCGTTGGAGAGGTTTGTTGGTCTTCTCATTGAGCATTTCGAAGGTAAGTTTCCAACCTGGCTTGCACCTGAGCAGGTGCGAGTGTTGCCAATCTCTGAGAAGTTCAATGAGGTTGCTGATGATACGGTCAAATTATTGACTGATGCAGGAGTCAGAGTCTCCTGTGATCGTAATGCGGACAAAGTGGGAGCCAAGATTCGTCTTGCAAGATTAGACCGTGTGCCTTATATGCTGGTCATCGGAGCGAGAGAAGCTGAAAGCGGAACCGTCTCTGTAAGGCATCGAGATCGAGATGATTTAGGTGCCATGCCCATTAATGAATTTGTTTCAAACATCCAAACGGAAATTGCCACTCGGTCGCTCTGATATGACGTCAAGATTGGCAGCACGTTAATTGCTCTACCGCATGGATTATTTTATCGGCATATTTTTGACCATTACGCGTCTCGACGACGTAGGTCACGGTGAGTATCAAGTTGTTGCTGCCACCAAAAAAAGAACTTCCTAACAAACCAAAGGAGAACACCATAGCTAGACCTAAGAAAAAACCATTCCGTCCACGTCGTGACATGACACGTGTCAATGAACGTATTCGTGCACCCAAGGTGCGTGTTGTATATGAAGATCAGCAACTCGGAGTGATGAGCTCTCGCGAAGCGGTAGAGAAGGCGAAAGCTGTTGGCATGGATCTTGTCGAGGTGGCGCCAAATGCGAGCCCACCGGTATGTCGTGTATGCAATTACGGCAAATATAAGTATGAGCAGGCGAAACTGAAAAAGAAGTCTCCTAAGACAGTCAACAAGATCAAGGAGATCAAGTTGCGCGTCGGCACCGATACTCACGATTATAACATCAAGCTAGCTCGTGCTGAGCAATTCCTCGATGAAGGTAACAAGGTGCGCGTTAGGTTGCAGTTCCGTGGCCGTGAAAATGCCCACCGTGAAATTGGATTTGAAGTTCTTCAGAAAGTTGCCCTAGATCTTAAGGAAATAGCCAACGTTGATCAGCAGGCCCGCCTCGCTGGTCGTGCTGTGAATATGATGCTATCACCACTGCCCAAAGAACAACGCAAGCGCAAGTTCTACCTCAGTCACGGTAACCTCGTTGACCCCGATGATGAGGGCGATGAAGGTGTCGAGTTTGACGATGAAGATGACGCTGAAGTTGTCGCAGGTGAGGAGTAACGCTGTGTCACGCCTTTTGCTTTTTGATATCGACTGCACCCTCGTTGATACGGGGGGAGCTGGGATGGCTGCATTAAAACAGACAGCGTCTGAGCTGTTTGGTGCAGAAGGCCCTGAGCTAGACTTGGCCGGTAGCACTGACTGGGGAATCGTTCGAGGCATGCTTGAGCATTTCGACAGCGATATGCAGCTCGAGGATTTCTACGATCTTTATCTCAAAAAGCTCGCTCCTAATCTTGGTGCCTTTGATGGTAAAGTCTTACCAGGGGTCAAAGATCTACTAGATGAGATAGTAGATTCCGATGCTGTTTTAGGATTGTTGACGGGAAATATTGCGCATGGCGCCCAAGCAAAAATAAGCCACTATGGTCTCGATGGTTATTTTTCGATTGAGGTTGGAGCCTATGGTGACGATCACCATGATCGGAATCAACTAGGGCCTGTGGCGCTTCATCGTGCTAGTTCTATTCATGGTGTCGATTTCCAAGCTAATCAGTCTGTGGTGATCGGTGATACGCCTAAAGACATTGCATGCGGGCAGGCCATGGGGGCGGCAACCCTTGCAGTAGCAACGGGACGATTTTCAGTGGCCGAGCTTGAGGGTTTCGGTGCTGATCTGGCAGTAGAGGATTTGTGTGATCCGCGTGTGAACTCGTTTTTAAATTAGTTCTTAAGCCACTCACTCGACGCAAAAAGGCACGGCGGTTGCCGTGCCTTGATATTTCTTGATGATGACTTAGAGCTATTTCTCTACCGAGGCACTAAAACCTGCATTTTTTACAGCTTTAATAAGTGCCTTGTCGGACACATCGCTTTTGGCGGTGACTACTGCCGAGTCAGGCATGCTGACTGATGCGCTTTCAACGCCTTCGACTCCCTCAAGTGCAGACCGCACTTTGTTTACGCAGCCCACGCCTCATGTCATGCCTGTGATTTTGAGATTTACTGTTTTTGTCTCAGCGTCTTCAGTTTTAATTTCATAAGTTGAAGTAGCAGGTAGCTCCACTGCGAGCGCAGTAGTGACTGGAAGCATAGCTATTGCTCCAAGTGCGATTATTTTCTGAATAGGTTTCATTTGTGTTGTTGGTTGTGATTAGTGAGAAAAATTTCTCAATGATGGATCATGATGCATGATTATCAATATACTAACCTAGACACTATTTTCTATTGATACAACTGGGAAAATGAAGATCTCGTTTAACTAAGGCGAGCACAGCATTATCTGAGGGTTTTTGCTGCAATCGCGCTACCTGCGAGATGTCCTGTAGTCCATGCATTTTGAAAGTTGAAGCCGCCAGTGATGCCATCAATATCGAGCACTTCGCCAGCGAAGTAGAGACCAGTGGTTATTTTACTCTCTAAGGTCTTCATATTGATATCGGTGAGCTTGACTCCACCGCAGGTAACAAACTCATCCTTGTTGATGCTTTTTCCCGTAACCTTAAAAGCCCCGTTGGTCAGTTCTTCAATGAGCCGATTGCTGTGGTCTTTACTGAGCTGTGACCAGATGCAGTCGTCGGGGATTCGAGATGCAATGCATAGGCGCTTCCATAAACGCTTAGGTAGGTGCTCAAAAGGGTCCCTGCCGTGCACTTTACGTTTTCCATGCTGGCTACGAATATGGTGAAAGGTTTCAGCGACATTGCTATCAGGAATCCAATTGATGTTGACCGTAAATTGGTAATCAAGTTGATGCAGTTGACGTGCCCCCCAAGCCGAGAGCTTGAGGATGCCAGGCCCGCTGAGACCGTGATGCGTAATTAAAAGAGGCCCGACAGCATTGAGCTTAATGTCAGCTGTTGATACTGAGGCATTGGTAACAGAGACCCCCGCTAGGCCATCTAGACGGTCATCATCAATGTTGAAGGCAAACAGTGAGGGGACATTGGGAATTAATATATGACCTAGTGACTCGCTGAGTCGTGCTCCGGATGCAAGGCGGGTTCCCCCAGTAGCCAAAAGAATAGATTTGCTCTGTTGTGAGTCACCGTGATTCGTCGTGAAGGTGAAATGAGGTGGTTCTTCAGTATCATTCGCGTGGTGGGTGCTCACCGAGGTGACAGAAGTTGATGTTTTTACGATCACGCCTGCTTGTCGAGCTGTAGCCTGCAGGCAATCAATAATTGTCTGCGAAGAGTCAGTGGTGGGGAACATTCTTCCGTCTGCTTCAGTCTTGAGCTCAACGCCTCGAGCGCTGAACCAGTCTACGGTGTCCGTAGCGCCCCAGCGATTGAATGGGCCGATCAGCGCCTTACTCCCTCTGGGGTAATGATCTGCAAGTGCTTTAGGGTCAAAGCAGGCATGGGTTACATTGCAGCGACCACCACCAGAAATCTTTACCTTGCCCAGTGTGTGAGCTGTTTTTTCAAGTATCAGCACTCTGGATCCAGGAGCAGACTCCGCGAATGTGATTGCAGCAAAAAACCCGGCGGCGCCGCCCCCGATTACTACCAAGTCCCAGTGGGGTAGATTAGACATCTTCTTCTAGCTCAAACTCCGCCCAGCCGACGGATTCGTTCAGTGCTTCGACGGAATCGTGAATGAGTAGTTCTAGATCAGGCTCTTGGCCCTCGCAATTGAAGCCGAGTAAGGGGCCTCCGTGCTCTACTTCTGGGGGGTCATTATCGATGCCTGAACTTCGAACATAAAACCAATCAAGAATACCCTCGCCTGTGGATGGAAGCCACTGAACGATAAGCTCAATCGTGGCAACCGGGTCCTCATCGCCGAGTTCACGCTGATTGGCCATATCTTCATCATCACAGTCGATACCGGCAATGACTTCAAGCTGGGTGTCATCTTTATGATCACCAAGAGAGGATTCTATTTTTTGGAAAACGGCATCCTTTGGGGAAATAATTCGCATGTGCAGAGGGTTGTTGAGGCTGGCAACTTTGGCAAGGAGATAGCGAGTCGACTTTTACTCAGTCTAGTCTGAATTCGCCCTCTTCATCGGATCCCATCCAGCCTAGTTTGCCGAAGGCCGAGAGTATTTGCATGTTGATTTCATCGCCGTCTTCCTCTGCATGTTCGACGGTAGCTGAGCTTGCAAGTCCGCGCATAGATTCAATGCTGATGACTGTTTGCTTGCCCGGAAATATAATCCAGTCCCCCCAGCTCTTTTTTTCATGCTTGGGTTCGAGTTTTTTGCTGCGCAAAGCGACCATCACCTCAGTGATACTTGAGGGGGGATCCATGTCGGGTAGATGCACGCGAGTTTCCATGAGTTGACTGTAGTAAGGGGGTGCTAAAGTTGCCAAGATTAGCTGGCTTCAGATGCTTTTTTTATAGCCTCAAGTTCTTCCCAGCGATTGTAGAGCAAAGGAACTTTTTCTTTGGCTTGCTTGAGCTCAGTTTCCAGAGCTTGCCAGTTGTCACCGTGTTTTTCGTAAAAGTCGGGGGCGTCGAACTGCTCCTCGAGTTGGGCTAGCTTTTGCTCGGCTGCTAGTATTTCGTCTTCGATCGTTTCAAGCTCTTTAGCCTCCGCCCACTTTAGCTTAGGTGGCCTTTCTTTTCGTGCTGACTTTTTTTTGTTTTGTTTGGTTTGGTATACCTTGCTGGTTGCTTCTCGGGCGGCTTTTTTTTCCAGGTAGTAGTCATAGTTGCCAACCTGATAGTCGACAACGCCATCGCCTTCAAAAGCTAAGATGTCGGTGCACACACGGTTAAGGAAGTAGCGGTCGTGACTAACTACGATGACGCAGCCTTTAAAGGCATACAAGGCTTCTTCAAGGAGTCGTAGTGTGTTGAGATCAAGATCGTTGGTGGGCTCGTCTAATACGATGACGTTACCTCCTTTTTTGAGAATCTTGGCCAGCATTACACGGCTGCGTTCGCCGCCACTCAACAGTTCAATTTTGGTATTGATACGTTCTTCAGTAAATAGAAAGCGACGTAAATAGGCGCGAAGCCCAATGGTCTCATCTCCAAGCTTGACGCTTTCTTGACCTTCGCCGACCTCCTCAAATACGCTTTTGTGGTCGTCGAGTAAGAGCCGGTTTTGATCAATGAAGTTGATGTCTGTCTTCATCCCGATATCAACTTTGCCTTCAACGGGGTCGAGTTGGCCGAGCATGATTTTGAGCAAGGTCGACTTCCCCATGCCATTGCGACCAACAACACCAAGCCGCTGGCCACCTTCAATTTTCAAGCTTACATCGGAAAATAACCACGGTCCATCATCGTAAGACATGCCAATATTCTCTACCTCGATAATTTTGTTGCCCAGCTTTGGAGGTATGGGGATGACGAGGTCGACATCGAGCTCTTGTTCTGGAGCTTTTTGGTCGGCCACTTCAAAATAACGATCCATGCGATCTTTTGCCTTGGTCGATCTGGCCTTAGGGCCTCGCCGTACCCATTCGAGTTCACGACTCAGGAAGCGCTGGCGTTTGTGTTCATTCCTGGCATCAGCCATGTCACGTTCAGCCCGTGAGAGCAGGTAATCGGTATAATTGCCTTGGTAGCTGTCACACTTTCCTTGTCGGATTTCCACGATGCGTGTAGCGATGCGATCGAGGAAATAGCGGTCGTGGGTAACAAAGAGGCAGGTGCCAGTGTAACGGGCGAGAAATTTTTCCAACCACTCGATGGACTCGGTGTCGAGGTGGTTAGTGGGTTCGTCGAGGATCAGGAAATCAGGTTTTGCGAGCAGCGCTCGGCAGAGTGAGACACGCCGTTTTTCACCACCGGAAAGAGTCCCTACGATGCGCTCGGCATCAGGTGCGTGCAGGTGAGAAAGTAGGGTGGTGGCACGGTGTTCAAGATCCCATCCCTCGAGGTGAGTGATTTCATCAAGCACCTCAGCACTACGGTCGCTATCGGCTGGGATAGTTTCGTATTCGTTGATCAGGTCGAGGGTGTACTGAGCGCCGGCTAGCACGTTATCATAGACGTTAGCCTCATCATTGAGTTCGAAATTCTGCGGCAGGTAGCCGGTGACGAGTCCTCGTTTGCAGTTCACCTCGCCGCTGTCACCTACGGCTTCACCCGCAAGGATTTTTAGGAAGGTGGATTTACCACAGCCGTTCCTGCCTACCAGGCCGATACGGTCACCTTTCTGGATGGCGAGAGTGGCGCCATCGAGTACTGTGTGTGAGCTGTAGCTAACGCGCAGTTCACTAGCGCTGACGATGGAATCGGACATGCGCGGCACTATACGTAGGGATGGCGTCTTGTCATGCTTTTTGCCAATACAAGTGCCTTACAGGTGCATATAAGAGTCTGATGAGTCCATAAGGTGGATGCTGCAAATGGTATATGAATAGCTTGCAGGATCGGGATGGAGATGTAGTCTGCGCCGCCTCGACCGATGTCTCTGCGCTCTCAAATAAAACCTGGCCAAAGATGGCTTAGTGAAACCGAACCTGAATTAGGTGTAGGGATCATGCTTAAGGTCGAGTTCAAGCGTGTTGAGGTGATGTTTCCAGCTGCCAATGAGCGCCGGCAATATGCTTTGGATAGTGCGCCGCTTCGCAGGGTGGCACTGAAGGTGGGCGAGATGCTCGAGACGCACGAGGGTGATGTGATCGAAGTCGATGAGGTGCTGGATCGTGACGGTTTATTAGTTTATCTCTGCGGAGATCGTGAGGTTGAGGAGTCAGGCTTATCTGACACGATGAGCTTTAATAAACCGGAGGACCGTTTGCTTGGCGGCCATGTGGATGGTCTGCACACCTATGATTTACGGGTCGAGGCTTTGCAGCGTCAATGCGAGGTGATGAAGTCGCCTGCCCGAGGCTTTGCTGGTGCGCGAATGGATTTGATCCCTCATCAGCTATATATCGCAGATGAGGTGACATCACGGCTTGCTCCGCGTGTGTTATTAGCTGACGAGGTTGGTCTTGGTAAGACGATCGAGGCCTGTCTGATTATGCATCGGTTGCATTTGACCGGCCGGGCCGACCGTGTGCTGATCTTAGTGCCTGAGCCTTTACTGCATCAGTGGTTTGTGGAGCTGCTGAGACGGTTTAATATGCTTTTCAGTCTATTTGATGAGTCGAGGTGCGTGGCCATCGAGCAGGGCGGCGAGGGTGAAGAAAATCCATTTTTAGACAGTCAGCTTATTTTGTGTAGTGTTGATTTTTTGGCCTGTGACGCTCGACGCGCCCATCAGGCTGTAGCAGCCGGTTGGGATATGCTTATTGTCGATGAGGCGCATCACTTGGAGTGGAATACAGATGCTCCCAGCGTAGCCTATCAAGTTGTGGAATCCTTAGCGCGGCAAACTGAGGGTTTGTTACTGCTCACGGCGACACCGCGCCAGCTTGGTCCAGATGGTCATTTTGCCCGCTTACGTTTACTCGATCCAGAGCGCTATGTGGATATTGAGACCTTTCAGCAGGAGGCAAATCACTATGAAGAAGTAGCGGATGCAGTAGGCAGGTTGGTGGAAGGTTCTACTTTGAGCTCAGAAGACCGTGCTTTATTTGCCTCACAATCTGAGCGCATCAATGGTCATTGCCTTGCCCTGGATGGTGGTGACGAGTCCGCACGTGAGTTGTTGATCCGTGAGCTGCTCGATACCTTTGGCACGGGTCGGGTCATGCTTCGCAATACACGGCAGGCTTTGACGGGTTTCCCAGATAGAAAAGCCTCACTGGTATCATTGGATACAGAGGCGGAAAAAATGGTCTGGTTGGTAAAGCTACTCCAAGAGCTGGGTGAGGCGAAGGTGTTGCTGATTTGTCGGACTCGGGAACTCGCTGAAGAAATCCTCGAAAAACTTCAAAGCATCATCAATATCAATTGCGGTTTTTTCCACGAAGGCATGACCTTGCTGCAGCGTGATCGTTCAGCCGCGTACTTCTCTGAAGAAGAGGGAGCCCGCCTTCTGGTTTGTTCTGAGATTGGCAGTGAGGGTCGCAACTTCCAATTTGCTCATCACTTGGTGTTGTTTGATTTGCCTGACGATCCAGAGCTTTTGGAACAGCGCATCGGTCGCCTAGATAGGATTGGCCAGCAACAGACGATTAATATTCACGTTCCCTATGTGAAGGAGGCACACGGTGAGGTTTTGGCCCGTTGGTATCACGAGGGTCTGGGGGCCTTTGAGCACAGCTTGCATGGCTCGAGTGAAATCGTGCGCGAGCTCGGTGGGAAACCAGCCCACAAGGGCATGGATGAACAGGCATTGCAGGCATTGATTGGTGCTTCTAAGGATTGCCGTGCACGGGTCTCGGATCGACTAAAGCGGGGCTATGATCGGCTGCTGGAGCTGAACTCAAGCAGGCCGGAGCTGGTGGCTGATCTCATTGATGAGATGAATGCCATGGATGCCGACAGGTCATCAGAGGCCTTTTTGGTGCAATTGTGGGATCATTTTGGTCTTCATATCGATGAGCTGACAGATCGTTCTTATCTGCTGCTTCCCGGTCATTTGATCACAGACTCTTTTCCGGCACTTCCAGATGATGGGCTTAATGTGACCTTTGATCGAACACGGGCACTTTCACGAGAGGATGCCACCTTTATGAGTTGGGATCATCCAGTGGCTCGCACCGCACTTGATCTGCTGCTTACCTCGGAGGCAGGCAACGCATCATTCGGCGTCTGGGAAGGAGCTCCCGAGAAAGGAATTCTGCTGGAGACCTATTTTGTGGTGGAGTGCGTGGCTCCCGCATCTTTGCACAGTGACCGCTTTTTGCCCACGACACCCATTCGAGTGCAGGTAGACCATCAAAGCAATAACCGCAGCCATGAAAAACCTTTAAGCGCAGATCATCTCCGCGTTGGCAATTTACATCAACTCCTTGGGCAGGAAAAATTCCGCCGTGTTATGTTGCCCGCTATGTTGGAGATGTGTCAGAACATTGCAGCCGAGCAGATCATCTCAGTGGTAGCAAAAGCGTCCGCAGAATGCAGTAGCAAACTGGGGGCTGAAATTGATCGTTTGGTTGCCCTCGGTGAAATCAATGACCATGTCAGTGAGGATGAGATTGCAGCTCTGCGCAGCCAGCATGACACCTTGAGTGCAGCCATTGGTAAATCACGCCTGCGATTGGATTCGGTAAGGGTGATTTTTTGTCAACCGTGAAGAAAGCTTGAGCAGCAGCCAAATTCATCTACTTTGGAGTGCAGATATCTTACACGAAATCACTAATTAAACTATTTAATCATTATGGGAAGAGCCTTTGAAGCACGCCGAGCAGGGAAAGAAAAACGTTGGGGAGAGATGTCCAGATTGTACCCTAAATTAGGAAAAATCATTACCATGGCAGCTAAGGCTGGTGGTTCGGATCCTAACTCCAATACGGCACTCAAGACCGCGGTGAACAATGCCAAGGCTCAGAACATGCCTAAAGACAACATCGATAAGGCCATCAAACGCGCAACTGCAGCTGATGCCGCCAACTACGATGAGGTCAGCTACGAGGGCAAAGGTCCTCATGGGTCTTTACTGTGGGTCGAGTGCGCTACCGATAACACCACCCGCACGGTGGCGAACGTCAAAACAGCCTTCAACAAAGGCGGCGGGCAGGTTGTGAATAGCGGATCTCTCGACTTCATGTTTACCCGCAAGGCAGTGATCGAGTTTGCAAAAACAGACAGCCTCGATCTTGAAGAGCTTGAGCTCAATCTCATCGACTTTGGCTTAGAGGAAATGGATCTGCAAGATGACCGAGTCATCGTTTATGGAGAGTTCACCAGCTTCGGCGAGCTGACCAAGGCATGTGAGGACATGGGCATTGAAGGTTTTAAAGCCAATCTTCAGCGCATTGCCAATAGTCCTGCTGAACTCAGTGAGGCCCAGATCGAGGAGGTGGAAGCTCTGGTGGATAAACTGGAGGAGGACGACGACGTTCAGGCGGTGTTTACCAATCTGGCGTAAGCTCGCTCAGTGGTGTTATCTTTTATGGCGTGCTACTTCCTGCCACAAACAGAAGAGTGTCGGCACGACAAACATACTCAGCAGCACAACGAGTGAGCCACCAAAGATGGGAGCCGCCATCGGCCCCATAATGTCAGCCCCGCGTCCTGTCGAGGTCAGCACTGGCAGTAGTGCCAAGATGGTCGTGGCGGAAGTCATCAGGCATGGCCGGCAGCGGCGTTTGCCAGCGAGAATGGTAGTGGCCCTGATTTGTCCGATGGTCTGGGGTTGGTCTTTTTTGAAGCGCTGACGGAGATAGGTGGAGATGACCACGCCATCGTCGGTGGCGATGCCGAACAGGGCGATGAAGCCGACCCATACCGCGGTGGAAAGGTTGATCGGGTGAATCTGGAAAATCGAGCGCAGGTTGTGACCAAAGACGTCAATGTTCATAAAGCCCGGCTGAGCGTAGAGCCAGAGCAAGAGGAACCCGCCAGAGAAGGCCACGGCGATGCCGCTAAAAATAATGATGGTGTTGATCACAGAGCGGTTTTGCAGATAGAGGATCGAGAAGATGGCGAGTAGGGCAAGGGGCATCATGACCATCATGTTTTGATCAAATTCGAGAGCCGACTGATAGTTGCCGGCGAATTCATAACGAGTGCCTCCGCTGCGTTTGAGTTTGCCTGCCTTTTCCTGTGCTTCGAGGTAGGCCTGAACATCCTCGACCACATCAACTTCTGCGAATCCTGGGTTAGAGCCAAAGGTGACGTAAGCGGTCAGGAACGTATCCTCGCTTTTGATGACCTGTGGACCTCGCACATACTCGATGTCGACGAGTTGCCCGAGCGGGACTTGCGCGCCTTCACGGGTAGTGATGAGGATTTTCTTGATCGCTTCAATCGAGTCACGGGCTTCACGAGCGTAGCGGACCTGGACGCCGTAGCGTTCCCGTCCTTCGACGGTGGTGGTGACAATTTCGCCGCCGATTGCGGTTTGGATGGTTTTGTGGATGTCGATGACATTCAGGCCGTAGCGTTTGGCGGCTTCGCGGTCGGGGTGGATTTCGAGGTAGGGTTTGCCGACGATGCGGTCCGCATTGATGCTGTTGATGTCGAGTCCGGGGATATTGCTCTCGCGCATGAGACGCTCAAGTTGAAGGCCGAAGTCCTCGAGGGCCAACAGGGTGGGGGCTTTGATTTTGATGCCCATGGGAGCGCGCATCCCAGTTCGTAGCATGACGAGGCGGGTTTCGATGGGCTGGAGTTTGGGTGCACCAGTAACTCCAGGGACTTGGATGACATGGCTTATTTCCTGCCAGATGTCATCGGCACTCTTGATATGCTGACGCCATTGTCTGAAGGGTTTTCCTTTTTTATCTGGAACAAGTTTGCCTTTGTTGTCGTAGATGTAGTCTCCTTGCTCATCGACTTTGAATGTGAGCACACGCCCTTGGCTATCAGCGCGAAATTCGGAGCGGTAATTGACGATCGTCTCGATCATGGAAATGGGTGCGGGGTCGAGTGCGGATTCAGCACGGCCGATTTTGCCGACGACTTGATAGACCTCGGGGATGGTGGCGATGGCGGCATCGAGCGTTCGCAGAGAACCAGCGGCTTCATCGATCGACGCGTGTGGGCTGACCGTGGGCATGACAAGGAACGAACCCTCGTCGAGTGCTGGACGGAATTCTTTACCGAGTCCGGGGAATTTCCGATCGATGTCCTGATAGAGCGAGGTGTTTTTGATGCCCTCGGGTAAGCCGGCAGTGAGTTGTCCAAAGCCCAGCCAAATACACCCTGCCACGGCGAGCATCATCAGGGGGATACTCAGAAAGATGATTTTGTGATCAAGAATCCAGCTTAGGATGCGGGTGTAGGCGAGTTCGGCAAACTTGAACGTGAGTAGCAGGCCGCCGAGAATGATGATGACAAAGACGAAGTTAGTGAAGGTGGCGGAGTCAAGGCCAAGCGGCATCCAGTGTTTGGCCAACAGCCAGCCAACGATCAAAGCGGTAACGATGTTGATACTGAGCCCGCCTATTTTTTGCAGGTGAGGGGGTAGTTTTGCATGGTAGGCATTGATGAGAGCGAGGGCAGCTAACACCAGAGCTAGAGCGATCGAGAAACCGAATGCGATTCCCGCGCCGATACCTAGAAGTGCGGTGATGAGACCCTTGCGACTGAGGATTTTGACGGACGCTTGCGAGGCTTTATTTTTTTCCGAGGCGAGCCATTTCGGAAAGACCCCTAATAGGAGGTGGGCGATCGGCGGAATGATGGTCAGGGCGACGATAATGGAGGCGATCAGGGCAAAGGCTATGGTGGAGGCGAGGGGACGATAAAGCCTGCCTGCCTCTCCGGCCATGGTGAAGACAGGAATGAAGCTAACGATGGTGGTCATCACAGAGGTGGTGACGGCACCAGAGACCTCGGTTACAGCTTCGTAGATAATGGCTGCTGAGCTTGTTTTGGAGCTGTTTTCCCGAGCTTGCTGCAGGTGTTTAATAATATTTTCTGTGAGCACGATACCAACGTCGACCACCGTGCCGATGGCAATAGCGATGCCAGAAAGAGCAACGATGTTGGCGTCCACCTTGAATAGCTTCATGGCGATGAAGGTGATCAGCACGGCAAGGGGCAGCATGGCGGAGATCAGGATGCTGCTGCGTAGGTGCAGGATCATGATGACAACCACGATAATGGTGACCAGGATCTGTTCGAGGAGTGCGGAGTCGAGCGTGTTGAGTGTCTCGGCGATGAGGCCTGAGCGGTCGTAGAACGGCACGATAGTGACCTTGGCGGTGTTCATCCATTCCGGCCAATGGTCGCGCTCATGGGTGTTGGTCCAGGGTAGCCAGGCGTCTTGCTTGAGGGTGGTGTCTGCGGCTGCTTCGCTGGCAAATGCTGGGCTGATGTTATGATCCGCAGCAAATTTCTTCACAGCGGCTCGATCTGTTTGTTGCCAATCAATGGTCACTTTGGTGGGTAGCGCTGCTGAGATTTCCTTGATCTTGGCTTTGGTGTTTTTGATCGTGGCCATCGGGTTGGCGCCATAGCGGGCAACGACAATTCCTCCGGCGGCATCGGCTCCATTGACGTCAATGACACCGCGTCTCATGCTGGGACCGAGCTGAACGGTGGCGACCTGGGCAACGGTGATTGGCGTGTTGTCACGGACGGCTACTACGGCGTCGCGCAGGTCATCGAGTTCGCGGATGTATCCTGTGCCTCGCAGGATGTATTCCACGCCGTTAACGGCGAGGTTGCGGGCGCCGGTTTCCATGTTGCTTTTGCGAACGGCATTGGCAACTTCGGCCATGGTTACATTCCAGGCCTGCAGTTTCATCGGGTCGACCTCGACCTGGTATTGTTTGACGAATCCGCCGACTGAGGCGACCTCGGCAACACCGCCAGCGCCGAGCAGCGAGTAGCGAACATACCAGTCTTGTAGGGAGCGGAGCTCCTCAGGGTTCCATCCTGGGGCTGGATTACCATCGGGGTCTTGGCCCTCAAGGAAGTATTGATAAATCTGTCCCAGACCGGTGGCATCGGGGCCTAGTGCCGGCATGGCTCCATCTGGGAGTAAACCGACGGGCAGGCTGTTGAGTTTTTCTAGAATCCGGCTGCGGCTCCAGTAGTAATCGATATCTTCCTCGAAAATGAGATAAACATAGGAAAAACCAAACATGGAGTAGCTGCGGACTTCCTTCACACCGGGGATGCCCAGCAACGAGACGGTAAGCGGGTAGCTTATCTGATCCTCAATATCTTGTGGCGAGCGTCCCATGTACTCGGTGAAGACGATTTGTTGGTTGTCGCCGAGATCGGGGATGGCATCGACAGCCACGGGGTCACGCGGGAAACTGCCGGTGTCCCAGTCGAAGGGGGCGACCCGCACGCCCCAACCGATGACAAAGGTGAGCAGAATAAAAACAACTAGTTTTTGATTCAGGCAGAAATGAATGAGCTTATGCATGGTGAGAAGTTCTATAAAGATGATTCAAAGAGCGTGAGGGACCCTAGTGGTTACTATGATCGATGTTCGGCTTTTTGTTTTTAGAGTTTGAATTTTTGAGCGACAGGGTGTCGGTAACGTCTCCGCAGCTATACATTCCGCTACCGAAGTAGGGGTTCTGGACCTTGGGAATGGCGGAGAGCCAATCGGCACCTTTAGCTCCGTCGGCCATGGGGCAGTGAACGACGTAGAGGTTGCCGAGCTGGTTGATGCCGTGTTTTCTGATCAGGGAAATGAGATGTTTTGAAACGGCAGGGAGTTTTTCGCGAAGGGCTTTGAGTTCGGTGGTTTGTTTGAGTTGCTGAGTGGCGCTTAGCAGTTTTCCCTTATCCTCGTCTTCGGGTAGTGCTGCGATGGCCTCGAGCAGGGCTGGGATGGCCTGGCTGGCAGGTTTTGCCTGATCCTCGGCAAGGGGTTGGGAGATTTGCAGGTAGGCGGCGGTGGTTTTTTGCAATGGCAGGATCCATGTAGGATCGACTTGGGTGGCTGGGATGGCTTGCCATGGCAGCCCGGTGAAGCGTCCGGTTTCAGACATTTGCTGGCGGATTTTTCTCAGTGATGCACGATTGGGGGAGGTGATGGCAGCAAGGGTGTTATTGAGGCGCATGGAAAATTCATTCCAGAGAGCGAGTTCCTTGGTTTGGAGCTGGTCGGTTTGGATGCTTTTGAGCGTGGATTTCATCGTGCTCAGGTGGCTGTCGGCCTGCTCGGCATGTCTATCTTGGATGGCTTGTTCAAGTTCACCGTAGGCACGCAGCACGGGTGGCCACTGGGCGAGAATTTGTTGCGGGGCATTGATGGTGGATCGTTCTACCAGGCCGGCATTAGGATTCATCATCGATGGGCGGGCCTTGATCTGGAGTTCGCTGTCGAGTTTGTAGGCGCCTTGGGTAACGACGAGTTCACCAGCATCGAGGCCGTGATCGACGATGAAATAGTCACCTGTTTTCGGTCCTAACACAATTTCTCGGCCTTCGAAGACGGGCTCGGTTTTTTCGGGGATGCGAATGTAGACGATGGCGCGTTTGCCAGTGCGGAGCACGGCGGATGCGGGAACGAGTATGGGGTTTTCCGTGGCTTGGACTGAGGGGATGAAGCCGAATTCCTCAGCGGGCACCAGGGCCATGCCGCAGATGTCACACTCTCCAGGGCCATCTTTGACGATTTCAGGGTGCATCGGGCTGATCCACTTGCCTGCTAGGTCAGCACTGAGCACTCGTCCGTGCAGGGCGACGTTTGCTTCGGCGGACGCGTTGGCAAACATGCCAGGTTTGAGCAGAAGGTCTTTATTGTCGACATTGACCCGGACTTTGACGATGCGGCGTTTTGGGTCGAGTTGAGGGTCGATAAAGGCGATGCGCCCGTAGAAGGTTTTTCCGGGTATGGCTTCGACGGTGAAAGAGACTTTCTGGGCGTAACGCAGCCATGGGAGGTCAGATTCGTAGGCCTCCATTTTGAGCCAGACCGAGCTGAGCTTGGCGATGCCAAAGAGCGGGTCGCCGGTTTTAAGATACTGGCCTTGCTTGGCGTTAAGTTTGACAATGATGCCGTCTTGTTGTGCCGTCAGGGTGATTTGATTACTTGGTTTGCGCTGTGTTTCGATGGCGGCAATCTGTTGCTCGGTGAGTTCTAATAGGTGAAGTTTTTCGCGTGCGGCGGCGAGTAGATTGAGGCGGAGACTGCGCACGGCGGGCGATGACGAGCTGCTGACTGATTGAACGGCCTGGATGAGTTCTTGTTGGGCGACGTAGAGTTCCGGACTGTAGATTTCAGCAATGGCGTCACCTTTACTGACGGTGGTTCCGGTGAAGTCGGCGTAGAGTCGGTCAAGCCTGCCACTCATGCGGGCGGTGGTGGTGACAATGGTGCGTTCGTCGTAGTCGATTTTGCCAAACAGCTTTACGTTTACCTGTGCTGGAGCGCGAAGCACTGGGCTGACGCGTAGATCGAGTAGTGCGGCGGCTTGATTGCTGATGGTGATTTCACGGAGACCGCCATCGCCATTTTCAACCTGGAGCGGGATGAGGTCCATGTTGCAGATCGGGCATAGGCCTGGGTTGGGTTGGCGGATTTGGGGGTGCATGGAGCAGGTCCAGACCTCGGCGTTTTCGGCCTTAGAGGTTCCTTCATGGTCATGTTTTTTTGAGGGCAGAGCGAACCACCAACCCGCGAAAAAAAGGATCAAGGGAATCAGAATTGCGCCTGGTTTTTTAATCAGAAAAGTGAGCGCTTGGAGTATCTTATTGTTTTTCATGGCAGTCTTGGAAATGGATGGTTGGATAGAGTTTTTTTAATGAATGGCGGCCGCACTTTTCAGGGAAGCGTATGCTTTTCCGAGTGAGGCATGATTGCCTTCTTGCTGAAATTGCAGGGTCAGCAGCAGGCGCCAGGTATCGAGTACGTCGACAAAGGATTGTTCGCCGGCGCTATAGGATTGAAGTGATAATTCGTGAGCTTGGCGGGCATCGGGGAGAAGGCGCTCATCAAACAGCTTGATAATCTTACGGGAAGCCTCGGCTCGGAACCATGCATCCTCGACTCGTTGTCTGAGTTCGGCACGTGAATGCGCCACTCCGGCCTGCATTTCTGCGATGCCAGCCTGGGCTTCTCGGATTTTAGCACGGCGCGGTTTTTGCCAGATGGGTAGAGTGATGCCGAGAGTGAACATGGTCTGGTCTTCGCCATTGGCTACGGGGGAGAGTCCTGAGTTTGAAACCCAGGCGTGCTGAGCACCGATGAGAAAATCAGGGTAAGCGTCGAGGCGAGCTTTTTGAAGGCGGTGTTCGAATGCGGAGAGGCGATTTTGATTAGCCTTGATGCTAGGGTGTGAGGATTCAGCCCTGGCGATAAGCTTGCTGAGACTACTCGAGCTGGGAGTTGATGAGCGTTTTGGCAGGGGCAAGTCTGATCCGGCTGGGCGATTGAGTAAGGCGTTCAGGCGGGATTTGTGACTATTGATCTGTTGCTGTGCGGTAATGAGTTGCTGGTCGATTTTACTCATCTCTGTGGTGATTCTTAGCAGGTCGGCTTGCGTGCCTTGGTTTGCTTTGACACGTGCTTGCACGACCTCCTGAACGGTTTGTAGAATCTCACGATTTTCCCGACTGATGCGTCGGTTCTGATGGGCGAGGTAGTAATCCCAGTAGGCAAAACGCACACGCTCGGCGATCTGGAGCTTGAGGCTGTTGAGTTCGGATCGAGCGGCATCGCTTTCTTTTTGGGCGGTGAGTGCCATGGCCCTGCGTTTGCCAGGGAAGGGGATTTGTTGTTCGAGGCCAGCCATGGTGTCGACTTGACCTGCAGCAGTCTCTGCGAGATTTCCCACGCTGATCCGCGCCCGAGGGTCTGGCAGTGCGCGCTCTTGCTCTACCTTTGCTTGAAGACGGTCAATCTTGTGCCGTGCTGCGTTGAGTGACGGATGGTGGCTGAGGGCTTGAGATACGAGTTGTTCGACATTGGCATCGGCTGGGATGCTGTAGTTGCTCGCTTTGCTTTGCGACTTGGCAAGTTCGTGGGTCAATGAGGACAGGTGATTTGGGGAGTCAGATGTCTGACAACCCGCTAAAATAGCGACGAGAACAGGGATAAGTCGCATGTATTTTTTGATAGTCATAAAAGGTGTTGCTAGAATATTTTAGCCGCTACTAAATCTGTTAGATTGATGGGCAGGGCATGGTATTGTTATTGCGTAGTTCAGATAGGACCGTGACGAAGTCGGCAAGCTTGCCCGGTATCTGGTTCGTTAGGCGGTTGAGCAATGCTCACGCCATTCGACTCACACCTAGGTGTGAGCTTATTCCTTAATCAAAGTAGGAAGATCGAATAAAGAATACGCAGGGTATTCTCGGGTGGTGGGGGTATCGGTGTCGCCAGTATCAGGAGGGGCGTGTAGCAATGATTACTGGTGTTTAGTAATGCAGTAGGAGGCCCGGCCTCATACGCATAATCAGTTACCTGGAAGTGAAAGGACTTAAAGTCAGGGTAATCCTTGTTTTGCGCACACATGCAGGTGTGGTCGCCTTCCTTGTTTTTTCCACTCTCACCTTGATCAACCGATGAGGAGCAACATGAGGCAGCCGATTTTTCTTTGGCAGTGCAGGAGTCACCGAATGAGCAGCAGCAGGCGGGATTAGCCAGCAGCAGCACAAGCATGAATGTGACGGTATTCTTCAATAAAAGCATCAACCTAGAATTACATTAGTACTCTAAATCTACCATTGAGGGTGGTAGGTAGCAAGTTGATTATAATGCCGGCCACTGGGCTATTCGATCGATAACCGCCTGAGAATACTATGCTGGCTCGGATGATGTGCCTTTGTTAGGCTGAAATGGTAAAGCCTTTGACGTTCTTGAGTAGTGGGATTTCTACTACATGCGTGTCTTTAATATGGTGCGCTAGGGTGCTTTCCTCGACGATCTCGTTGATGAACTCCTCTACTTCATCCTTTTCGCCCATAAGATTGAGTTCGACGGTGCCTTCGGGGAGGTTTTTTACGTTGCCAAGGATATCGAAGCCCATGGCGGTTTGTTTAACCGTATAGCGGAATCCAACGCCTTGGACTCTGCCTTCAAATATAACACGTTTAGCTATCACCCCTTAAACAGTAGTGCAGCTTGATGTATTATGCGAGCCTATGTCTGGGTGATTTTGTAATGGCTTATTTTTTCCTCGGAGTGAGTAGCCCTTCTGGGTTTACTTAGACACGCTTATGAATGCTTACCTACTTGCGGCTCGTCCTAAAACATTGCCTGCGGCCATTGTTCCGGTGTGGGTGGGTTGTGCTTTGGCGTATCACCTGACTGGAGCTTGGGATGGATGGTTGGCTTTTTATACGGTCATGGGTGCTGTCTGGATTCAGATAGCGACTAATTTTTTTAATGACGCCATTGATTCTGAAAAAGGCGCAGATACTGATGCTCGGTTGGGGCCAGTAAGGGCGACGGCTACGGGTCGGCTTTCTCTTAAAACAGTATATATAGCGGCATTCGTTTGTCTGTTGCTTGCCTCCGCTTTTGGTTGGCCTCTGTTTGTAGCTCGCGGTTGGCCTATGATTGTGATTGCCGTGCCCTCGTTTTATCTCGCCTATGGATATACTGGTGGACCGTTTCCTCTCGCTTATAAGGGGCTGGGTGAGTTGTTTGTTATTCTGTTTTTTGGCTTAGTGGCGGTCATGGGGACGGTCTTTGTTCAAACTGGGGTATGGTATGTGGAAGCTCTGGTGGCAGGTTTGGCAATTGGCTGTTTGTCAGCGGTTCTTATTGCCATCAATAACCTTCGCGATGTTGATGAAGACAGCTCAAATGATAAAAGAACGCTAGCTGTAAAGTGGGGGAGACCAGCTGTTCTTAGGCTTGTCTGGATGATGTGTCTCATCGCATACACGAGCGCTGTATGGCTATTTGGCTCGGTGTCAGGCCTGCTCTATTTCCTTCCAGCATTCATAGTGGGCTTGTTGATTATCGCTAATATTTACAAACACCTTCCCGGTCAGATCTATAATAAGTTTCTGGCGATGGCGGCACTTCAGTTGATTCTTTATGCAGTGGCGTTTATGCTAAATTGCAGGGTATGAATAAGATGAAAAACGAGATTTCCATTCACCAATACACGATGACCAGCAGCGGGTCTTTGAATGCAAAGTCGGCTCGTAGTGCGCATTGTGGAGCTTTGGTCCGTGTTAATCATGAGGGTGTTTTTGGCTATGGCTCTCTTCATCCTTGGCCGGAGTTAGGCGATGAGAGTTTAGATGAAAGTCTAGCTATGTTGGCCGAGGGACATTTCACTGTTCTGAGTTCTCGAACCATGCAGTGCACGAGGGATGATGCGGCTGCGCGCGGCAAAGGGATCAGTCTTTTTCAGGGGCTTGTTGTGCCTCGTAGCCACGCTACTTTGATGATGGAGGCTGCTCGTTTTGAAGCTGCAGTGCAGGCTGGGTTTACAACCGTGAAAGTCAAGGTTGGCAGGAGCACTGAAATGGAGGCTCAATTTATTCGTGAACAGGCGAAGCTCTATCCGGATTTGATGTGGAGGCTTGATTTTAATGGATCACTCGATGCGGACGCTGTTGAGTCGTTTCTCACAGAGCTCGGTGAAGAGGTGCGTGATAAGATTGATTTTCTGGAAGACGCTTTCTTACCTGGTATCACGCCATGGATTAATGCCTTAGGACCTTATGATATACCGATGGCTGTGGACCGTGAGGTCGAGGATGCATGTGGTGGTTATGGAGTTGCTGTCATCAAACCAGCGCTTAATGAGCCAATGCCAATATTAGAGCGAATCTTAGAGGATGGCAAAAGAGCTGTTATTACTAGTTATATGGACCACCCTGTAGGGCAGAGCTTCGCCGCGTGGGAGGCCGCTAGGGCATTTCATTCTTTTCCAGATGTTGTCGATACTTGCGGGCTGATTACGCATGGTTTGTTTGAGCAGGATGAATTTATTGCCGCCTTGGGCGAGCCTCGTCCATATTTTATGCCGGCGAGTGGCACGGGCCTTGGGTTTGACGACTTATTAGAATCTTTATCATGGACACCTCTGAGCTGACATCGGCTGCTTTTTGGCAGTCAAAACAATGCCAGACCATGGTTAATGCGCGTGACGCGGAGGCTGTGAGGGAGGCTGGTCTACTTGGGTCTTGGTCTAGGTTGCACCCCGAGCTAAGTGGGCATCTTTTGTTTGCGACTTCTGGGTCAAGCGGTGGTCGAAAATGGGTGGCGCTGTCTCGGGACGCGTTATTGGCATCAGCGGCAATAGTGAACCAGCATTTATCTGCAGGAGCGAATGATCGTTGGTTGATGGCATTACCTGAATTTCACGTTGGTGGTATGGGTATATTGGCTCGTTGTTATAACGCTGGTAGCGAGCTTGTTAAGTTGGGTGGGAAGTGGAGTCCAGAGTTGTATCATCGCACCGCCGACTCGGAAGACGTTAGTCTATCGTCGTTGGTGCCGACTCAGCTTTACGATCTCGTTCAGCGAGGATTGCGTGCCCCTAAATCCCTACGTGCCCTGATGATTGGTGGTGGGCGCTTGGGTGATGGTGTCTATGAGCAGGCGATGAAGTTGGGCTGGCCAGTTATGGAGACCTATGGAATGACTGAGACGTGTTCGCAGGTTGCTACGGCATCATTGGGGGGGCGGGATTTAATGGTGCTTCCCGGTTGGCAGACGAAGCTTTCAGATCGTGATTGCCTAAGTATCAAAGGAGGTTCTTTATTTACAGGTTATGTGACTTGCTCGGGTAATGTGTGTGAGCTCGTTGATCCAAAGCAGGAGGGGTGGTTTACCAGTGAAGATGTGGTAAAGCATGTTGACAATAAGATTTGGGTTAAAGGGCGCGTAGATCGTTGTGTGAAAATTCTTGGTGAATTGGTTAATCTTTCTGAGGTGGAGGCAAAAGTAGAGGCAAAATTAGAATCGTCTGAAAAGTTCAAACAGTTAGCGGGCAACATAGCTGTCGTTGCGTTGCCGGACTCTAGGAAAGGCTATCAGCTTATTCTTTGCAGTGAGGAATCGTCTGATTTAGATCAAATCTGTAAGCATTACAATGTAGACAGTCATCCCGTTGAGAGGCTTGAAGGCATATGTGTCGTGTCGGAAATCCCGCGCAGTCCCTTGGGTAAGGTTCGTCATGGCTTACTAGCAAGCAAGGTAACAGACCAACTAAAGCAAATGAAACAAAACGATCGTTGACGCAGTTGGGCACAATATCTTAGATTTCAACAACTTCATTATATAGGGTAATATAGCTCTATGATGAGGCTTTGACATCACCCAACCTAACTTTGTGAACATTTTTATATCTCGTCCTCGCGCTCTTTGTTCGGTCATCGCTTTTTCATCTGCGGTAATACTTATTTCAACCAGTGGCTGTGTCACCCTTCCCAAGGCACCAAGTGGTCAGCAGCTTCTGAGCGCTAGCCTGCCCAATGCTGACCAGGTTAGAGAGCAGTGGGCATCTCGATCTAAGAAAGGTGATGTTGATTCTGCTTGGATTAGGTCCTTCAGAGATCCTGCACTTGAGTCTTATATTGGTGAGGTAGTCGCTGGTAATATTGAGCTAGATGCAGCCCTTCACTCAGTAGAAGCTGCGGCTGCTAGTGCGCGCCAAGCTGGAGCTATGTTACGCCCGCAGCTTAACGCAGCGGGGAGTTCAAGCCACCTCAAACGCTCTGGAGGCAATGGCAGCGATAGCTCGGAGCTTAGCGCTCAGCTTTCATGGGAGCTAGACCTCTGGGGCAGGGTGCGTGCTTCGCGTGCTGCAGCAGGGGCAAATTACCAAGCTACTGAGGCTGATTATCAAAATGCCCGTTTGTCTCTTGCCGCTATGGCTGCTAAGGCATGGTATCTGGCCACTGAGACATATCAGCAGCTTGAGTTTGCCAGAGAAATTGTGGGCATTCAACAAAAGCGTTTGGATTTGGTCACCATTAAGTTTGAGGAGGGAGAGCTTAGCCCTAAAGAGAAACATTTAGCCGGCGCGGATCTCAACGCGGCTAGGGATAGGCTTCAGCAAGTATCACTAGCTCACCGAAATGCGTTGCGCACGCTGGAAGTGCTTGCTGGTAAATACCCTGCAGCTAAGCACCAAATCGCACGGCGTTATGTGCCAATACCTCCAGCGGTTCCTGCTGGAGTTCCTTCTGCACTGATCGAGCGCCGACCTGATTTGAGGGCTGCGGGTGAGCAGGTTGCGGCTGCCTTTAATCTAGTTACCGAGGCGAAGGCCGCGCGCCTACCGCGGATTAGTCTCACAGCGGCAGCGGGTCGCTCAAGCAGTGACTTGCTTGACTTACTAGACCAAGGTCCCGGATTCTGGGCTGCAGGAGGTAATTTTATGGCTCCCATTTACCAAGGTGGAGCCCTTAAGGAGCAGGTGGCCGTCAGAACAGCGCAGCAAAAATCAGCTCTTGCCCTGTTTGGGCAAAAGTCACTCAATGCCTTCACTGAGGTTGAGACTGCACTTGATGGTGAAGCTATTCTTGTCAAACGTGAAGGCTATCTCAAGGGGGCTCTAGATGATAATCAAGAGGCGCTCAATGTGGCCCAGAAACAATTTGATGCTGGTAAGCTAGACTTACTCAGTGTGCTCCAGATGCAGGAGCGTGTAATCTCATCTAAGATTGCTTGGATTAATATCCGCAACACACGCCTCGCGCAGAGGATCGAGCTTCACCTCGCTCTCGGGGGCAGCTTTGAATAAAACAACACCAGCTATTAGACGGTCATACATTGATCGCCGTTCATTCTCACCAAGACACCATTTATTATGAAAACGACATTCAAAACTCTACCCGCAGTGGTCAACGCTCGACCTACTTCCCCTAAAGTGCTTGCTGCGGCGGTCCTTGTGACGACATTACTTGGAGCCTGTGGCAAAAAGGAAACGGCGCAGCAGGATGATTACGTCAGGTCGGTGAAGGTGGTTGAGATCGGTTCCTCTGTGTTGGAGCGTGTCTATGAGTTCCCTGGTCAGATTCAGGCGGGTCAGCAGCTCGATCTAGCTTTTGAGGTGCCGGGTAAGCTTACTGCTATTAAAGTGAAGGAGGGTGATATGGTCAAAAAGGGCGATCTTGTGGCAAGCCTTGATACTCGTGATTATCAGGCCTCGTTGAACTCAGCTAAGGCGACTCTGGAAGAGGCTAAGCTGGAAAGAGATCGTAACCAGAGGCTCTTTGATCAGCAGGCTGGCTCGAAGGAGTCGGTGGAAAAATCTATACGTACGGTGCAAACTGCCCAGGCGAGCTTCGACAAGACAAAGAAGGCTTTCGAGGATACCAGCCTGAAAGCTCCCTTTTCAGGGGTGGTTGCGAAGGTGTTTGTGGATGATTTTCAGAACGTAAGTGCGAATCAGAATATCGTGGTGATGCAGGATACGACGACTTTTGAGGCGGTGATCGATATACCAGAGACTCTCTGGGTGCTCGCCAAACCAGGTCTGAGCAACGAAGAGCGTAACAAGCGCTCCCGCCCAGAGATTCGCCTGACGGCCTTACGCGGTGAGAGCTTTCCGGCAACGATCTCAGAAACCTCTATGCTGGCAGATCCAAAGACCCGGACCTTTGCGGTAACTCTCGCTTTCTCACCTCCTGCAGATCTCAACATCAGCCCGGGCATGACAGCGGCAGCAATTCTTCACTGGGCCCGCGAGGCAGAAGGAGGGGCCGCTACCTTCTCCGTTCCAGTGGGGTCGGTTGGCTTTGATGACGCAGGTGAGGCATACGTCTGGAAAATCGACGGGGAGAAGATGATCGCAAGCCGGCTTGTCGTCGAGGCGGGAGAGGTGACTGACGACATGATTGGTATTTCTGGTGAGCTCGCAGAGGGGGAGTTGATTGCCGGATCGGGTGTTGCTCAAATACGTGAGGGCATGGCACTCAAACGTTGGCAGCCATAATCACCCAAGAAGCCAATTACTAACGATCCATTCCCATTCCTATGAATATCGCAAAGTTAAGTATCGAGCGAAAGACAATCACCCTTGTGCTCACCGCGGCGCTGGTGCTTGGAGGTGTCATCGGCTACCAGAACATGAGCCGCCTTGAGGACCCTGAGTTCACTATCAAGGACGCCTTGGTCATCACCCCGTATGCGGGAGCCACTGCGCGTGAGGTGGAGGAAGAGGTCTCCGATGAGATGGAGGTGGCGGTGCAGAAGATGTCCCAGCTGGATGAAGTCAAATCCCGCTCGGAGCGTGGTCTTTCCACGCTGACGGTTACGATGCAGGAAAAGTATGATAAGTCCTCTCTTCCCCAAATCTGGGACGAGCTGCGCCGCAAGGTCAATGATGCCCAGAGCAGCTTGCCACCCGGAGCGGGGCCCTCTATTGTGGTGGATGATTACGGTGACGTTTACGGGGTTTTTATTGTTTTCTATGGTGATGGATATTCCTATGCGGAGCTTAAAAAAGTCACTGATATGCTGCGGCGTGAGCTTTTACTGGTAGAAGACGTCGCCAAAATTGATAGCTTTGGAGAGCGTAAAGAAGCGGTATATATTGAGCTCGACCGAGATCGTATCGCTCAACTTGGGGTTCCTCCTTCCATCATTATAAAGGAGCTGCAATCGAAGAACTTGGTTAGTGATGCGGGGCGAGCCAAAGTGGGTGCTGAGTTCATTACCCTTAATCCTACCGGAGAATACACCACGGTGGATGATTTTAACGGCTTACTACTCAATGCGGATGATAAGCAATTCTACTTGCGGGACGTGGGTAAAGTAACGCGTGGCTACGTGGACCCATACAATAACGCTATTATCTATGATGGTAAGAATGCCGTCGGGCTCGGAATTTCCACGGTGTCAGGAGGTAATGTAGTCACGATGGGTGCTGCCCTTGAGGCTCGACTGATGGAACTACGGCCAGATATTCCCCTGGGAGTTAAGGTTGGAGTAGTTTCCCTGCAGTCCGAGGCGGTCAATATTGCGATTAAAGGATTTATCGTAAGTTTGTTAGAGGCAGTGGCTATTGTCGTTGTGGTTTTACTTTTCTTCATGGGGGCACGCAGTGGCCTCCTCATTGGTGCGGTACTTACTATCACCATTATTGGTTCTCTTTTCTTCTTAGAGCGCATGGGAGTGGCTTTAGAGCGTATATCGCTGGGGGCTCTCATCATTGCTCTGGGTATGCTGGTCGATAACGCCATCGTGGTGGTCGACGGTATCTTAGTTGGTCTTCAAAAAGGTAAAAAGCCGGTGGATGCTGCGATCGATGTGGTCAAGCAGTCGGCCATACCTTTGTTAGGTGCAACCATCATTGCGATCATGGCTTTCGCCGCGATTGGCACCTCTCAGGATTCGACGGGTGAGTTCTGCCGCTCGCTTTTTCAGGTGATCATGGTCTCGCTGCTGCTGAGTTGGGTGACTGCAGTGACCCTCACGCCACTGCTGGGAACCATGTTTCTCAAAAAGGCTGAAGCAAAAAAATTGGCTAAAGGGGAGGACGCTGAATCTGCGCAGGATGAGCAGAAAGATACCCAAAAGGATGAGGATCCCTACGATACGCCGTTCTACCGCCGCTACCGAGGCCTGCTTACCACATGCATCCGCTTCCGTTGGGTCACGGTGGCTGCCGTTGCCGGTATTTTTGTGACCGCGGTATTTGGTTTTGGATTCGTGAAGCAGAGCTTCTTCCCGCCATCAACAAGGCCTCAGTTTATGGTAGATCTCTGGCTTCCACAGGGCACTCATATTGAGCAAACCGAAGCAAAGGCCAAAGAGCTTGAGGCCGGGGTCAGGAAGATGGAGGGGGTCAGCCACGTATCAAGCCTGATCGGTCAAGGTGGGTTGCGTTTTCTCCTGACTTACGCGCCCGAGCGCAAGAACTCGTCCTACGCTCAGCTTCTCGTTGACGTTGAAGATGCTACTCACGTCGACAAGCTTATTCCTAAAGTTGATGCCTATATAAAACAGAATTTTCCCGATACTTTGGGGTATGGCTACAAGTTTGAGCTAGGGCCAGGGTCGAAAGGGAAAATTCAGGCGCAATTCATCGGTCCCGATAGTGATATACTGCGCAATCTTGCCAATCAAGCGCGTGACATCATGGAGGCAAACTCCAAAGCTAAAGCTGTAAGGACTGACTGGCGTCAGCGGACCAAAGTTATCCGACCGGTGATTATCGAGGAACAGGCTAATCTTATGGGGATTGATCGCAAGGAGGTCGCCGATGCGGTTAGGCGTGCCTTTCAGGGGCAGGCGATCGGAGTTTATCGTGAGGGGGATCTTTTACTGCCCATGATCATGCGCGCGCCTGAACTCGAACGCGACAACATTGACTCGCTGAGAAGTATTCAGATTTGGAGCTGGTCTGCGCGCCAGCATATTCCGATTACTGAGGTAGTGTCAGGGTTTGAAACCAGCTATGAAGATGAGATCATTATCCGCGAGGACAGAAAGCGCACCATTACGACCTTCTGCGATCCTAGCTCAGGAACGTCCAACGAGCTGCTCGCTGAGCTGATGCCAAAAATTGAGGACATAGAGTTGCCAGATGGTTACCAGCTGCACTGGGCTGGTGAGTATGAGGACTCGGGCGAGGCCCAGGGATCTTTGATGGCAAGTATTCCTGTGTTTATCGGCTTGATGATTCTGGCAACCATTTGCCTGTTTAATAATTTGCGCCAGCCTTTGGTGATATGGCTCTGTGTGCCATTGGCTCTGATTGGTGTTTCCGCCGGACTCTTGTCTACCGGTCAGCCGTTTGGCTTTATGGCGCTGCTTGGTTTCCTCAGTCTCTCTGGAATGTTGATTAAAAATGCTATCGTGCTCATCGACGAGATCAATGCCCAGCTGGCCGATGGGGCAGCTCCAATGGAGGCTATCCTTGCATCTGGTACGAGTAGGTTGCGTCCTGTCGCTATGGCCGCCTCCACGACGGCTTTAGGAATGCTGCCATTGTTTTTCGATGCTTTCTTTGTCTCCATGGCGGTGACTATCGTGTTCGGTTTAGTCTGTGCCACGGTATTGACCATGATTGTCGTTCCCGTCTTCTATGCGATTGTTTATCGAATTAAGTAATTAACGCTGTCATGTCATCATCAAACCTTATGCCAGTCAAAAAAGGGCGCTACACCTCGCTACTGATTTGCTTGTTGGTCACGATGGTTGGTTTGCCGCTGCTTGAAGACTTGTCTGTCGGACGAATCTTATTGGGCATTTGGTTTCTGGTGACGTCGGTCGTGTTCATGGCGTCACTTACCGGTAGAGGGCATCGGAACAGGCTTCTTTTCGTAGCTTCAGGAATTTTTTGTGTGCTGATGGTTGGAAATCTTTTTATGGAATTATTGGGCTGGGATTCATTCGGGTTTAGCGTAGTCGCTCTGCCATATGGGTTGGTTTTTCTTTCATGGCTTACGGGTCTCATTCTCAGTTCTATCTTTAAGGCGGATCGTGTTACTCCCGACCTGATTTCCGGGGCAGTGGTTGCCTATCTGTTGCTTGGTATTTGTTGGGGTGGTCTTTATTCACTCATTGAACTGGTTCAGCCGGGTTCTTTTTCATTTAGTCACGGAGCTAGAGATGTTTCTTCACTCTTTTATTACAGCTTTGTTACCCTGACCACCTTGGGTTATGGAGATATTTTGCCGCTGACTAAAATTGCTAGAACAACAGCATATTTGGAGGCTGTTACAGGTGTTATGTTTACCGCTATCCTTGTTGCTGGTCTGGTGGGAAGCGTCCGCCTCGGTCGAGTGTCAGCTGGTGAATGATAGCGTCACACGAGGAAGCTGTTAGTTTTGAAGTTGATGGCGATCGACCTTGTTGTCGAAATGTATTGGTTAGGCTTGAAATAAAAAAAGATTGCCATCAGACAGAGAAGCCGCAATAATTAAGGTATCTTGATATTTTATTCACAAGATCATTCACCCTTGAATGGAACCGCAAACCTGACCTGCGGCGGAGTATTTGGAGACTCCCGATGCCTGAGCGTCATTCGCAGAAACCTGTATTCACTTAATCGTGATCACAAACAAAAGCCGATAAAGTGGGCGGCCATTGTTTGTAACATATTCACCCGCCACTTAATTGTCGTTAACCAACAACCCAATGATCCAACCCAACCATTCCGAGCAAAATAACCCAAGTGAAGAAACAAAAAAAACCTCTCGTCAAAGAGGAGATATGAAGTCTGAAAAAAAATCTCGAATACAAGAGTTTGGTCTCCAAGCTCCAACTAATAAGGTGAAAAACTTTGTCTTGGATACGAATGTGTTGTTGCACGATCCTGGCTGTCTTAACCGCTTTGCAGATAACCATATTTGTATACCTGTTGATGTGCTAGCTGAGCTAGACAAGTTTAAGGGTGAGCAAAGCGAGCGGGGGGCGAATGCCCGTCAGGTGCATAGAAGGTTGACTGAGCTTTTTTCCACCGGTGACGTTGTAACCTCTGGAGTTCCTACCGAGGGTGGAGGAACGATTCGACTGGTTATTTATGATCCTGATTTTTGTGAGGAAAACTCGAAAGAGCTGGGTCAGTTCTTGCGTGTTTTTCCAGATCGAGAGCGAGTCGATCACCGCATTTTAGCCGCAACAGTATTGTTGATGGAGCATAACGAGGCACCGGTTGTTCTCGTGACCAAGGATTTAAACATGCAGCTCAAAGCTCGTGCTGTTGGTATTGATTGTGAAGACTACCTCAATGACAAGGTAGACCCTGCTGAGGTCAGTAGCTATGATATGCGCTGCGTGGATGTCGATCCATCTGAGCTTCAGCGCTTTGCAAGTTCTGGTGAGCTTGCTCTTGAGCACCCACGCCGTAAGGAAATTATACTCAATCAATATGTCTTACTAAAAGCAGGTGAGAAACAAACCATGCCTGCGCGACTTGATGCCAATGGCACTTTCGTGCGTCTCCAGATTCCTGAGGTGCTTCGAATCCCAGACGGGCATCACCTTAAGCCTCTAAACTTAGGTCAAAAATGCTTAATCGATGCGCTGCTCAATCCAGATATCTCATTAGTAACGTGTTATGGGCAAGCGGGAACAGGTAAAACCCTTGTGGCTGTTGCCGCAGGATTACATGAGATGTTTAACCGGCGTTACAACGGATTGACCATTAGTAGGCCTGTGATTTCGATGGGGGATCAATTAGGTTTTCTCCCCGGCACTCTAGATGAGAAAATGAGGCCTTGGTTGCAACCTATCTACGATGCGTTGGATTTGTTAATGCAGCCAACTAACAGTCAAGGGCCACGACGTAAGCAGCAGAAGAAAGAAAGTACCGGCGAGTCTACCAGTAAGCCATATGATGCACTTATTGAACGTGGCGTCATTGAAATCGAAGCGCTTTGTTATATCCGTGGGCGGTCGATTCCGAATCGTTTCTTTATTCTTGATGAAGCCCAACAATTGACTCCCCAGGAGGCCAAGACGGTTGTGACGCGTATGTCGCGCGGCTCCAAGTTAGTGCTTGTTGGCGATCCAGCTCAGATTGACAATCCCTACGTAGATAGTCGTAGTAATGGACTCGTCTTTACTCGAAACAGGCTCAAAGGTCAGCCATTCGCAGCTCATGTTACATTGCTTCGAGGTGAACGTAGTCCATTAGCTGAGGCAGGTGCTCAGTTGATGTAGCATGACGACTATTCGTATTGAATTTCTGAGTGATGCCGTTCATTAATGGTATCCCCATGTGATTTATTATGAGCTCGATCATTCGATATCTTCCTCTGCTGCTCGCCGTCTTACTGACGGGGTGTGCGGGGCATCCTGACCGTGACAAGCCCTGGCTTGGCACGCTTCGCCATGAGCTTGGTTATTTAGGTGCCCGCAACTGGGTGGTTGTGGCAGAGGCAGCATTTCCTGTTCACAGCCGCCGTGGACTTAGTGTAGTACAAATCAATGGTGAAATTCCAGAGGTTGTCGATGCTGTAGAGCGAGTGATTGAGGAGAAATCGCATGTTAAGCCGCGTCTTTATGTCGCGACAGAGGCTGGTAATGTTCCCTATGACTATGCTCCGGGTATTAAAAATTATCGTGAGCAATTAGAGGAAGCCTTGCACGGCCGTGAGACGGTTCAGCTTGAGCATTCGATGTTATTACGTATGCTCGGTGACGCCAGCAAATCATACCGTGTGCTGGTGTTAAAAACCCGTAGTGCATTGCCATATACTTCGGTATTCATGGAGCTAGGCAGTGGCTATTGGGATGCTGAGTCTGAATCGGCACTTCGAGAACTAATGGAGAACGAGAGGAATCCATAGCTAAATATTTAACCCAATGGCAGCGCCTAAAAAAATTGATGAGGATCTTATGCAAGAGCGCGAGGAAGCTTGGGTTGGTGATGCCGTGCTTGCGTTATTCATGCGTCGTTTGATTCTGAAAGAACAGGGGAAAATGGATGGTGAAATGTTCATACGGTGCACATCGAACGATTTTCTCCGCAACATTGGCAACCCAACATCTGTGGAGGCCTTGATTGGTCGTATTTATGAAGATCAGGGCCTTAAGGCTGCTTTTGATTGGATGGAGTATCAATTGCTTCCCGTGTTTCGACAGCAGGAGAAGAACCATTATCACCGCGAATCGCAGAAGTCGGGCAAGAGGCAAAAGAAACGGCGCTAATTAGCCTATTAATATCATGAATATTTCCCCGTCTATTTTGTTAACTGTGGGAGGTTTTTTGCTCTTAGGGCTTCTGGCATCGTCGATTGCGCAGAAGACAATATTACCTCGCGTCACTATACTTTTGCTTTTTGGCGTAGCAGTCGGTGGAGATTGCTTGGATCTTGTGCCGCCTCTCTTTTCAGAACATTTTGACGTAGTGGCTGACATCACTTTGGTGATGATTGGATTTTTGATCGGGGGTAAATTGACGATAAAGAGTATCAAGGGATCTGCGCGTTCAGTATTCTGGATATCGTTGATTGGGGCGCTAGTGACGGTTGTTATCGTCAGCCTGGTATTAGGTTTCTGCCAGGTGCCTTTTGAATTGGCTCTCATGCTGGGCTGTATTGCATCAGCTACTGCACCGGCTGCTGTGTATGATGTCGTGGCACAATTTCGTCCTCAGGGTAAGTTTGCTAAACAGCTGCTTTCCATCGTTGCTCTCGATGATATCTGGGGTTTGGTTTTATTTGGTTTGGGCTTAGCTTATTTGAAGTCGTCGGGCGGGGGTGATGGTGGCATGATGGTGATGGTTAATGTGGCGCGTGATCTTGGTGGTGCACTTGTTTTAGGGATGCTTCTTGGTTTTCCCGCCGCTTATCTCACGGGTCGAGCTAAGAGTGGTGAGCCAATTCTGAGTGAAGCTCTCGGCCTGGTTTTTGTTTGTGGGGGCATAGCCCTTTGGCTGGAGGTATCTCATCTTATCGCCGCTATGACGATGGGTTGTGTAATTGCCAATAGGGCAAAGCATCACAAGTATCCGTTCCACGCGCTCGAAGGAGTGGAGTCTATTTTCCTTGTTATCTTTTTTGTTCTCGCGGGCGTGTCATTGGATTTAGCGGCCCTTAAAGATGTCGGTTTTTTGGGAGCTGCTTATGTGTTGGCACGATCGGCGGGCAAGTGCCTAGGCGGTTGGGCAGGCGGGCATATTGCTGGTGTTGCTACTTTGACCAAGCGCTGGATTGGACCAGCGATGCTACCTCAAGCTGGAGTAGCTATCGGTATGGCTCTCGTCGCCTCTGCTGCACTTCCTGAATATAAGCATGTCCTGTTGCCTATTGTTATTGGCTCTACGGTGCTCTTTGAAATCGTGGGGCCTGTTGCCACGAGGGTCGCTGTCCGCCGAGTAGATGGCTAGCTGGTGATATAACGTGGTGTCGAGATGGACACTGCTAATTTGCGAGTGATCGGATGAAATTTTCAAAGTAATCTACACCAGCCTCTAAATCAGCAATGCGAATAAACTCATCTTTGGTATGAGCCTGATTAATGGAGCCTGGTCCTATACAAATGGAGGGGATGCCGGCAGCATTGAGATGTGCAGCGTCTGAAAACCATGGGGCACTTACTGTTTTTGATTCAGGGTTGGCGGCTTGCATACGCAAGATCCATGGGTTGTCATCAGCTACTTCCATCGGCGGGTTTTCATGAGGATTGAGGACCTTGATGGGTAATTGTTGCTCTTCGATTACTTTTTCAACAAGTGCAAGAGCACCGGAGTCTTCGTAGAGAGCTGGTGTTGTTCGAATATCTATTTGGGCTGATGCGAAGTCAGGGACTATATTGGGCTGTTTGCCCCCTGCAATAGTTCCAATGTTGAGGGTCGAGTGGCTGAGGCTCGGGTGGGTGTAAGTCTCCAGTTGTTTTGTTATTGATTGCTCAAATTGATCAAGTGCCCGTGCTATTTTGAGAATGGCATTATCACCTGCCTCAGGCTGGGAAGCGTGCGCTGCTTTCCCGGTGGCATGCAGGGTAGCCCAGAGCGACCCCTTGGTGATATTGACGATCTCTAGTGAGGTAGGCTCACCCGCTAGGGCGAAAGCGTATTCTGCTGCGTGCTGTTTGCCAAAGTGCTTTGATCCGTGTTGCGATGCCTCTTCTCCCATGAAGCCAACAAAATCGACAGCAACGGGCAGGGTAGGTAGGATTTCGGCACAATTTTTAAGAGCCTGAAGCATGGCGGCCATGGGGCCTTTGGTGTCTGATGCTCCCCGCCCTAAAATGCGGCCATCGTCAGTAATCGTGCCGAAGGTATCCATGTCCATTCCTGCCACGCTGACGGTGTCCAGATGTGGGCAAAGCATTATGCGTGGTCTCGTGTCTGAGTCAGATCCTGTATAATTGCATCTACCGATCACATTAGGCCTAGTTGGTAATACTTCCTCTTGAGTGACGTCGAAAGCGATACCTCTGAGAAAACCCTCGACGAAGTCAGCCATGGCGGCCTCGCCGCTCCCATCCGAGCTACAGTCTGGATTGACACTTGGAATACGGATGAGCTCTTGAAGAAGGCTGACGACGTTATTAGGCATAGCTGGGTGATAGCTACAAACCTGATAAAATACCCGAAAAAAATGACTATAGTCTATGCTGCTTTCCGTTTAAACTGTCTATGTGCATAACGACATTGAGAAAATACTGATTGATGAAGATGTAATTCAAAAGAGGTTGGCAATCTTGGCAGAAAAGCTAATGGCTGATTTTGGAGATCGTCCGATAGTTGTGGTTGCTTTACTTAAGGGGGCGATTCTTTTTATGGCAGATTTACTTCGCAAGTTACCATTACCAATGGAGATTGAGTGCTTGAATGTCGCCAGCTACCATGGGGGGACAAGTAGCACTGGGGAAGTGACTTTTTTAGATCAGTCTCTTCCTGATGTTGATGGTAAGGTGGTGTTGCTCCTTGATGATATTCTCGACACAGGAAGGACTTTAGAAGCGGTGAAAACAAAACTACACGAACAGGGAGCTTCTGAGGTGAAGACCTGTGTGCTTTTATCCAAGGATATAGAGCGCGAGGTGATCAAGGAGGCGGACTACACTGGCTTTGTTATTGGTGACGAATTTGTGGTGGGCTATGGACTCGATTATCAAGGGCGTTACCGTAATTTACCTTTTGTGGGCGTTCTCAAAGATAGTGCCATTTAGCACCTTAACTCAGAGACTAACATTATAGGCCCAATAACTATTAAGCCTGCTTCAAAGATGAATATTCTATTAGCCCCTGATAAGTTTAAAGGGACGTTTTCGGCAAACGAAGTATGTCAGCTGATGAGACAGGGCTTAAAGAAGGTTTTACCGCAAGCTCATATTACTTCCTGTCCGATTGCTGATGGTGGTGATGGTTTTGTGGATGTGCTATTTCAACAGTTGGCAGGTCAGTGGGTCGAATGTGAAGTTCATGATGCGATGGGTCGCCCATTTTGTGCACGCTATGCTTTGTGTGGGGATATTGCATTAATGGAGATGTCAGAGGCTTCAGGAATACGTCATGTCCCAGTAGAAGCTCGCAACATCTGGCAAGCTAACACTCTAGGAACTGGAGAAATGATGAGGCATGCCATCGAAAATCACCAAGTGCGACGTATTGTCATGGGTATTGGAGGTAGTGTGAGCAATGACGGGGGCTGTGGTATGGCTGCGGCTCTTGGCGCTAAGTTTTTGAATAAAGAAGGTGTAAGGCTTGATCCAACCCCGAGGGAACTTGCAAGCTGCGCTCAAGTAGACCTTTCTGGTCTTATAGAACTTCCTGAAATCCTGGTGGCCTGTGATGTCGATAATCCACTGCTAGGTAACAAAGGTGCAGTGCGCGTCTACGCGCCTCAGAAGGGTGCTGGGACAGATGAGTTGGCTAAGCTAGAGTCGATGCTCAGCCGCCTTGTAGCGATTACTGAGGGGCATGAAGCTTCGCTCGTAGCTGGAGCAGGAGCTGCCGGGGGGCTTGGGTTTGGTCTAATACAGTTTTGTAGCGCGCGGTTGCAGCCTGGCTTTGAATTAGTGGCTGAGGAAACAGGCTTAATGAGAGAAATAGAGAAGTCTGATATAGTGATTACCGGTGAGGGTAAGCTGGATGCTCAAACTTTGCATGGTAAAGGGCCTGCTGGGGTGGCTCGCTTAGCTCAAAAAGCAGGTAAACAGGTGGCAGTGATTGCCGGTTTTGTTGAGCTTTTGCCGAGTGAGTCGACTGGTTTGTTTGACTGTATTTATGAGCTGCATGACACTTCGCGCACAATGGAAGAAACAATACGTGGTGGGGAATCTTTGCTGATTGAAAAATCGGCACAACTAGCCAGAGACTTGGGCGCAAGCTGATCGATTTCGCTCAGCCTCCCCTGAGCTGGCCCCTGAAGCAATCGCAGCTATATATCTAACGAATTACTTATTTACTGTATTTCCTATTCTGAATCTTGTGTAGTCATTTCGCGTAATTCATAGCCGGAATAGAAAGCAGCTGCGTCTTGCCGCAGCTTTTTCTGATCCAGTTGACCGTCTTTGACCGAAAACTCATACAGGTTGTATGCGCCATTTAGGTAGTCAAAGCTCGTGGTGTCGTCCTCATAGAGTTGGCAGCTGCGATACTTGTTGCCATAATGACGAATTTCAATAGCGGCCCCTTGCATACCTTTGGTGCGATTAACTGGTTTTTTAAGCATGGGGATGAGTGAGCCTTCCTTGACGAATAGCGGGGGCATGTCATTTGTTTGCTCAGCAGTGACGACGATGGTGGTGCCATTACCTGCCAGCTTCCCGCTGTAGAAATTATACCAGTTACCTGAAGGTAGATTTACTTTGCGCTCTATTTGGGAGTTAATGAAAGGAGCGACGAGGATGTCAGGGCCAAACATGTAGAGCGTATTATCCTCAGTGATTTTCTGATGGAATCCGTCTCCATAGGGGTCTATTTCGCTGTCGAGTTTGCGTGTTTCCGACTTGGTCTTTGCTTTTGCCTCACCGGTCTCAAGTAACATTGAGCGAACGGGAGGTATACCTTCTTGATTGTAGCGAGCAAAGGCAGTGTAGAGATAGGGTAGAAGCTTCATGCGCAGCTGAATCGTACGGCGGATAGCGTCGGTGGATTCTTCGTAAGTCCATGGCTTTGTTTTGCTCGCCCAAGCGTTGAGCATTGCCATAGGCGATAAACAGGTCGTGTGCATGCGATTGATCCACTCACGACTGTTCTTGGCACTGCGAATTTCGGGGCACCATAAAATGCCTCCGAGACTTGCAGCAGAAATACCAGTGACGTATTGGTCATGGCCGTATGAGTCAGAATAAATGACGAAGGGGTAGTTTGATGCTGCTCCATTACTGGCTCTGACTTTCGAGTAGGTACGTCGATTGTTTTTCTGGTAGAGCTCTTTGTAGATCATGCGCTGGAGCTGCATGCCGTATGTTTGACGCATCACTTCAGCAGGCGTTCCTGATGGGAAAGTTGCGTGGTCTGGCCACAACCAAAAATCATAGCCGTCACATTCATCAATTTTGTAACCAGAGATGCCTATATCGAAGTGATCTGTTTTATGTTGATCAAGTAGGACCTTACGTGCCTCAGGAAGCATGTAATCAGGCGCTATACCGAGCCACACGGTGTGCGATCCAGAGAGGGGATACATATCTTTGTAAATTCGCGCATGTTTCGAGATGTATGGATTTACCCAGAGATTAAGGCGAATGCCGTCGTCGAGGAGTTTTTCAGTGAAAGCCGCTGGATCAGGGAAACGTTTTTTCTGCCATTCGAATGTGCAAGGGTAAGACTTGGACTGCCAGCCTGGCTCGAGGCCAATAACATCAAGTGGTATGTTGTGGTCTTTGAAGTCTGCGATCTCTTTTTCAGTTTCGTCAGCACTAAATGTAGCAGGGGTGCGATGCCAGAAACCCAATCCCCAGAGTGGTGGCATAGCACCACCTCCAGAATAGAGATTGTAGCGAGCTACGATATCTTGAAGGCTGATACCGGTGAATCCTACCAGCTCAATACCTTCTCCTTGTATGTAGGCTTCAACGGCATCACTTGGAGGTACAGCTAGCCATGGGCCCGACTGTTTTTCGTCAGCAGGAGGGTTGCGGTCTACTTCCTTGGGGAGCGCCAGTGAATCTTTGCGGTTACATACTTGGTTGTAAATTTTCAGATAAGCGGCGGTGTTGAAGAAAACTCCGTAACCTTTACTGGAGATATAGAAGGGGACAGGCGCGTGGGTGGAACCGCCATCTTTGCTGTAATGGTCGACTTTAAGCTCAATTACCTTACCGCTGCGCATGGTCTTGTCGAACTGGAGACCATAGCCATAGATTTTCTCATCAGGCTCAGTTGGAATATAGACCATTATCTTATGGTCTGGGTTGATGCGATAACGAGCGTTTACAAGTGCTTTAGTTAGAGGCGTGTCAGCAAGCTTGTTGAGTGCAGTGATCTTAGGTGGTTCGCCAGCAAGGTCACTGTAGCGGTAGAGTTTGTCCGTTTGACCCAGACTAGATACATAGACACCATTTGCCAATTTCTTCCAATTAGTGATCGGTTTGAGGTCGGAGATGTCGCCATCTGGTGCAGCACAAATCGAGCTGGTGATAAGAACTAATAAGATAAGAGACTGAGTAAAAGCTGATCGCATGACGTTTGTTTGATAGTGTTTAGAGCGCTAACTAGGCAACGCCAACTATACTGATATGACTTTTATTGTCTTCCAAAAAAAGAAAAGATGAGCACAAAAAAACCGCCATAAGCTGGCGGTTGCAGGTTGATTTACACTCATTGATTGAGTGAATATAAAGTGGTGGCTCCACCCGGGTTCGAACCAGGGACACAAGGATTTTCAATCCTCTGCTCTACCAACTGAGCTATGGAGCCTCACCTTTTGTATGCAGCTTAGGTGCTGCGGTGCGGGAGGGGTTTAGTTCCCGACGGCGGGATTGACAATAGAAAAATAAAGGAAAAATAAAGATGCTCCACTTACAAGGGCTTTTCAGAAGTCGAGATCTGACGATCGAAATAAAAAGACACTCTTTAAATAGAGTGCCTTTTGAAATATTACTCAGCAAAAAATGCTGCTGCTTTGTGCAGATTTATGCGCCTTCGTCTTCTGCAGGCTTGGTTCTTTGGAAACGCCAACGGATTGCGTGACGTTTGACGGCCGTGCGCTCTTTACGCTGCTTGCGCTGAGTCACGGTTTCAAATGCACGACGGCGGCGCATTTCCTCTAGAATACCTTCGGAGTCGAGCATTGACTTAAGGCGCTTTAGGGCGCGGTCAACGGGCTCACCTTTTTGGATTTCGATACCTCTCATAAATTGGTTTGGATAGTGTTAATTGGCGGTTTTACACCGATGCAGATGTAATAAACCAGCTGCTGGGAGGCGGAAGCTACGAGGCAGCGGGTCTGCGGTCAAGCTGAAAGAGTTGAAAAATGAGGTCTAAATGGCACAAGATGGACCGTTACCAACATGCACTTGGTATTATTTTCCTGATGGGATGAGTTTTTTGATGCTTTCGTAGATGGGGCGGCCTGTAATGCGTCGGTGGAAGAGGTAGAAGGCGACCAGGGCAAACAGGATGTTGGTAGCCCATGCAGCAAGCAGCGGGGGCATGTGGCCAGCTTCACCAAATGTGAGGAAAAAGCTCGATGAAAACAGCATGCCGGCGGATAGAAATAGAGCAATTGAAACTCCGCCACCAAGTCCCCGCCTGCTGAAGACAATACCCAGCGGAGCTGCCAGTAGGATGGTGATGAGGCAGATGATGGGCTGGGCAATACGATAATGCCACTGAGTAAGGTAGGGTAGGCGATTGGCCCATTGAACTCCCTCATGAGCCTCTAACCAGCTATTGAGCTCGGGGATCCCCAAATGGCTCTGATCGAGACCTGGTTTGACAATTTGCCATGGCGTTTCCTGCCAGTCTCGAGTGATGCTTTCTGGGGTGTCTATCTTTACGGGAACAGGGACGGCTTGCAGGTCAATGAGTTGGAGTTCTGAAAAGGTCCAATTTTTATTTGTGCGAGACCACTTTGCCTTTTTTGCCTCAAGCTTAGTCATGGGGTGGTTGCCATTATTGAAGGAGTGCACGGTGACGTTTTCGAGTTCTCCTGTTTCCTCAAATTGATAGGGGAATGATCCAACTAGCCAGACGCGGCGTGACTCGCTGTCTCGGTAAAGCACTGAGCGAGCACGTTCAGCTTCACCATCTTTTGCTATATCGATGATCAGGTCTTTGTTACCCTCTGCCCAGGGCCCCCAATGGTAATTGAATATAAGACATATTATGGAGCTGAACACTCCAGTAATAAGCAGAGGCATAACGATTCTGAATACCCCTCGTCCTGTTTGAATCATTGCGACAATTTCTTGATGTCGTGACATTTTGCCCAAGCAGTAGAGTAATGACAGCAGCAGTACGTATGGTAGAATGAAAACGAACATGGCTGGTATGAAGATGCCATAGTAGCTGATAATAAGACCGGTTGTGTTGCGGGCCTCGCTGAAGTCCGACATATTATTCTGTAGGTCGGTGAGGATCATTACGGTCAACAACGCTCCCATGCTTAAGGCGAAAGATGTGATGAACTGTCTAGCCATGTAGCGATCGAGACTGCCGGCACAGCGGTAGATCCAAGCTGCGATGGCAGGGAGCAGGCAAAGTAGGCCAAGTAGGTAAGGGCGAGCCCGGTGACCTAAAATATCGGTATCGGGGAAACCAAGGATGTGCTCGTTGACAGCATGCATCTCTCTCGGCATTACATTGATAGCGGCTAAAACCCCCAACAAGGTAATGGCAATAGGCCATAGGTATTGTTTGAAGTTAGCGCTCGCTGACATGCAGGGATGATGCAGAAGCTCTGCCGATGAGGCAAGAAGTAACCTTGTGGGGCCTTGCCAAAAAACGAGATACTTCAGAAAAATTTGGGAGTGCCTTGCGAGCATGGACGACCCATGCTACTTATTGCGGGGCTTAAAACGCTACACGCCAAAGCAAACAATTTTTCATGGGAATATCCGATCGACCATACCAGCAATCCTCCCCACGCCAGAACTTCAACGGTGCAGCTAGGCAGCCTTCGCGACTTGACGGTAGTCCTGTAGTGAAATGGTTGTTAATCATCAATGTTGCCGTGTGGTTACTAGACATGATGACCAATGCTGCGCCACAAACTCAGCGGTCATTTCTATGGAGTTGGGGGCATTTTAGCGTTGCGGCTGGAGTTGAGCAGTTAGAAATCTGGAGATTTGTAAGTTTTCAGTTCTTACACGCCAATGGTCATCACTTGTTGGTTAACATGCTGGGGCTGTTCTTTTTTGGGCATTTTGCTGAGCGTTGGTGGGGAAGTCGACGCTTTCTGTGTTTCTACTTGGCGACGGGTGTTGCAGGGGCATTATTTTATGTGATGCTTTTCTATGCAGGTTTATTTGGAAATGAACCGATTCCCATAGGCGAAGGGCAGACAATACCTGCGAGTTATATTCCAATGGTCGGAGCCTCTGCAGGTATTTTTGGTATTTTGGCATGTGTGGCAGTAATCGCTCCGAATTTGAGGGTGTTGTTGTTTTTTGTATTGCCCATGAGCATGCGCACATTTGCTGTTATGGCATTGGGTATTAGCGTAATTGTCATTTTGTTTAATTTAGACAATGCCGGTGGAGAAGCGGGGCACCTTGGAGGTGCGATTTTGGGCTTTATTTTGATGCGAAATCCACAGCTCTTATCTTTTGTATCAGATGAGGTGTCGCTTTCTCGGCGGCGTCGAGTTGTTGATGCCACTATTATTCATGAAAAGAAACTACGTCCACGAATTGACATTGATATGGATGATTCTGAGGTCGACCGTATCCTTGATAAGGTAAGCCGCGAAGGCTTGCAGAGCCTTACGGATCAGGAGCGTGATGTTCTTAAACGTGTTGCAGAACAATAAATAGATAGCTGTTATATAATCTTCCTATTATGAAAATGACTGATGCTGAAATGATTGAATGCCCTGAATCAGGGCTCCAAATGGATCGTCTGCGCTCGATTATGCACCGCTTGCGAGCCCCGGGTGGTTGTCCATGGGATGCTGAACAAACCCACGAAAGCTTGCTGTCTAATCTGATCGAGGAAACCTACGAAACCGTCGATACGATCAAAAGAGGAGATTGGAACCACCTCAAAGAAGAACTGGGTGATTTATTATTACAGGTAGTATTCCACAGTGAGTTGGCAGAGGAAGCTGGGCGCTATAATTTTGATGATGTTGTCAGAGGTGTTTCTGAAAAGCTTGTTAGGCGGCACCCCCATGTATACGGCGATAGTAATGTAGAAGATACAGATGGTGTTTTAAATCAATGGGATGATATCAAAAGGCAAGAGAAGGGTGGTGAGCAAAAGGCTTACTTGGATGATGTTGGTAAGGGCTTGCCGTCGATGCTGCGTGCAGCAAAACTCCAGAAGAAGGCATCAAAAGTAGGATTTGATTGGCCTGATGATCAGGGGGTTATGAACAAGATCAGGGAAGAGCTTTCTGAAGTCGATGTGGAACTAGAGGCTCTCGTTGGTGGGGACGCGAGTAAACGAGGTGATTTTGCTGAAGAAATTGGTGATCTCTTATTCTCGGTGGTTAACCTAGCGCGACGACATTCATTGGATCCCGAGATCCTGCTCGAATCAACGAATGTTAAATTTGAAAAACGTTTTGCGGCAATGGATGAAGCATTGCAAAAAAAGGGGGCTGAACTTGCGACGGCTCAGCTCGATGAGATGGAGCTTGAATGGCAAAGAGCCAAAAATGAGGGTAACTAACTTGCTGGCTAACAGTAAGTATTGCAAAGCGGGCTGACTTATTATCAGCAGTGATGTCAATCTCAGTGCCTATTCAGGTCTGAGTTTTCTCTCTAGTTGTTTTGGAGAGATACCGAAAAACTTTTTAACGTCGGTGCAAAAATGACTGTAATAAAGATAACCAAGTTTTTCGCTAATGTCATGTAAGTTAACACCTTCGCTTATCATGCGCTTAGCAAGCAGTGCGCGGTGGTTACAAAAAAGATCTTTAGGCTTTAGCCCAACTGCAGACTCCACATGGCGTTGTAATTGAATGACAGTGAAGCCAAGAATTTCAGCTACCTTTTTAACGTTGAAGTTATTTTGCTCTGCCAGCTGAAGAAGATTTACACCTGACTTGTCTAGGATTCTAGCGCCTTGGCGGTGGAATGGTGTTGGTGTTGCTGGTCTACTCATAATTGATGAATCTAGTTCTTACGGAAAAATCTTTAAGCTACAAGAAATATTAGCTGAAAAATGTAAATGCCGCACTATTTTTTTTGCACTTAATTCAAATTTCCTTTAAAAATTAGAATAAACGAATTATAAAAAACAACCTTAATAGCATTTATTGTTACCTACACTACCACGGTGATCGTGCTGAAGAGGAGAGTGCGGGGAACTTAACTAAATAATTAGACCCATATCAGTGACAAATCTAAGTCCAAATATCAACAATGTAGAGTGCGAGAATAGCCAAGGGCATAAACTTAGCGCTGATATACTGAGGTTACATCGCTACACGGTCTCTTTTGAGGTTTGTAACCCTTTTTGTAGCCTGCAGCTCTCTGAGGTATTGAGGAACTTCTGCATCAAAATGAATGGACAACTTGTCTATGTGGGTGAGGCGGTTGTATCTAGCATCGTCAATACAGGGTCTATTCTTGTTTGTCAGGCAACACTGGGGCATGGCTGGAGAGATGTTGATTTTCTTGCCAGTAGCCAAAGAGGAGAGCTGGCATCTCAGTTTGACGAGTTTGTCGGCGATTGGAAAAGAGCGCATCATGTGTCGGCTGATTTTAAGCTCAATGTGGCTGATATGCAGAATATGATGATCGGTCTCAAGCGCTGGTTGGAGCAGGTTGACCTAGGAATACAATCTACGCATACTGAGGATAAAGAGGCGCTGGAACGCTCTGTGATCCATGAGATAAATCAACGGATGATGGAAGAGCTTAATCCTCAACTGGCTAACTTTGAGGCATCCACCCGCAATGTGAACCCGCCTGATCAGGCCGCACATAAGCTTTATGTGAGACGCCAGATGCACCCGCTGATGTTGTGCTCGCCTTTTGCCTACAGGGCTTATTCAAAGCCTCTTGGCTATGCGGGTGATTATGAAGTAGTGAACATGATGTTTCGTGACTCGTTCGAAGGAGGGTCGCTTTTTGCTAAGGTCATTAATAGTGTGTTTTTGAGTTTTGAGCCGGTTCAGGCGCACAGGAATCGTATTGATTGCCTTTACGAGACCATCAAAACTGAGGCGCTGCGCGTCGTCGGAGATGGTCGCCGTTTAAAGGTGCTTAATCTTGGGTGTGGATCAGCGCATGAAATTCAGAAGTTTTTAAGCAATGATGCGATCAGTGACCATTGTGATTTCACCTTGCTCGACTTTAATAAGGAAACGATTGATTACGCAGACCGTATATTGTCAGACCTGAAAACCCAGCATGGCAGAAATACTCAAATCAAGATTCAGCAACGCTCCGTTCACCAACTGCTCAAGCAGGCAAGTCGAGGGGAGAGCGATCTGGAGTGGGAGTCATATGATTTGGTATACTGTGCAGGGCTATTTGATTATTTGTCCCAGAAGGTATGTAAAAAACTTGTTGCCGTTTTCGCCAAATTATTGCGCCCGCAGGGATTAACTATTGTAACCAACGTGGCATCTACTAACCCCTGCATTGGCTGGATGGAATACGTCGTGGAATGGAACTTGGTTTATCGGAGCGATTGGGAAATGCTCGACTTGATTCCTTTGGATGGAACTGTTATGAAAACCAATCTCAAGAGAGAGGCTACTGGAGTAAATTTATTTTTAGAGATTCGCAAAGTCTCCATCGATCCATTCGGCAGCCCCTGAGCGAAACCAAGCAATAACAAATGAGCGAATCTTCACACACAGTCAGGCAGCTTTTTAAAATTTCAGAAGAGCGGGCAAGAATAGCGAACTGTCAGCAAGCGGCTGTTTTTGGCGCTATCTTTATGATGGTCGGTGTTGGTCTAGATGTCGTTGTTTATTATGATAGTGTGTCAGAAATACTAGTTAACCGAGTTGTTACTTCGGCACTGTTGATTGCTTTTGCGGTGTTGTCGGGATTTATTAAAAGTAATTTGCTGGCCAGGCTAGTGGTTCACACAGTCGCGATGCTGCCCATTGCGTCTATATCTTACATGATCTTCTTAACGGAGGGCGCGCAGTCTCCTTATTACGCAGGTTTAAATCTAGTACTTGTTGGGGCTACCTTGCTATTACGCTGGAATACTTTTGATAGTGCAATCAATGCATTGCTTTGCTTGTTTATGTATACTTGGGCTGTGTTCAGTCATTCTGAGGGTCTCAGTTGGAATAGCGCGTTCATACCCAGCTATTTTATTTTTGTTACTGGCGCTATTACCACGACGGCAACGTATTTTTACAACCACAGTCGATTCAGGGAATTTTGTCTATCGAAGGAAGTGGCGGAATCGAACAAGAAGCTAAGGCATATTAATCGTCAGCTAGAGGAGAATAATACAGAGTTAGAGGCCGCTAACTTGAAGCTTAAAGAGCAAGGTAGCTTGCTAGTACAGAGCGAGAAGCTTTCGTCACTGGGACGGATGAGTGCTGGTATCGTACACGAAGTGAACAATCCGCTTAACTACAGTAAAATCGCGCTGCATACATTGAAAACGTTTGAATCATCTATTAGCGAAGATGAGCGGGAGGACTTCATGGAGGTTGTATCTGATGCAGAGGAAGGGCTGGTCCGTGTGATAGGCATTATTACCGACTTGAGGTCATTTACTCGAGGGGATACAGCAGCGATGGATCATATCAATGTGGCTGCTTTTGTCGAAAGTGCTCGTAAATTAGCCAGCTCAACACTCTCCGAAATTGATTTGAAAATCGATATTGATCCTTCTGCAGAAATAGAAGGTAATGAGAGGCAGCTATGCCAACTATTGATTAATTTTCTTCAGAACTCTGCAAGGGCGATTGAAGTGAAGGGTAAATTGGAGTCATTCAAGGGCGCTGTCAGCTTAACCACTGAGTCCGATGCGAATCATGTGACTCTGATTTTACGAGATAATGGATGTGGTATTTCAGCAGAGGATATCGACCGCATGTTTGAGCCCTTTTTCACTAAAAATGATGTGGGTGAGGGGATGGGGCTAGGCTTAAGTATTTGTCACCGTATTCTTGATCAGCACCGGGCGAAAATTGAGGTCGAATCCGTTGTGAATGAGTTTACGGAATTCAAAATCCATTTCAATAAATAGGGCTGATTCCGTTATTTTACAAAAAAAATCAAACGCTAAAGTTCTTGGTTTATTTGATGAAATAACTTAAAAAAATCCGTAATAAAAATTTATGGATAATTCAAATCAAGATCAATTAGTTCTCTTTGTTGATGACGAAGAGAAGACAAGAAAGTATTTCTGCCGTCTATTTGGTGAAAAATTTAATATCGTTACCGCTAATGATGGAATGCAAGCGGTCGAAGTATTTAAAGAAAATATTGATCAGATTGCAGTGGTTGTCACCGACCAGCGTATGCCAAATATGACTGGTTCCCAATTGCTGGAGAAAGTCAGCGAGCTTAAGCCATCTTGCATCCGCGTCCTCTCCACAGCATACGCAGACATCGATACAGCGATTGAGGCGGTTAACAAAGGCGGCTTATATCAATACATCACTAAGCCTTGGGAGGTAAATGATCTAGAGGCAGCTATTATGCGTGCTCTTGAGCTCTACAGTCTGCAGCAGGAGCGTGATGCTCTGCTTCGCCAAAAATTGTCGAGTGTTGAGATGCTGGCATCATCTGATCGGGTTTTGTCGATTGCGACAATGGCAGTTTTTAGCCACGAGGAATTGAGTCACGTTGGCGAGGCTCTCAGAGCTCTCGTTGAGCTTGCCGAAATTGGTGCTAAAGACGATGTTAAAGAAGTAGGTCTCGATCCAAGTATTAATTGGCGAGAGCTCTACCGCAGACACTTGCTATTCCTGCGCAGCATACGTGAGGGTCTGACGAGTGATAGCCTGAGAGGCAATGTGCTTGACTACGGTCAGAGTGTGTCGGTCGGAGATGTAGTTGCACCCATTACCGATGATCTTGGTTGCTTCCAATGGATTGGTGAAGAGAAATCCGAGGCTGGCTGGCCAGGTTCAGTCGAAGCAATTCAGTCAGAAGTTAGGCCGTTCCTTAAAGCTATCACTGATGTAATGAGAGATGCCGGAGTGATCCTGATTTCTCAGACACAGGGAGGCATAGAATTCAGTCTTTCCTCACGTTTGTTAGCCAAAAATCTCGAGCCTTTACGAACTGCCACCAAAGAAGCTCCTTCAGATGCAAGCATTGCGATGTGTGCAGCATTCTTCCGCATGGCCCACTCCGGAGCAACGTTTGAAGTGGTGCCTGAATCCAATCGCGAGATGGTTCGTCTCAGGGTGCTGTTTGACCTTACTAAGCGAGTCGATGTTACCGAGAGTGGATGGGACTCGTTAGTTGTAGCGCTTACAGGTAACGACATCTTCTGGTCTCGCTACGGCGCTTAATACTGTCCTGCACAGTGGCGCAGTTAAACAGGGCCAATAAGTTCTCGGCCAGATTCTCATCTTGGCCGTTGGTAGCGCGATATATCTAGCCTAGAAACCACCATGGCCATAGGCTTGACTGCCTCTGCCTTGTTGTGCGCCGGTGGTATCACCTGCTTTTTTTATTTCTGCAGCGGTCAGGATATCTTGATCCATTTGACGCTGGAGGACAGGGTCTGGTGCACAAGAGGATATCAAAAGAAGTATAGCTGGAATGGCTATTGTAAAAGCGGATACGTGGAGATGGCCATTTGAGCGGATGGTATTTTTCATAACGAAAACCACTATGACGCTTGGGATGTTATATTTCAAGCTGCTAATTTTTCGATCACCTGCGTCATAGGGGACTGATGTGGGCTATTTAGTATTGCCTAAATGAAGTGCCCGTATCATATCCCTCACATGTCAGATGTTAAGATGGATCGTTTGAGGAGATTGGGTGTGTTAATTCCAGTTTTTTCTCTGCGCCGAGAGCGTGACTTGGGTATTGGTGATACCAAAGCATTGCTGGGAATGGTCGAGTGGGCCGCTTCGCATAAAGTAGGATTCTTGCAGCTGTTGCCTATCAATGAAACAGGCTCCGATCACAGCCCCTATAATGCAATTAGTTCGATTGCCTTAGATCCACTTCTCATCTCTCTTGAGGATATTAGTGAAATCAGTGCGCCGGATATTGAGGTTGCCTCAAATCAGTTGGATGCAAACTTAACATCAGAGCATCTTGTTGATTATGATAAAGTAAGTAGTGTCAAATGGGATTTGCTTGCCAAGGGTTTTGATGTTTTTTGGGCTGAAGATGATGCTGATACTGTGTTTGAAGCATTCTGCATTGAAGAAGCAGAATGGCTTGTGCCATATTGTAAGTTTAGATGGTTGATGGAGCTAGCAGGCACGGAAGAGTGGGAGCTATGGCCGGATGAATATAACACTCCAGAAGCGGCAGAGTCTTACCTTTCATCGATGCCAGTTGAGGAGGTAGAGCGAAATCTTACGTTTTATGCATGGGTGCAGTGGCATGCGTTTTCACAGTGGCGTCAATTGAGAGAGTATGCACACCAGCTCGATGTTAAATTGATGGGCGATATTCCAATTGGCATCTCTTACAGTAGTGCTGATGTATTTTTCGAGCCGGAGTGGTTTGATCTTACCTTATCAGGAGGCTCACCGCCTGAAACAGTATTCAAAGATGATGCATTTGCATGCCAGTGGGGGCAGAACTGGGGAATACCAATTTATCGCTGGGATGTTCTAGAGCAAAATAATTTCTCATGGTGGCGTCGCCGTATTGAGAAGCTCACTGATATTTTTCACATCTTCAGAATTGATCATATTCTCGGCTTTTATCGTATTTATAGTTTTCCCTGGCGGCCGAGACGTAATGAGGAATTCATAGGGCTGAACGAGCAGCAGGCCAGAGATATTACGGGTGGCCCACTACCTCAGTTTTTTCCGCGTTCGGACGATACCGATGAGAGCAGAGCCGAAAACCTAGCAGAAGGAGACAAGTATCTCAGGATCATACAAGAGGCCGCGGGTGAAGGTGAAGTTGTTGGCGAGGATCTAGGCTGTGTGCCAGATTATGTGAGGCCAAATATGGAAAATCTAGGTATAGCAGGATTTAAAGTCTGCCACTGGGAGGTAAGGGGCCATGGCGAAACGGTTCGAGGAACGGATTACCCCGAGTGTGCATTCGCTACTTACGCTACGCATGATCATGATTCTATACCCGCCATGTGGACTGGTCTGAAGGCGATGCTGGGTGGGCTTGACCATGATGGGGCGATACGAGGCTTAGAGCTGCTGAGTGATTTTGCAGGCTTGCCGAAAGGATCCAATGCCGATTCCTATTCTGAATATGGTCCAGTCGTGAAATGGGCCCTGTTTGATCGTTTGCTGAAGTCTAATGCTGATTACGCATCATTGATGATCACAGATATCATTGATAGCACAGAGCGAATTAATATACCTGGCACGGTAGGTGGTAAAAATTGGCGCTACCGCCTGCCATGGAAGCTCGAGGATATGCCGGAACCTTTGCAACACGATTGTTCGCGATTGAAGGAGCTAATCCATCTTTCTGGACGCAGCTAAATCCAGAGCATGCTTAAGTATCAGATGGCTTAGATGCTGTTTTGATGCCTTTGCTGGTTTCTCCGTGTTATCAGCGGAGATGATCAAGATTTCGTTTTCATCGACATCGAAGCCGATATCCTTGCGTGATACATCGTTGGCGATGACTAAATCGCAGTCCTTACGGTTGAATTTTGTGCGAGCATTAGTTTCGATATGCTCTGTTTCAGCAGCAAAGCCCACTAATACTCCTTTGTATCCGAAGACTTTTCGTGCAGAGCCAAGAATATCAGGGGTCTGAACGAGTTCCAGCGTCATAGTATCGTTACACTTTTTGATTTTCTGGTCTGAGATAGAGGCTGGCTTATAATCAGCGACAGCAGCAGAGAAAATGGCGATGTCCGCTTTTTTGATCCAGTGCTCGACCGTATCATGCATTTCTTGAGTGCTTTCGACTGGAATGTAGTCAACCTTATCCGGCACATTTAAATGGGTGGGCCCAGATATCAAGATAACGCGGTGACCTTGCTCAGCAGCAGTTTTTGCGATGGCGTATCCCATCTTTCCAGAGGACTTGTTTGTTAGGAATCTAACGGGGTCAATGGCCTCGCGAGTAGGGCCTGCGGTGATGAGGATTGTCATCAATTATTTTGTTAGCTTGTGAGTATGGCTTCGGCAGCAGCAACCACTTTTGTCTCTTCGCTGAGTCTGCCCGGTCCAGCGTAACCGCATGCAAGCATGCCGTCTTTTTCTGGCCCAATGAAGTGGCAACCGTCTTGTTCGAGGCGAGTGACGTTTCGCTGGGTTGCTTGATGTAGCCACATTTTGCCATTCATGGCGGGGGCGATTAGAACAGGGGCTTCTGTGGCTAGGTAAATACTTGAAAGTGGGTCAGGGGCTAGGCCATTGGCAAAATTACCTAAGGTGTTAGCTGATGCTGGTGCTACCAGCATGAGGTCTGCTCGGTCAGCGAGATCGATGTGTCCTGGCTTCCATGCTTGCTTTTCATCTTCCAGGCTAACGAGCACTGAATTTTGAGAAATGACCTGTAATGTAAGAGGCGTGATGAACTCGGTTGCGGATTGAGTCATCACACAATAGACATGGTGCCCATTTTTGACTAATTGCGACGCAATGCCGGCAGCCTTGTATGCGGCTATCGAGCCGGTGATACCAAGTATGATAGTCTTCATTTTTTTAGTTTTGAGTGTTACGGTTTTTCGAGTCGGGAAATCTTCAGGCGTTCAGCAATGATGAGCGACTTGAATTGATGGTAGTCCTGTTCTCGTGTATCGGATAGCAAACGATAGGTGTAATGTGGGCAGTGGCTTATTTCACCGAGAGCGTTTTTCATGCGTAATGCAATAACATCCTGGGAATCCGAACCTCTTCCGGTGAGGCGCTTGAGGAGTTCGTCTTCTGTATGAGGCATGACAAAGACGTCTACCAAGGCGGCTTTGATGCTGGTGTCAGCGCAGCTACGAACTTGAGCGGCCCCTTGTACGTCTATATCCATAACGACATCAATTCCTTTGGCAAGATGGTCTAGAACTTCTGTTTTCAGTGTGCCGTATAGATTGCCATGCACTTCGGCATACTCGAGAAATTCTCCATTCGTAACTTTTTGTTCAAATGTTTCTCTGGTCAAAAAATGGTAGTCATGGCCGTCACGCTCACCCTTTCTTGATGGGCGTGTTGTGCAGGATGTCGAATAAATAGCTTCGTCTTCGTCAGCTAATCGCCGACATAGTGTTGTCTTTCCCGAGCCTGAGGGGCCGGACACTAATAGCAAAATTCCTGTTCGCTCTGTTGTCATGATTTGGTCGCGATTATTCTGTTCGTAATGAATTACTTGTCTCTAGTCTTTCCCTTAAGCATGGCTTCAATGAAGGAGTCGATATCGCCATCCATTACAGAGGCTATATTGCCAGTTTCTTCGCCGGTTCGCAAGTCTTTGACCATTTGGTATGGCTGAAAGACATAAGATCTGATTTGGCTGCCCCAGCCGATTTCTCCTTTTGCTGAGTATTCGCGGTCGGCTTCTGCGCGTTGTTTGTCTTCTTCGATCTGGTAAAGTTTGGCGCGTAACAATGACCATGCGTTTTCACGATTTCGCAGCTGAGATCGTTCTTGTGTTGAACGAATCATGATGCCAGTTGGTTTGTGTTTGAGGATGACGGCGGTTTCAACCTTGTTCACATTTTGACCTCCAGCACCACCGGACCGGGCTGTGCTAATTTCGACATCAGAATCTGGAATTTCTATGTTTATATCTTTGGAGATTTCCGGCGTCACGTCGATGGCTGAGAATGACGTGTGGCGTTTGCCGGCGGCATCAAAGGGTGAAATTCGAACCAGGCGGTGAACACCTCGTTCACTTTTGAGATAACCATAAGCATAAGGGCCATCGATTTTGAGGGATGCTGTGCGGCAACCCGCGCCGTCCCCGTCTTGGTAATCAAGGTTAGTGACAGTGAAGCCCTTGTTCTCTGCCCACCGTGTATACATACGAAGTAGCATTTCTGCCCAGTCACAAGCTTCGGTGCCGCCTGCACCAGCTTGGATCGTGAGGTAGGCATTTGAGGCGTCAATTGGCTTATCAAGTAGGGTGATCAGCTCAAATTTATCCAGTGCTGTTACAATGGCATTGAAATCATCATGTGCTTCGCGGGCAAAATCGATGTCGTCTGTTTCTTTTGCCAATTCAATAACTTCGTCGAGATTGCTGGCCCGATTTTCTAGCCCAAGAAAGGGGTTGAGCCGACCTTTGACAAGATTGGCTTCTCCCACGATGATCTGGGCTTTGTCTGGATCATCCCAGAAATCAGTATTGGCCATCCGAGTATCATACTCAGCAAGTTTGTGCGTCAATTCTGGAACGTCAAAGATACCTCCTGAGTTCAGATAGCCGGCTTTTTAAGGCTCCGGTATCGAGCGCCAGGAGGTCAGCGATATTATGTTCACTCATGCGTGGCAGAGTCTTAGCGACATAGAGATAACATTCAAACTCCAAATAGTAAAAAGGCAGATGGAGATACTGGTGTGAATTTGTTGTTTTGTATGAGCTGAAATGGCTGCACTATGAAAATGATGATGGAAAAATCAGAGGGGATTATCATTAGGTTAACTAAACTCACGGAGACGAGTTTGATCGTGCACTGGTGTACTCGTGACCATGGCTTAATTAAAACTGTCGCGAAGGGAGCTCGTCGCTCAAAAGGAGCTTTTGCGGGTAAGTTGGATTTATTCTTTGAGGCTGAATTAAACTGGGTGAGAAGTCGAAAGAGTGAGCTGCATACTTTGAGTGAAATTGCTGTGATGGACTATCGAGAAAATATCAGAAAGCGTTATCGAGACACGCTCGTGGCTTCTTATTTTGTGGATCTGCTAGCGCACGTAGTAGAGCCTGATCATCCTGTGCCTGAACTGTATGATTTATTACAAAGAGGGCTGGGCTACCTTGGCGGAAATGGTGCGGATCAACGCGGGATATTGCACTTTGAACATGAATTGGCCCGCTTGCTTGGCGTGGCCCATGAACGTGCGAGTGCTGCGATGGCGTTAGAGCAGGCTTTTGGCAGTATGCCGAGGTCAAGATCTTCATGTATGGATGAAATGGCTCAGTGACCTTGCGAGCAATTTATGTCTGGTCATGAGCTAGGGGCTAGTGTTTACTGCATCCATAAAGATCTTGCGTTAAAACGTGATGATTCAAACATAATACAGCGAACATCAACATATGGAATCAGGGACAGCCAATTTACTGCACATGCTTCACGATCGAGTGAGACAGCTTTGCCAAGCCGGTCGATGGGATGAGGCGAAAAACACTGCGGGTGCCGCTGTTGAGAAATCTCGTGCTGAATATCAACAAGACGCAGAGAATATTGATGAGTTCTCATTTTCGCTTGAGGTGCAGGGTGATTTTTATCGTCAATATGGCAACTTGGAAGAAGCGAGAAAGTCTTATTTTGAGGCGTTAGACCTCCTCAAGGACGAAGAGTCTCAAACCGAGGCAATGGCGCGGTTAAGTGCCAGTGTTGCGGTGGTTTATGAGACTGATGGGAACACAGATGAGGCAGTCACATTCTACAAGCGTAGTATTGAATTGTTCGAGCGGATGGATCCGCCATCGGCAATCGATATTGCCAGTCTATGCAACAATTTAGCATACATCTACAAAAGCTGTGGGGACTTTGATGCGGCAGAAACTTTATACCTCAAAGCTCTCGAGCTCTACAATGAGCAGTTGGGTTCAGAGGACGAGGAGACAGCTGCGATTTGTAATAACATCGGAGCACTTTATTTAGCTGCGGGTTGTTATGACCAAGCTCGGGAGATGTTTGTCATGGCTCTTGATGCACGACAGAAGGTATTTGGTGATAAGCACCTAGAGACGGCCCAAGCACACGCTAACTTGGCTGTGGCTCTTAGCCACACTGACGAAGACGGCTGGGCAAAAGAAAATTATCAGACATCTCTTAAGATTTACGAAGACAAGGTTAAGGATGCACCGATGGATTATGCTACTGTCTCGGCTAATTTCGCAGAGTTTTTGCGCTCTCATGATGATGCCAAAACAGCATCTTCGGTCGAGAAAAGGGCTAGTAAAATGCTCAAGAGGGCTCACTAGCCATTCGTCTGAGAGGGCAAACCTCAGCCATGAGGCTCGTTGACTCTGAGATGATGGCTAAATCTATTGATTTTTTTTGGCCATCAAGGCCTCAATGTCATCAGCTTCAATAGGTATGTTCGCCATGAGGTCTAGGTTGGCTGTTTCCCCGATCAGAATATTGTTTTCTAGCCGTATGCCTATTTGCTCATCGGGTATGTAGATGCCAGGCTCAATGGTGAGTATCATTCCAGCTGCATATGGTTCATTGGGAGGGCAGACGTCATGAACATCAAGGCCGAGGTGATGAGATGTGCTGTGCATGAAATACTTTTTTACCAATGGCTTGCTGGAGTCTTGCTGTTTTGCCTCGGCTTCATCAATAAGGCCTAATTCGATGAGTTCGCTTTCTACAAAATTGATGGTTTGGTTTTGGTAGTCTTTAGGGGTGAGGCCTGGGCGAAGAATATCATTACACTTTCTCAGAACTCTCAGCACGGCATCATAAACCGCTCGTTGCCTCTCAGTGAACTTGCCGTTCACGGGGACTGTTCTTGTCATATCAGAGTTCCAATTAGCGTATTCTGCAGCGACATCCATGAGCAGTAGTTCTCCATCTTTGCATCGTTGGTTGTTTTTAATGTAGTGCAGTATGCAGCTGTTTTTTCCGCTCGCGATGATCGGTGTGTAGGCAAAGCCAGTTGACTGTTGCTTAATAAACTCGTGGATAAACTCGGCTTCAATTTCCCACTCGCCAACACCAGGCCTGATGAAGTTGAGTGCACGTCTGAAGCCTATTTCTGTTATATCGCAGGCCTTTTGAATCATGCTGATTTCTGCCGAGTGTTTGATGATTCTGAGTTGATGCATTAGTGGTGCTAACCGCTCGAATTGATGCGCAGGATAGTCTTGTTGGCATTTCTTGAGCAGTCGCACATCACGAGTTTGTACAGTCATATCAGCTCGGGGGTGCTCATTCGCATTGAGGTAAATATGTTCAGCTTGTTTGGTCAGGCGCTCTAATACTAAATCGAACTGACAGTTCCATTGAATATTACTGATTCCAGAAAGCTCTGTAGCTCGTTGCTTCGATAATTTTTCACCCTCCCAAATAGCAATGTGCTCGCTGGTTTCCTTGATGAACAGAATCTCTCTATCCAATGCGTCGTCGGCATCCGGAAACAGCAATAGGGTGCTTTCCTCTTGATCGATGCCAGAGAGGTAATACAGGTCTGAGTTCTGTCTCCATGGAAGGGTGCCGTCTGCATTAGTGGGCATTAAGTCGTTGGAATCAAGTATACCAACACTGCCAGGCTTAAGCATTGCAGATAATCGTGATCGATTATGAACAAAAAGTTCTGAGTCGGCAGGGTCGTATCTCATGAGGTGGGGTTCAATGATATGAGTGTTTGGGCATTAGCAATGGCGAGTATTTACGAAGGTATTTTCAATCTCTTCCCCAACCTAATTTTTGACGCAGTGTTGAATAGAAATTGCGACCTTCTAGCCTCAGCAATGGCAATGCGTGCCCGGCTTGTTCGACTTGGATGCGGTCGCCTTGATTGATGGCCATAACATCACGTCCGTCTACGGTTAAAAACATGGGGCATTCAGCGTCCTCTGCTGGGGCTAGCTCGACTAATGAGCTGTGAGATACGACGAGGGATCGATTGCTGAGCGAGTGGGGGCAGATGGGAGTGATTACGAAAACTTCGGCCTTAGGCGCAATCAATGGCCCACCTGCAGATAATGAGTAGGCAGTTGAGCCGGTGGTTGTTGCTACTATCAAGCCGTCGGCACGGTAATGATTAAGTAACTCACCATCTACCCATGCGTCGAGTGCTACGAGGCGACCCGTCTGGCCACGTGCGAGAGTCACTTCATTCAGAGCACGGAAGCTTTTCTTTGTTCCATCAGCTGATGTAATCGTTGCGCGTAGTTGCATCCGCGTGATGAGTGTGTAGTCTTTGTTGGCTACAGCTTTAGCGAAAATATCGAGTTCGCTGTCGGTGCAGGTTGTCAAAAAACCTAATGTTCCAACATTGATGCCTGCAACGGGTATATCAGCTGGGCCAAGTTGATTCGCGGCATTGAGCATAGTGCCGTCGCCTCCTAAGACAGCTACTAAGTCACATGTGGATGCCAGTTGACTTGGATCTACACCCCCTGGAGCATTAATAAGTTTAGCCGTCGTGGTTTCAAGCACAGGAATCAGATTTTGTCGCTCTAGAGAGACACACAGATTACGGACGATTTGATCTACTCCCTTTTTGTTGGGGTTTGCAAGGATGCCTACTTTCACAGACCCAAGGTAAGATGTTTTTTCGCAAAGTTACAGGTTAAATCTACTATGCTAAAGACGAGAAAATGAGTAGCTTGTATAATTACAGTGATTGTGATAATTAATAGGTATGAAACTTTATTTGCCGATCAACGGTCAAGCTTGCCAATTTAATCAGCTAAGGACAATGCTGATCGGTATAGCTTCACTTTTGTTGATTACTTCTTGCGATAAAGTGAACGAGTTGGTTGATCGTGTGAAGCACATAGGCGGGCCGTCGGAGGCTCACGCGGGAGTTGAACCAATGAATCATGAACAGGCTAAAGCCTTGATTGCGGCGGAATCAAAGCTGGTGATGATTGAATTTTACACCGATACATGAGGCCCCTGCAGAAAACTTGCTCCCGTGTTGGAGCGACTTGCAGAAGCAAACGCTAAAAAAGTGCGTATTGTAAAAGTGGATGCCAATAAAAATGGGGAATGGGCTGCTGAAGAGAAGATACGCTCTGTGCCAACGATTCAATTCTATCGTAAGGGCATCAAGGTGAATGAGTTTTCCGGTTCTTATCCCGAGCAAGTGCTGCAGGAGCAAATTGATCAATTTAGTGGTTCGGGTAAGGCTAAGACCGACAAAGAGGGAAATCCAGTGGTTCCTGCAATACAGCCTATGCCCAAGGAGTGGCTGCCACCAGGGGTGAAGCCTCAGTGATGAGGCCCTTTCGGGGAGGGCTACCTACTTGAGGATCATAGCTGCACTTAGCTTGTATAACTACGCCATTGACCCCGTGGGGCTTAGTGTCTAGCTTCCGCGCCTCAAGAAGTCATCATATGCAATGAGCGAGGAAGCAAAAAATTACAAGGACACCCTTAGTCTGCCAGAGACAACCTTTCCCATGCGTGGGGATTTGGTAAAAAACGAGCCTAAACGCCTTGAGCGTTGGAATAGTCAGGGTCTCTACGAAAGCATTCAGAAGCGCCGCAAGGATCAAGGAGCACCACGCTTTATACTTCATGATGGACCTCCATTTGCCAACGGTGATGTGCATATGGGGACAGCCTTGAATAAAGTTCTTAAGGATTTGGTGCTCAAGTCAAAGACCATGGCTGGATTTGAAACTCCCTACATTCCTGGATGGGATTGTCACGGACTTCCGATTGAGTTCAAGGTGATGCAAGACGCTAGAGACGAAGAGCCGGCGGAGGTGCGCAGGCGCTGTTCAGAATTTGCTCGTGGTTTCATTGATATTCAGCGGGACAGCTTTCGGCGTCTCGGAGTATTTGGCGACTGGGACAATCCTTATTTGACGCTCGATCCTAGTTATGAGGCCGATATCATTCGGACTTTTGGTAAGCTTGTTGAGATGGACGCTGTTTACCAGAGCCGTAAGCCTGTATTATGGAGTTACGGCGCAGGAACTGCACTCGCAGAAGCCGAGGTGGAATATTTAGATAAAAAAAGCATGGCGGTCTATGTACGCTTTGCTCTCAAAGAGGCGGCGGGGGACTTGGCAGATGCTTCAATGGTAATATGGACGACTACCCCTTGGACGCTCCCTGCTAACCTTGGTATCGCTGTCCACGAGCAATTTGATTATGTTTGTGCAACGTTTGTTCACGATGATGGTCGCAAGCATAAGTTGATTGTTGCTAAAGATTTGATTGATGATTTTGCAGCCAAAACAGGTTTTGTTTTGAGCGAAACGCATTCTGGTTTTAAAGGTGGTGAGCTGGAGGGGCTGGAAGCGAATCATCCATTCTTACCAAGGACAGCTAAAATCATCTTGGCCAATTTTGTGACAACAGAAACGGGAACCGGGGCCGTTCATATTGCGCCTGGTCACGGTGCTGATGACTATGTTGCGGGTCAACAAAATGATCTTGGATTATTATCTCCTGTTGATGCCGATGGTAAGTTTACCTCTGAGTGTGGCCTCGATGAGCTGGTTGGTCAGCATGTATTCAAGACCAATAAGCGAATCACCGAAATCCTTGAGGAAGCAGATGCTATGCTTGGCCGCGAGCTTTATGAGCACCAGTATCCTCATTGCTGGCGATCCAAGACCCCCATTATCTTCCGTGCTGTTGAACAATTTTTCATCTCACTTAAGGATATACGCGGTAAAGCCTTGGAGGAAATTGATAAGGTTGAGTGGCTACCCAAATGGGGTCGTAATCGTATTCATGGAACGGTAGAATCGAGGCCTGACTGGTGTATCTCTCGTCAGCGTACCTGGGGGGTGCCGCTGCCTGTATTCTTCGATAAAGAGGGCAAGGCTATCATCAGCAATGAGCTCATTGGCAAGGTGGCTGACCTGGTCGAGGAAGAGGGAACCAATATTTGGTTTGAACTTGATGATGCCGCACTAGCGGCACGCTTAGGACTTCCCGAAGGTTGTAAAAAGTGCCGTGATACACTTGATGTCTGGATTGACTCTGGATCGAGTCATGTTGCAGTGATGGATAGGCACCCAGAACTTTCTGCACCTGCAGATCTTTATCTAGAGGCAACAGATCAGCATCGTGGTTGGTTTCAGAGCTCGCTTATGCTCAGCATAGCGGCGCGCGGCGCAGCTCCTTACAAGGCCGTAATGACGCATGGTTTTGTGGTCGATACGTCAGGCAAGAAAATATCTAAGTCTGGAAGTAAGCCGATCAATGCAAAACATTATTATGATCAGTTTGGTTCTGATATCGTGCGCCTGTGGGCAGCATCGGTAGACTGGCAAACAGAAGTTCCTTTTTCTGACAAACTATTTAAACAGGTAACTGACCCGTATCGTCGTTTGCGCAACACCTTGCGCATTTTATTGGGTAATATCAGTGGCTTTGATGCAGCTTCGCAATCGGTTGCTAAGGAGGACATGACTCTGCTAGATCGTTGGGTTCTTGAGCGCCTCAATGGAGTGGTTGCAGAGTGTAGTAAGGCTTACGATGCTTACCAATTCCGCAAAGTCTTTAACGAAATCAACCAATTTTGTGCTCATGAGCTGAGTGCTCTCTATATTGATATCACGAAAGACAGAATGTATTGTGACGATTTGAGTTCACAACGTCGATTGGCCGCGCAGACGGTAATGCATCGGGTATTTGATGCGGTATGCCGCTTGATGGCTCCTATTCTTGCTTTTACTGCTGATGAAGCTTGGGAGCATGCTGGGAATGAGGGGAGTGTGCATGAGCAAGATTTTCCAACGATAGACCCAAATTTTGAATCTGGTGATGCGATAGGGCAGATAGATATGCTGCTTGAATTGCGAGCCATCATACAAACGGCGATCGAAAAAGAAGTTCAGGCTAAAACATTTAACAAAAACAACGAGGCTGACGTTACGCTAACTATTCCTGACAATCACCCGTGTCGCGAGCTTCTTGCCGATCGTGATTTTGTCACTGAGTTTTTCATTCTTGCAGATCTTCGCATTGAGCTAGGTGATCAAATCACCGCTACCGCGAAGGCAACAGCTCACGATATGTGTCCTCGATGTCGTCGATACGAGCCATTGGTTTCCGATCTGTGTGGCCGCTGTAATGATGTTATCTAAATGAGCGCTGTCTAAGTGGGTATTGTGGTCTGAGGTAGTGCCTGAACATGAAACAAGCTGAAAGTAATAAGTGATGAACAAGGAGCTATCTCGTGAAAGACTGGTGAAGCTGATTCTGTGGATTACAGTGCCGCTGTATATTTTAGATCAGTTATCAAAATGGTGGGTGGTGATGACATTTAAGGTTCCGTTTGTTGTAGTTGATGGATCAAAGCATTTCATTGGTGAAGACACTCGCCCGGTCATTGATGGGTTTTTCAATCTCGTCAGACGTCATAATCAAGGGGTTGCTTTTGGCATAGGAAACGGAACCACTTGGGCTCCTGTGGTTTTTCTAATTGTACTCATCGTAGCTCTTGTTTTGATCCTCTTTTTTTGGAAGCAGGGAGCTTTTGCTGGTCCATCGCGTTGGTCTGCCCCCTTACTCTTGGCTGGTATTCTTGGTAATTTGACAGATCGGTTGTTTCAGGGTTTCTGGCTGGAAGCATACAAAGACGCGAGTTTCTGGGAGCGCCTTGGCCAAGGCTACGTGGTCGATTTTTTGGATTTCAAACTATCACTCTACGAGAAAATTATGCCAGCCAGTGCAGGTCATTGGCCCGCTTTCAATGTGGCAGATAGTTGCATTTCTGTAGCAGCAACACTTTTGTTTCTAACGGCTATTATTGAGATTAAGAATGAGATGGCAGAGAAAAAAGCCAAAAATAAGGCCGGTGACTAAGTTGACGGATCCATTCTTGATTACTCATTGAAGTTGATTAGTATAGCATCTGTGGATGGTAACTTGTCACTAATTAGTCAGCAGCTTAAGGCTCTTTTGAGGTGCGCGTTGCTTTGCTTGTGCTCATTTAGTCTCGCTACATTATGTTGTGTTCAATCGCAAGCAGCTGCAGATACGACAGCTGCCGCTGGCATGTCGATACCTGAGGATCAAGTTCTAGATGTGGCAGGTGTTTTCGCTGAGCATCCAGAGATTTTCTCCGAAGTCGTCCAGGGTTTGTCGGCTATGAAGCGGGACCATAACTATCCTGTTTATTTAGTTATTTATCATCATGTTCTCGACTCCAGTCTTCGTGAACGTGCTGATGAACTTTATGAATCTTGGCTTGGTGAATTAGGTCGGGGCATGGTGATTGTTTATCAACTTGATCCTGTGGCCTATGGCGATAATCCAGCTTTAGCATACAACAAAGGAGATGGTTTTGATTTTGACGTTGGAGATCAATCCAACCCAATTCCTGAGAGAGATATTGCAGCTATGCTGAGTAAAATCATGCCTCAGCTTAATGGTAAAGGTGAGTCCCAAGCCATCAGGCTAAAGTCATTTGTAATGAGTTTCGGCGAGGAGATAACTCGTTACCACGATATTCCAGTGGCCACATGGTTGGATTCAGAGAACTTGACGATGATCGTTGTTTTTTCTGGATTTGTCATTTTGATACCACTCATTGGCATATTAGTCAGGCAGCTGTTGTTAGCCTCAAGTATCCGCTCCAATGAAAAGTATTACTTTCCAGATGTGCAGGTGGGTCTACGGCTGGGCGCACCTTACGGAGGTGGTTGGGTCAGTGAGAAGAGCTTTTCTCAAGTCTCTCTGGAGAGCTCAAACGCTTCCCCCGATTAGGGAAGAACATCGATACGCCATATACTATGGGATAGGCAAGAATACTCAAGACAACACCAGTTGCTAGAAATCCGACTACGAAGTCTGCAGGGCTGCCCACCACTTTGACTCCGAGAAACGCAATTGCTGTAGTTTTATCGAAAGGGAGTGGGATTTGAACATGCTCGCGTATCCAGTGACCGAAATTGATTTGTAATGCAATGAGTGGGGGATGTGTGAAGGGGTTCGTTACCCAGCAGGCAGCCATGGATACTGGGATGTTGACTCTAGCTCTCATACTTGCGAGCGCAGCCAAGAGCATTTGAAAAGGTAAAGGCAGCATCGCGCAGAATAAGCCGATAGAAAGTGCGCCTGCGACTGTGTGCCTGCATGGGTGCCATAGGTCGCGCTGAAAGAGAGGTTTGGTTAGTGCCGTTAACCATGGTCGCTTTCGAATGTGAGGGTGCCGTAAGTAGCGATATGCTTTTCTGACTATTCTAAGATATCTGCGCTTCATGATAGGGTCACATTTTTTGATAATGCAGGTAGTTTCAATTCAGCGTATGATGTCTGAGCAAAGTGCTTGTGCGAGGTGACCATAGACAGAACAGGCTTTTTGTATACCAAACTTGTCAGCCTGAGGGCAAAAAAAACCCGTCGCTGTTGTGCAGGACGGGTTTGTAAAATTTGGCTCACACTGCCTTCAGTCGATCAGTGTAGGGTGTTACCACTTCTGTGTTCTGGTGTGGTAAAAGCGTTCAGCTCCAAGAGTTGGCGGAAATTCAGACAAGCCGTCATGAGGGTTCATTTCGATACGGTGATCCTCTCCGCAGCGTTCGTAGGGAGGTTTGAATGTTCCTTTGTAGGTAGGACAATGGAAAGTGAAGAGTTCATAGAAACCGTAGCCTATGCGCTTAAAGGCACGCCGATATCCGTCCATTAAGCCATAAGTCCAGCCAGCATTGGCGCCATATTGCTCAGTCTTGCGCACCATTTGCTCGGGAACTTCAGAAAAACCGTGAAGGATGTTGCTCACCGCACGACCAAGCTTGCGTGTAGATGTGTATGTCGACCCTGGAGGAGCTTGGATATCAGCCATTACGCCTGCTGCGGTGATGAGAAATGCTGTAAGAATGCAAAACGAACGTTTCATAATAAAATTATAATGCCTGTATTTTTATGGTCTGGCAATCTGAAAATAGCCTTTTTGTAAGCCTATTCAGTGGCTCATTTTCAATTATCTGGCTGAGCCTTCGTTGTTTTTTCTATTTTGCGAATGGCACGCTCTGAGTAATCGATGATCCTGTCATCCTCACCTTTGGTGTATGGGGTGAGCAATTGGATGGCCCAGTCATATTTCTGCATGGCAAGTCCTCCAATCATATAATTTTTTTCAGCGTCGGTCTCTGCTGTGGCGTTAAGCTCCGTCCAAATCCCTTTGAGAGTGTCTGAATCCCTATCAGGTGCGCTCCTGAGGATTTGATCAATAGTTTTGTAGGCATCTTTACGCATCATTTTATTGTTTGGATTCTTCAAAAAGCTCATCAAAATGGGTAATAGTTCGTCGTTACCTAATTTGCCAATGGCAGAGAGCGCTGCGTTTTGGTCTGCAGGGTTACCTGACCCAAGAGCATCAGTCAGTGCTTCGATAGCGATGTCATCGCCTGTCGCTCCTAATATGCGCAGCATGGTTTGTTTAATATTTTCGTCTTCAGCAGTTTGGTAGGACTGATAAAGATCCGCTGCATAAACTGATTTTTTAGATGATGAACTGATGATGGATTGCAAGGTTCGTTCAGCAGCTCGTCGCACAGCCGGGGATTCTGAAGATTTGACTAAGCCGAGCAAGTCTTTGACATGTGCATCAGCTTTGGGGTCACCAGAGCATGATCGCATGGCCGCGATGGCTGCGGCTGCTGAATCCTCCTCAGAGCTTTGTTTAGCGTAGTCAATCAGTGCCTTTAGATGGCTCGGGTTAGCAAGGTAGGAGATTACATCTTCTAGTATTCCCTTGCGTATATTAGACGGGCATTTTGCTTTAAGGGTGTGATTGAGTATGAGAGTGGAGATGTCGTAAGTTCCTTCTGGCTTGGCATGTCGAAGAACGAGCAGAATAAGTGGCTTTTGCTTGTTTTCCTGCATGCTGGTCGCCTCATTAAGAATTCTTTTAAGCTCTTGTTCAGTTAGTTGAATTCCATTCGATGCAAGTTTGCTAATGCCATCCTCAGCTTGCTCATCATTGAGAAGCTTCGCTTCTTTCATGACCTCATTATAGAGGTTGTCTATCTTACGTTTTTCCATGTAAGCGCGTCCTACTACGCCGGTTATAATGATGATAGCGATAAGCATGCTGATCAGAGCCCACTTGGCACCATTGGATATGGTTTTTTTTGCACTATCCATACCTAGCGCTGATTCGGTGGTTACGGGGTCCCCGTTTTGGCTCGTATTTGCAGTCTTAGTGAGGGGCTGAGCCTTGATCTTTGCTGATGTAGTTCCCAGTGATTGAGGGTCTGTTGGTGTGAGCTGAGGGGCAGGGAGGGGCTCAGTAGGTACTGAGGGGTCTACTGGTCCATTGAGTTTGATGGTGGCTGGAGCCGCCGCCATTTTGACTGTAGGTTCAACTGCAGCCATTTGCACGGTCGGGACGGCTTGGGGGACTGGAGCGGCGCTGAGTTTAGGTGCTGAATTTGTAGCGTCTGCAAATTGTACTGTTGGAACTGGGCTGGCCGTTAGGGTCGCTGTTGCCGGTTGGTTTTCCATCGCCATGAATTGTTCAAGAGCTTCACGCGCGCTCGCTGGTCTTTGCTCCATTTCGCGCTCAATATGCCACATGATCCAATCAGCACCCCATTGCGGGATGTCTTCCCTAATTTCTCTGATTGGTGTCACATGATGCTGCAAATGACTTACCATGACCTCAGCGGCGCTTCCGCCATCAAAAGGGTGCTTGCCTGTAAGGGCGTAGTAAAAGAGACAGCCAAGGGCATATAAATCAGTGCGCTGATCCAGGGGCTTGCGTTCAAATTGCTCAGGAGCCATAAAAAAGATGGAGCCAAACACAGCATCACCATGGTCAATGGTTTGCAGTGAGGGAGAAGATGAAAATTTTGCTAAACCGAAGTCTACGATTTTTACCTGAAACTTTCCAGATGGCAGCCAGCAAACCATTAAGTTGCTGGGTTTAAGGTCACGATGTATAAGGTTTAAATTCTGTGCAGCGGCGAGTGCCTCTTCCGATTGGATGATGATTTCACGTAGATCTTCCCAGGTGAGAGTGTTTTCCTCAACCATTTCATCCAGCGTGCGGCCATTGATGAGCTCCATTACGACATAGGGGCCGTCTTCATCGATTCCAGCATCATAAATGGTGACGATGTTTGGATGTTGTATGGATGAAAGAGCGGTGGCCTCTTTGAGCAGGTTTTTGGTCGCTTCCTCTTGGTCTTCATGACCTCCGTCCGCTAATACACGCTTGATGGCTACCTCCCTATTGAGCTGAGTGTCGAAGGCTCGATAAACCGAACCGACCCCACCTTGCCCGATCTTTCCTCTAATCTCGTATCGCTCTTTACTCATGAATATTGACTGACGCTAATGCATGATTCTCGGTAAAACAAGCAGTGGTTCAATCATCAATTTCACGAATCAAACTAATCAGCTCTCAACTGAGCTCGAAGTGGGCTGTGTCATTGAGCTAAGTTTCGGTTGCGTATCAGGTGGAGCTATTGGATGTTCGTCACGATGAGCGACAAGAAAGATAAAGATTTCCCTGACCCAGATGAGCTTCAAAAAATGCTCAAAGACATGTTTGGTAAAATGGGGGTGGGGGCTACGGTTACGATGCCTGGTTTTAATCAGCAGGGTGTCAGTCCTGATTCCTCTGAGGGAGATTCTAGCCCACAGAGCACAATGCGTGCGGATGAAGTTTTTGATTTTAAATACAAGCCGCGTGAAATTAAAGAGCACCTTGATCGCTATGTTATCCGCCAAGATGAGGCAAAGAAAGCGCTCTCCATCGCAGTATGTGACCATTACAACCATGCCAAATACATGCGATCATATGAGCAAGAGCATGGTAAGGCACCTGATGGAATTGAATACCAAAAACAAAATGTTATCGTTGTAGGACCCACAGGAGTGGGGAAAACCTACCTTGTGAAACATATCGCAGAATTGATGGGTGTTCCCTTTGTGAAGGCTGATGCCACCAAGTTTTCAGAGACAGGTTATGTCGGAGGGGATGTAGATGATCTCGTTCGTGAACTAGTCCAGAAAGCAGACGGAGACGTAGACTTAGCTGAGTATGGCATCATCTATATTGATGAGATTGATAAGTTAGCAGGCAGTGGTACCAACATGGGTAGAGACGTCAGCGGCCGAGGTGTGCAGACCACTCTTCTTAAGCTAATGGAGGAGACTCAAGTGGCCGCCAGAAATCCCAATGATATGAAAAGCCAGATGATGGCAATGATGGACATGCAAAATGGCCGTGACGGAGGCAAGGATACTATCAATACACGCCACATCTTGTTCATTGTCAGTGGCGCATTTTCAGGGCTGGAAAAAGTCGTCAAAAAGCGCCTGAGATCTGGGCAAATTGGATTTGGGGCCGACACGGTTGACCATCCACTGGACGGAGAATTGTTTGGTGAGGTCAATACCCAAGACTTCATCGATTATGGCTTTGAGGCAGAGTTCATTGGTAGATTGCCCGTGCGGGTGGTCTGTGAAAAATTGGAGGCGAACGATTTTGTCAATATCATGCAAAATTCTGAAGGTAGTTTGCTGCGCCAGTATGAACGCGAATTTGCGGCTTATGGTATTCAGGCTAGATTTGAGGATTCGGCGATTGAGCGGATTGCCCAGCGCGCCGAAACTGAAAATACGGGAGCGAGGGCTCTCATGACTGTTTGTGAAAGTCTACTGCGTGATTTCAAATACGAGCTTCCGGGAACTGCGGTCAGTGAGCTTATCATTGATGCCGATCTCATCGATAAGCATGATGAGGTCTTAGCGAAGTATCGTGAAATAGGTAAACGGGTCAATGTGGCCAAAACAAAAGAAGAGGTGGCTGTTTATTGCCGTGAATTTTATGAGCAACATCGCATTAAGATCTCATTTACCGATGGCGCGATTGGCCTTTTAGGTGAGGAGGCGGTTGAGCAAGGGCGCAGTGGGCTTCAAATATGTCAACAACGGTTCAAAGATTATCAATTTGGGTTGAACCTTATTCAGAAGAATACTGGAAAGGGTGATTTTAAATTGGGTGTCGAGGCCGTGCATGACGCTGATACGTTTTTGAGTGAGTGCATTGTGCAATCATACAAAGAGGTAGTAGAAAGATCCGATGATAGTATTGAAATTGATGATGGCAAAAGTGGTGTAGATGATATTTGATCTTCTTTGAAGAATCTTAGGCATCTACAGCCCAGCTATGAACACACAACATCACGCAGCTCAGTCTTATCCGCCTGGAAGGGTAGGTAGTTCCTGCATGCTCTACGGAGGGGTGAGCATGGCTTTGGCTCTGGCGATGCAATTGTTGGGCTTGTTTGAACTGGGCGATGCCAGGCTGCAACAATCACTGTCATGGATATTGTCCGATTCATTCCAGGTCGTTGTCTCTGAGCCAGTGCTGTTTATGCTGGCGGCGATGTTTTCTTTTGGTATCGCTTTTGCAGTACTCGATTCACCGGCAGCATGGCGGCGTATCGTGCTTGGCTTGACGGCCTTGGTGCTCCTACTGGCGATGGTTCCCGTATGTGCCCTTTGG